>Ga0310691_10005596_pt1 | contig 13672 bp, 6 predicted proteins | sample 176DNAGHGlowgp2_FD_203887 | JGI IMG/M metagenome (GOLD analysis project Ga0310691, IMG submission 203887) | Sheep rumen microbial communities from Palmerston North, Manawatu-Wanganui, New Zealand - 1766 DNA GHGlow gp2 (v2) (version 2) | ecosystem: Host-associated > Mammals > Digestive system >... | reverse complement strand
CTGGCGGCGCAGGACAATAACGAACTCATGACCGCCATGGGCGAGCTCGCCGAGTACATCCAGTCGAATGGCCATCCGCCATTCTACCTCCTGAAACCGAAGTCTGAACCCAAGGAAATTGACAAGTGGTCGGACGAGGATGCTGCAAACGGATACCAGATGATTATCATGAACCAGAACGGACACAAGGCCGGTATCATCCTGAAAAAGAGTGTGGCCGAAGCGCTGTTCAAGGTGGGCTAATGTTAAAGTCGATGTTGCAGAAAAGGCTGCGTACCTTCCTTGAAGGCACGATGCAGGAATTCACGGCTCCGCTGGATTCCGGTCGTGTCGAACGCGCCAAGAAACTGCAATATCACTATGTCGGGATAGAGAAGAACCTTTCCGGTGATGCAGTCATCAAGTGGCACATCCCTTCCCAGTCGAACCCAGGTACCGTGTACGAATGCTACGTGTCCATCAAGCCGAAGGGCATGTCGCTGTTCGCTGTCGCCAACAACGTCCGCGACCTCCGGTCCAGGGTGAACGCCTTGAAGGAAGCCGATGTCAGGTGTTTCTGTCCCTGCAAGGATTTCCGCTATTCCGGTGCGGCATACAACATGTCGCATCTGCATGACGGTTTCGAGGAAGGGCATGGTGATGCCGGTTCCGACATCCCTCCCGACGTGCGCGATCCGGAACGCGAGCATACGATATGCAAGCATCTTGCCGCGGCATTCAAGGGCATGCTTTCCAATGCTGGTCCAATCATGAAGGATGCCAGGACCGCCAAGTTCCCGAAGCCTGAACAGGAGAAGGTGGACCTCGGCCCGCTCTCGGCGAAAAAGAAGAAACCTGCCGAGATCAAGGGCGAAACTCCGGACCTGTTCCCGAAACAGGCGGAATCGCCGAAGGGTGAACGTCCCGAGGTCATACCGGAAGAGGGCAAGACTGTCATCAGCGACAAGGATGCGTTGCCGAAGATGGAAGGCCTGAACCCGATCAAGATACCGGAAGCCCAGGAGTCGCTCGATGCGCTCGCGGGCGTGATTGAACATGGCGAGGAAGTTCCTGCCGAACCGTCGCCTGATGTAAATCCGGTTCCGGAGGAAAACGACAAGGAACCGAAGGAAGATGATGAACTTCCCGAAATGCCCGGTCTGAATGTCAAGAACGATAATGACAACCTGATGTACGGTCTCGAAGATGCGGTCAATGACCCGATCTTCAATCCGGACGAGAACGAGTAATGTAGTTTTCTTCATGGAGGAATCCCATGAAGAAAGAAATCAAGAAAAAACCTGAACAGGAACCGGTCGATGTTCTCGACGAATCCGAACCTGTTGAACAGCCTGACATGCAGGAAATGGATGTCCCTGAAACCGAGAAGGATGAGGCTCCGTCCGTCGATGAACTCCGCAAGGCGGAAGCCGACATGAAGGAACGGATTGGGGTCAACATGTCCAAGCCGGACATGCAGCCGCAGATGATGCCTGGAAACACTGGCGAGTTTACGATGAACCCTTTCGCCCAGGCATCTGCACAGCAGCCGGTACCCCCGTATTGCCAGCCGGGAAATGCTCCCATTCCACCCGGTGAAAAACCTGCCGCGAATCCCATACCTTCCTGGCGAACATACGACTATGCATCGTGGCCTACCTATGAGGAAGCACTGAAACAGGTGTTGCCGGAATTCGATGAGTTCAAGTTTGATGACGATGATGGGCTCATTCATGCAAACGATTCCGCCCTGCATGAATATACCACCATGATTTGGTACAAGGTCCGCACACCGATCCAGGCTGATGGCCGTGACTACAAGGTTCTCGGTATGCCGAAGTACCCGAAATTCCTGCAGCGTCTCGGCGTCCAGTCGCTTGATGGTGTCACCCTGATGCAAATCAACGAGACGTTCGCACTCGATGCACTCAAACAGAACCTGGAAAAGAACGATGAGAACCGTGGCGTGGTTGAGGCTGCGCATGTAATCATCGCCCGCATGGTAAGGGAAAATCGTCTCAGTGCAGGTTCCTTGACCAGCGAAGACATATCGGTCATATCCCAGTTCATCCCGGAATACTCCGAAGCGACCGTGCGGGCCGTGAAGGAATATGTCCGCCGCGTTTATGATATCGAAAAGCCGCGCAACTGTCCGACCCTTCAATATACCAGTGAACCGCGAATGGACTGCACCGTCATCGACATGGCTGAAAACGGCAGTACACTGGATGACGGAATCCCGCTGACGAAGGAAATTGTCGAGGCCGATATCAACCGTGTTAAGCGGGTCAACTGTCCGGTCGGTGCACCTCCCAAGATGCCGCCCAGTATGGATGCGTACAAGAAGCTGTTCTCGCGTCATACCGACATTCCGGGAAACATGTTCAATCGGATCGCCAGCCTCCCTGCCGATGCATGGAACATGTCGCTTGAACGCAACCTGTTCTCCATGGTGCACTCGGTCGGTACTCGCTATATCAAGATTGAAATTCTCCTGAATGAGAACAAGCCGGTATTCTTCAACATTAACTACACGGTGTCGAAGGGTGGTAGCGAGATGAAGTACCATGAGGCCTATGATACTGTCGATGACATGTTGAAGGCCGGACCGAACGCGGTGAAACTCCTGAACTTCGTTGCAAAGAAGTTCAGTGGCGTGATTGCCTAATTACTCGGCAAAATTTAAGAAGGCCATCTCCTGCGAGATGGCCTTTCTGTTTAGTAGATTGTTCTGATTTTTTCGCCTTCCGGGACACCGGTGCGGAGGAACCTGAGTTCCAGTTTCGGGACCTTGGACATCCGGGCATTTGCCAGGGACAGCCAGAAGCCGAAGAAGTGCTCGGCGAGGTAGCCGTCCATGCGGCGGTTGCTGTCATCGAGGCCGGCCTTTTCGTCGTATGCCTTCAGGAGGTTGAACAGGTCCTTGCAATACTTGTCAAGGAGCGGCTTCTTGCCGATGAACATGTTGCACTGGATGAGGGAGGGGCCTTTCAGGTAGTTGGCGAACCGGGTGCCGAGGTTCTTCTCGGTCTCTTCGAGTACCGAGAGGAATATGTCGAGCCACTTCATGTACTTTGCATCGGCGAACCACATGAACGCCGAGTAGTCCTTCCGGTGGAAGAACTCGGTGACGATGATGTCCGACTTGTCGAGAAGCTCGTTGGCCTGGTTCTTGGTAAGCCTGGACCACCCCTGGCTGTTGGCGTTCGCGAAGAACCTGCGGTAGTGTTCGAGGCCGATGATGTTCGCGGTCGAATGCTTCCACATGTAGTACAGGGCGGTGAGCTCACAGTACCATGGGTTCAGGTTGTCGATATTGTCCCCCTTGTGGGGGATGTCTACTAAGAACTTTTCCCTGCCCTCGTCGAGTTCAAGGAAATTGTTGCGTTTGGATCCTACTACATATATGCTCATGGCGGAAAACTATCTTAAAATACTAAAAATCCACCGGATGGCCGGTGGATTTGATGAAGTCGAAATGAAAATATCACCACTTGATGTAGGTTGCCCACGGGGTATGTGCGCCTTCGGAGTTGTAGTCGTCGAAGAACCATGCCTTCTCGTTGGGGTCATCGAGGATGCATTTTGCAAACCGGCCGCGTTCTTCATCCTGTGCAACCATCCTGGTGTGCATGTCTATGATGTCGGCAAGGTCATGCTCGGTGAACATACGTCCCTCCGGCCTGGCAAATCCCTTTCCGGCGGGGTGCGCCTTTGCACGCAGTTTTTCAACGAGGGCGGTCGTGTCACCGGACTTAGCCTTTTCCACTTCGGCGTCTCCTATAACGTCCTCATCCGCGAACATTATTGGAAACCGGGCCTCGGATTTCTGTTCTTCGGAGCTTTCGAAACATGCACTGAACCCTTCGTGGATAGCTTCCATGATGGAGGCGTTGTCGGCTGTTTTCATTTCGTTGATGGTATTTCCGAGCTTTGTGACTGCCTCGGCAACCATGGCGTAGGACGGATCTTCTTCCTCGCTGAACTGGCCTGGGTAGGTCGGGAAACGCTTGGCTTCGTTGCTGTCGAAGTTCAGTTCCTCGGGGTTTTCTTCGTTTTCAGTATCCAGATCGTGAGTCAATCTCCTGAGATCTTCCAAGGTAAGGAACTTTGAACAGGAATCCGGACCGATGCTGTCGGAATCTGGCCGTTCATCCTTCGGTGGGATATAAGTACCGTCGGCGGTAACTTCGCCACGAATCAGTCCTTCGAACGTTGCCTTTGCACCGGCGGCAAGAGCTTCGAGGATATAATCGTTCTTGCCGTCCTTCAGGGATTCGAGCGCGGCATAAAATTTGTTTTGGAGTTCCTTGGATACCATGATAAAACCTCAGGTCCTGTAATGCCCTCAGTTTATATAAATGCTACCAGTATTTCCTTGCCTCGTGGATGATGGCAAGGAGCTTGTCGCGTTCCTCGGCATCGACGGGCACCGTGTTCATTATTTCAAGGATTTGCAGTTCTTCCTTGTCTCCCGGCATCAGTCGGTCGAACGTGAAACCGGTGATAGTGTTGGTTTCCTCGTCAATCTGGCCTTCAAATTCGAATGCGACCGACTGGGTGTCTGTTTCGAGCACCTTGATGTATTCACCGGTTTGGATCTGTGCAACCACAACGAACCGGTGTTCGCCACCTGGACGGTGGCTGAACGTCCTGAACAGGTTCTCTATCCAGTTGCCTATGATACAACCATAGACTGCCGACGCGATGTGTTTGACTGCTATCATAATGCGAAACTATCCTATACTTCGGTGAAAAGTATCCTTGTCGTCTTGAACGGCATCACGAAACCGCCCGAATGGGTGCCAATCTTGGCCTCGACCAGGGTAGGCTTCTTGTTGCTGGTGAAAAGACGGGCGATAAAGCCAGCCGGGGCCTTCTTGAACCGGAGCTTTTCCTTCGGAATGAAGATATAGATGGGCGGGCGGCCTTCCGTATTCAGCGTATCCGCATACTCATCTTCGGTCATGCCCAGGGTGTCCATGTAAATCTTGGCGCCCTTGGTCGGGGAAAGCACCTTGTACATTTCCACGATGAAGTCCCTGGTAAGGGGTATGGTTCCGATAGCGGCCTGCATCGTGGACGTGGCACGTGGGTAAACAGTCGCGAGGACGTTCGCATTTCCGGTTTCGAGAAGGTCGCTGGAATCGATGGTCAAGCGGTTGATGGCACAGGGGACACCGACGGAGTTCTTGAAGTCCTTCAATACCTTGATTGGGTCCGAAAGGCCAACCTTCTTCAACTGTTTCTTCAACTTCTTGTATGCCTGCTTTACGCGCTTTTCGTCCTTGTCTTTCAGGATGGTGTAAATCTCGGGGGCACCGAAGTTGATGAACGGATAACCCATCGTCGTGATGACGGGTTCGTCCCACAGGACAGAGGAATTTTCCTGGGCAAATCCAGGCGGAACCTCGACCGGACCGAGAGCCCTGGTCCTGGTGCCGGCGGTGTAGGTGGTACCGCCGGTCAGGTTCGTATGCGGGATGGCGTCACCGGTACGACCGGTAGAACGGTTGATATACCGCCCACTGGCGGTACGGTTGACCAAGATGTCCTTGATGATTTCCTGGGTAACACCGGGAACAAAGCGCACAAGGAACTGTGCGTTAGGGGTATTATCCATGATGTCCTGTTCGACATGGTGGAGTGCGTCGGTAATCTGGTCCCTGGAACTTGCATGGTTGTAAATTTCCATGAGTACACGCTGTGGGACGTTGATGCGACGGGCGGGCGCTGCCGGGGTACCCGGTGGCAAGGCGCCTTCGTCCATATCGTCGCCCAAGTTACTAGAGTCTTCATCAGCAGCGGGTTCTTCGGGTGGAATTGCTTCCGGTTCAGGCTCACCAATAACAATGTCACCCAAATCGCTATCACCACCAGCAGCAGGGGCAGCCGGAGCCGGAGTAGCGGCAGGAGCAGCCGGAGCAGCGGGTGCCGGTTCTTCTGACACTACGACATCGCCTGTGGGGACGACCGGTTTCGGCTCCACCTTTGGTGCAGGAGGTACAGCAGGTTTCGGCTCCACCTTCGGCGCAGGGGGTACAGCAGGCTTCGGTTCAACCTTAGGTACAGGGGATACAGCAGGTTTAGGTTCAACCTTCGGTGCAGGGGGTGCAGGGGGTACAACAGGCTTCGGTTCCACCTTCGGTTCCACTTTCGGGGCAGGGGGCACGACAGGCTTCGGTTCAACCTTAGGAACCGGAGGCACAACAGGCTTCTGTTCAACCGGAGGTGTAGGCGGTTCGGTTGGCTTGACTTCTGGAGGAATTTCCGGAGGTGTTGTGGACGGCTCGATATCCGCCGGAGGATTAGACGACACAGTTATTGGCTTGATGCCCATTGGGGGTGCAGGGGGCTCAACCGCAGGTTTTTCTTCTTCCGCCGGAATCGGAGGTTCTTCTTTAACCGTCTTAGGCTTTTTACGTGACCTTGGTATAACATTGTTGATGTCAGAGTCATCATCGGCATCATCGACCATGGAAAAATTCGTTACCGGTGGGAGTCCACCGGGTGTACTGGTTTCCTTGTGGGGCATACTTGCAGTATGGGTTACTTTTTCTGTGCCGGTTAGTGTCCCTTCGATTTTCTTGATATTTTGGTCGGACAATGGAATTTCCGCGTTGATACATTTGCTGGCTAGGGATGCAGCAGCCAGTAGTCGATTTTTATCATTGATGTTAGCAGTTTGGACTGTTTCGGACATTTCCGGAGAAAACAAAGAAAGGATACCCAGCGCTTGGTAGGCATCGGGATTGGAGTCTTCCAGGGTTTCAAGAGATGGGTTGTGCGGGAATTCGCCATGATTTCCGATTACATCGAATGCATCCGAGATGGTTTCCAGAACAGCATTGGTATCATCGCTACTGTTGAGCCCAGTGAGCTTGTATCGTGCCAGCAGGTGTAAGACAAGTGGGTTCGGTTCGAGGTTTAGGGTACCTCCCCTTACTTCATCATATACTTCATTGATGGTTTCCTGGGAAACGCCGGCATTGGCCAACTGGAGATACACAACATCCCACACCCTGGGGTCCGCGTCAACGAATACCTTATGGCGTACCTGGTTCGGATCGTATTTACCTAATAGGGTGTTGACCTTTTTGGTTTTACCATCTTTGGTTTTGACCGTCATGGCAGCATCTTCATTGGTAATCTCATCATTTTTCGTAGTGATTGGTTTTATCATCATGGTGGGTGCACCTCATGGGGCAGTTTATAACTAATGTGTGATTGTTCTTTGGAGGATGAATTGCCATTAAAACATGAAGAACATCCTATAAACTGAAAGCAAAACCGGTTATATGGTTGCCTGGACTACATGACGTGGTTGGGTGAATATACAAGAGGTTACTGATGTCATTAAATAATCCGCTATTCGAAGCCACCCAGACGGTTTATGATGCAATCAACGGGTTGAATAGGTCGCTATTTATCGTCAAGCCGCTGGCGATGGTGTTTTCATTAAATGCGGCTGGAAAGAGTGGTCAGAACGCCCATATCCATTACTTCCCGCCTTCTTTGTCATCGGTTATCTATGCGATATTTCACCGTACTGATGACCCGGTGTTCTTCAATGCAATCAATAAGATGGTTGCTGGCAATACTGCGGTGACGAGCGGTAGACGCTATGGGTATGATGCGGATACCCAGGTGCTTAAACCCAGAATACCTCTCAATCCTCCCAATAGTGAGAAAGCCGACGAGAATCGTGAGAAGGAGTCGGAAGGTAGTGGGAAAGCCGGCAAGAAACGTAAGAAAAGGTCGGAAGGCATTGTGGCTCGTTTGAAAAAGGTAATGGCTTTCCGTAATGAACCTGGCATCAATGAGAAAAAGATGGATATCGATGAAGGATGTGATATCGTTGCCGGTTTCCTCGCTAACCCTAATATCCTTATAGATGACGTTGGTAAGACGTTTGAAGTTGACTTGATTGATGTAATGGAGTATGCTGCCCCTAACGGCACTGACCTTCTGCTGCTTGATAGGTTCAAGAAAATCAAGGAACGTGCAAAGGCCGAGTATGTCCGCGGTCTCATGATGAAGTGGGACCTCCCCGACAAGGGCCAGGTTATCAACGACGATGAACGCATCAACAAGGTTACCGACGAGGAAATTGCCGTATTCATTGCTTGTCACATGTCTGAACATTATGCCGATGATGTTCTTGCGACTGCGGAATCCATTGAACACGCCACGGAGCCGTTGACGGACAAGGTTGCATTTACTGACGCAATGAAGTATGCGACTGATTGGATTAAGGGTAATGCTTCTTTGGAAAGCAAGCGTGAACGCCGTACCGGCGATGACGCAACGGATTATGTCCCCCTCGATGTTACCGAGCGTAATGACTTGATTAACGCTCCGGTTGCACCTGAGTATGTCATTCCGCTGTTTGCCAAGGACTGCAGTCAATTTGAGACTAAAGGAATGAATTCGGACATGGCTGAATTGGGGTACCAGCTTATTGCCCGTGCCATTGGTGCCCCGTCGGCCAAACCGGAAGACATTAACACCTTCATCCGAGATGAATTGGCGACTGATACTGAACGGGCTAAAAAGGTCCGTGAAACCGCGATTAACATTATTGCTAAATATCGCGCCAACCCACAGACCGCTGAACTTGCTAACAGAATCCTTCGACATGTGTTCCAGTACAAGAACGATGAACTGTACAGCAAGCTTTCGGGTATTTCCGGTGCCGGTGATGAGATCCGCCACCGTAGGACTGGTGTTGCTATCGGGAGCATCACTTCCAAGATTACCGATGTATTTAAGCCGGACAGCGGCAAGTACATGGTTGTTGCTGATGAGAATCCGGATTTGGATGGCCGGGTAAGTTACAGTGACAAGTTTACCGTGAACCTTGATGGTATTGAAGAGACCGTTTCCCGTGAAGACAAAAACATGCTTCACAATTACCAGCGCCCGGCTCTGGTTGGTTTCTATGATACAGAATCGTCTTATCCGGTGTATGCTATCTGGGAAGGAATTGTCCCGTACAGCAAGATGGAAGATAACCGGGCCACATACGACATCGCGCAGAGTCACGAGACTGTAGCGGCTCGTAAGGATTCGCTCGGCAATTTGGTGCATGGTGCGATGGGAAGCGTTCAGGATAGGACAGCAATTTCCGCCCTTGGTGGAAAGATTGAACCGACTGTCAAGCAGCTTACCCATGATGATATTATTGAAGTTGCTAACCGCATTATGGGCCTCGAATTTCATTATCGTGACCTTCTTTCTAATCCCGCGTTGCAGGGGTTGGATGATGAAGACTTGCGAAACTATGTGCTCACGACCGCCATTCAATTCTACAGTGGTGCCATTAGTCACTATTTCTCCAATTCAGGCATGCGGGATGCATCATTTGCATTCAAGGACGCCTTCATGCGTGTCATGGGTAATCCGGTCATCATGATGACTCCTATGAGTTCGGAAGAAGTTGTCGATAAGATTGTTGATACTTACCGCGAATATGCAGCTGCTCGCGAAGTTTCTGATGGCGAAGAAGAAACCGTCAGGAGCATCTATGATGCATATCTGACCGATTTCTTTAACCGCATGGACGATAATGACTTCATATCGAAGATGAGTGAAACATACGGCAACGACTTTCGTTCTGCTGCGCGTGATTTGCGTGCATATGTATACAAGGACTTGTTGGATGCGGTCCAGAAGGTCGTGTCTGGTTATGGGTATCGCGGACTGAAGCTGACAAACACCTACAAGGGTGGCCGTTATAACTTCAACAACCGTCTCACCTTGAATGGTGCATCTTTCGACGAGCCGATTGGCGATTTCTACGAATCGAAGTCTTCTCATGAGTATCGTGAGAGCATCATGGAAAATGTAGTCAAACCGGTTGCTAAGGGATTGCATTATGCCGTTAGTAATAACGCAGGAGCTGCGAAGATGCTGTCCGGAACGCTGGAAACAGCAAAGGCCGGTGGTTTCATCGATGGTGGGGTTGCCGACAAGGCGCTTAAGGATGCTCTGGATGCAACCGGTGGTCTGGATAAGGCTTCGGCGATCGCATACGCAATCCTGGTGGGTGCCATTACTGGCAATTCCCGGGCCCGTAAGTTGGTCCAGTATATAGACGATGGTAATGCCAAAAAAGGTATCAAAGGCATCAGGCCTGATGTGTCCATTGACGACGTTAAGGGCATGATTAAGCTTTTGCAGAACGGTGGTGCTGACTTCAAAAAGGCAATGACATTGCTTGGGTGCATTCAGCAACTGAGTAATGGTGGTGCCGATTTTAAGCCGATTCGCGATATTCTCGGTGATGCGAACATGGAGTCGAACCGTGCGACCTATGGAATACTTATGTCCGCGGTCGATGCGTGTCGTAAGACTGCTGAACGTGTTGGCAATCTCGAAGCCGGTACGTTGGCTGTTGGGCTCATTGACACCGGTCGTCGCCAGAACGTGGGTAACGATGTTGACCTGGAAAAGACTGCCGGCGAGGAAGAACTTGCCCAGGTTGCTGCCAATGAAGACAATGGCAGCAACATCAGTGAAACTGTGGAAAGCGAGTTCAAGGACTGGAACCGCACCCCTGGCTATATCACTTACAATGGCTTGACCGGTTACATGGGCTTTGACACCATCAGGATCGGCGAGTCCGGCGACAGTGAAATGGCGACCTCCTTGGCAAACCGTGAAGACGTTGCACAGGGTATTAACCCGTATGGGCTTATCATGTGTGCCCGTGTGATTGACGATGCCCGCAATCATGAATCCCGCTTGTCTGAGGTTGGCGAAAAGGGTAAATTCTACGTCATTGCTAATGATAAGAATGCCTGGGCCGATGCAATTATCAACTTTGCATCGACTTACATGTTGTCTCGTATTACCCTTGAAGGAAAAACTAATGCACCCAATGGAACCCATCCTCTGAACAAGTATGCTGCCGAGGACTGGACTAAGTTGGCAACAGGTGTATTGGATGAAATCGGGAAGATGTGTAAGGAGTTCGCACCTGACGGTTCGGCCAGCATAGCCGATGAAATTCTCTCGATGGTTAGCTCGATTGAAGTGAACAATAGTACCGTCGAAGACATTTCCAAGGTCAGTACGGCTCTTGCTCACTTGATTATCAAGCTGGGTGAGTTCAGCGATTCTACCCGTGTTGGTGACCCGTTGAATGGTGCAACCGGCGGCAAGGTTGATGTTCCTGACCCGATTAAGCAAATGGCTCGCATGCGTGCCATGCCGGGTAGTACCGTGCGTGGACAGATGTCTGCCGGTGATAAAAAGGTGGCATCCGGCTTCCTTGCCAACGTAAAGAATAGCGTTCACGGGGACAGCGATTTTGCCAAGATGCTCTCGAACCTGTATGATACTTATGGTAGAAATACTACCGAAGGTTATGCGGGTGCGCTCGGCGCCATGCAGGCCGCTGCACATGCTGCCGGCAACAAGACCGCCCGTGCCAAGACTGAATTGCAGGGTGGTGTGGCACCTACTAACTTTGCCGGCATGCTGTATGCGAAGTTGTGGGATTCGGAAGATGCCAACGATCCTAAGTACGGCGACCTTGTCAATGCGATAGCGTCCGTGGCGAATGGCGAAGCCGTACAGGTTCCCGTGTCGGATGCGTCAAAGGGACAGTACAATCCGAAGGAAACTTCCGCCGCTTCGTTTGACGTGGATGGAAACATCTCTGGAGAGGATGCCGAAACGCCGGTATTCTTGATGGACATCATCCACATGGCTAAGCTGGATGATACCGTTCAGATTGGCCCGGCTGCCGGAAAGACCTATGCCGACTGCGGCTTCGGGGATGCCTCCGAGTACAAGCAGCGTGTTCGTAGCGTTGTCCAGGGCGACCCGGACATCGGTCGAAAGCTGGCAATCGCACTCCGTGCCCAGATGGTTGACCGTCTCCTGGATGACAGGACCTTCAATTCGTTCCGCGAAAACAAGGAACTGTGGGACAAGTTCTCTAATCGTGTGAGTGCGGAAGCGCTTAATCTCAACGGCGCATCGTCGGTGATGCTGTTTGCAACGCTTGACCATGCGATTTTGAACTTGGGTCGTGAAAAGCGCCAGAAGACGATTCACAACGCCCTGAACGCGGATGCCGAATTGGGCGAGGACTATGCTTCCGAACGTATGGTCCGAAACAACATCGGTTCGTTCAATGGCGGTAAGATTGACACCAAGGCACTTTCTGCTGCGATACTCAGGTACATTTTCGATACCAATGAGGCCCGTAGGCAGAGTGGTCTGGAACAGATTAGGACCATTCTGGGTGATGGACCGACCAACACGTTTGTTGACTCTATCAACCCGGAACAGCTTCGCGATGACACCAGCGTTGCCCAGCGCAAACGTATCTGTGACGAACTCGCGAAGAATTTGGCGGAAACCTATGGCCAGACGGCAAGCTCGATTTTGCATGCTGGTGAAGGGGCTGATTCCAAGTTTAAGTCTGAAATCAGAACCCTGCGTACTGCCCTGCGAGTGGTGGCAACGGGTAAGCCGGATGCCAACGGACATACCGCGAATGAGTATGAAAATACCATCATCCCGAATATGCTCGGCGACGAACTTGCCAAGGCTGTCTTGGACGCCTTCAAGGATAAGGTTCCGGATGGCAGCCGAATTGACCCGCGTACCCTTGATATGCTGGTTTCCCGCTTCCTGTTCCAGCTCCTTCACTCGACATCCAACGTGGTATCGAGGCTCATGAAGAATGCCGGTATCGGTGTTGGTGACAAGTCCAGCGTGGCCCGTTGGAACAACGCTCGTGAAAGCGGCGACGTTCGCGGACATGGCGACCGTAGGACTGAGAACGAAGGTATGGAGGAAGCGGTATTCGACTTCGTTGAGGACGCTCTCGCCAACTTCAATGTTCATTCCGACAGGGGCGAACGCAACCGTCTGTACCGTAGGCTTAACCCGACCGGTTTCAAGGGCAGCATTGAAGAATTCTGTAACAAGGTTCTTGATGGTGAAGACCAGAAGCTCTTGGCGAAGGACTTTGCCACCAATCCTGACAACTACCAGACCGCCATGTACCAGAAGATTAACGGCCCGTTGAGCGCCATGACCCCGACCAAGTCCATCGCCGATGACAATGCTGTCTTGGCTGTTGCCCGTGGTATGGATCAGCTTGGCCTCACTGGTGTCAACATGGTTCGCGATGCGGATGGCAATGAAGAACCGATGGTTAAATTTGCCAACTCCGATGAACCGCGCTCCATGCGTTCCGGTTATGCCGCTCGCCAGCTGGAAATCCTCATGGATATGTTCAAGAAGAAGTACGGTACTAACCTGATTGACACAGATGGTGATGTTACCGACGAAAACTTGCAGAAGCTGGCATCCATGATGCGTGAAACATCGGTTCGCTATCCGGTTGACCCGGTTACCTCGACCCGTGAATTGGCTCCGATTGTACTGAGCATTATCAACAATGCCGGTGTAAAGGGTGGCCAGGCCTGGGCGAAGGAAGTCGGTGGTGTCAACGGAAGCCATATCTTTGAACGCACAGTGACGAGGAAGGGCGCTACCTTCAAGGTCCAAATCGGTGAAGAGAAAATCATCAACACCGTCCGTGGCCTCGTGCGTGATGGGTCTGCTGAGATTAAGTCGAGCGACATCGCCGATGTAATCGAAAAGCTCCGTCAGTTCAAGAAGGGCGAAGTGGATGCGAAGATCAATACGATTGCGACGGAAGTCAAGA
>Ga0310691_10005595_pt1 | contig 13673 bp, 11 predicted proteins | sample 176DNAGHGlowgp2_FD_203887 | JGI IMG/M metagenome (GOLD analysis project Ga0310691, IMG submission 203887) | Sheep rumen microbial communities from Palmerston North, Manawatu-Wanganui, New Zealand - 1766 DNA GHGlow gp2 (v2) (version 2) | ecosystem: Host-associated > Mammals > Digestive system >... | reverse complement strand
TGCCGGTACCCTCGGACTTCGATGAGTTCTCGCTTCTCGCCGACCGGAATTACGCGGACGTTTCCGCAGAAGCCGCCGCTAATTCGCAGATGCTCGAGGACATAATGACCGCAAACGGCTTCAAGCCCTACTGGGGCGAGTGGTGGCACTACTCCGACTGCACCGAATACAACTGGCACTTCTGACACGGCAGTTTCTATAACGGGAGGTTTACGTTTTATGGAACTTATATATTATCCGTCCGCTGAGGCTGTCAAGGCTGCCGCAAGCGCCGATGAACCGCTCATAGCGGCAATATTCTTTGACGGCAAAAAGGCTGCCGTAAGCCCGATAGAGGCTTCTCCGGAGCACCATTTGCTCCTCATGAACGCCGGTTTCAAGGACACGGACATAGAAAAGACGTTCAGGATAGTCTTCGACAGAAGCGGTGCGGACTGGACTTTCGTATGTCCCGACAATTACAGGAACATTCCTTTCAAGGACAAGCGGATAAAGGCTTTCCATAAGGACGGCTTTGCCGTTATAGCGGATTTTCTGCATGAAGTCGGCTATATCGTCGGCATTGATATCCCTAAGCGATACCGCAGACACCTTGATGTGCTGACAAACGATATATATTGATATTTGGAGGATTATTATGCAGCTTTACAATTCCCTTTCACACAAAAAAGAGGACTTCATTCCCAATGAGGCAGGCAAGGTGAGTATGTACACCTGCGGTCCTACTGTATACCACTTCGCCCACATCGGCAACCTCAGAAGCTACATCATGGAGGACGTTCTCGAGAAGTACCTCCGCTTCACAGGTCTTGACGTAAAGCGCGTCATGAACATCACCGACGTAGGACACCTCACAAGCGACGGCGATACCGGTGACGACAAGATGCTCAAGGGCGCAAAGCGTGAGCACAAGACCGTTATGGAGATAGCCAGGTTCTACACGGACGCTTTCTTTGCGGACTGTGCAAAGCTCAACATCAAGACTCCCGATGTTGTTGTTCCCGCAACTACTTATATTGACGAATTTATCCGCGTTATAAGCTCCCTCATGGACAAGGGATACGCTTATGAAGCCGGCGGAAATATCTACTTCGATACCTCAAAGCTCGATAAATACTACGTTTTCGGCGACCTCAGCGAGGAGGACCTCGAGGTCGGCGTCCGCGAGGGCGTTGAGGAGGACGGCAACAAGCGCAATAAAGCCGATTTCGTCCTCTGGTTCACAAAGTCCAAGTTCGACGATCAGGAGCTCAAATGGGAGAGCCCGTGGGGTACAGGCTATCCCGGCTGGCACATCGAGTGCTCGTGCATCAGCATGAAGAACCTCGGTGAATACCTCGACCTCCACTGCGGCGGCATCGACAACGCCTTCCCGCACCACACCAACGAGATCGCACAGTCCGAGGCTTACCTCGGTCACAAGTGGTGCAACTACTGGTTCCACGTTCACCACCTCAATACCACAAACGGCAAGATGAGCAAGTCCAAGGGCGAGTTCCTGACGGTCTCACTCCTCGAGGAAAAGGGCTACGATCCGCTGGTTTACCGCTATTTCTGCCTGCTCTCTCACTACCGCAAGTCGCTGGTGTTCTCATGGGAGAACCTCGACAATGCCGTTACGACGTTCAACAAGCTCGTTGCAAAGATAGCGCCGCTCACTCAGGACAAGTCCGGAGACATCGACAAGACTGAGTTCGACCGTCTTATGGCAGCGTTCAACGATGCCCTCGGAAACGACCTCAATACCGCTATGGGCGTTACGGTGCTCTACGATGTGCTGAAGTCCAAGGCAAATGCCGCAACAAAGCTCGCTCTCATCGGCGAATTCGACAAGGTGCTCGGTCTCGACCTCATCAAAAAGGCTGAGGCTAAGACAACTCCTGCCGGAGACAGCGGCGAGGATATCCCGGCGGAGGTTCAGGAGCTTCTCGAGCAGAGAAAGGCTGCCCGCAAGGAGAAGAACTTCGCGCTTGCAGACGAGCTTCGCGACAAGATAGCAGCTCTCGGCTACGAGGTCAAGGAGACCCGTCAGGGCACATTGATAACCAAGATTCAGTAAACGAAAGGGCGCACATTGAGGTGCGCCCTTAACATTAAGCGTTCCCCGTCCGGAGGTGACATCATGGACGCACTATTAGTTATTATAGTTTCCATAGCCGCTGTTTATCTCGTCATAAAGCTCTATAACGATTACAACGACACCTCCGATAGTGATCCTAAAGGTCCAAGTGATTACGGAAACCACCATATACCCACGCATAACAGCAGCAAACGCATTTCAGATCCAATAAAACGTTTTCTTACACCGGAATATAAAATTGCCGGCATGCAGGAAGAAGCAGCAGCCGTAAAGATAATCCGTTCGGTAATGCGCGATGATGACCGCCTGTTCACTGGCGTGAGCATCGAATACGACGGCAAAAAGACAGAGCTCGACAACGTTATGGTAAACAAATACAGGGTGTTCATAATCGAAGCAGTTTCAAGACTGCTGAAATAAAAACAGCTGCGGATCAACCGCAGCTGTTCGCTTTTTATGAAAGTGACGTCAGGATACCGAGCTTGTAGCGCTGAATGGTCAGGGCGTCCATATTGGTGATATCGCCGCTGCCGTCAACGTCCGCATTAGCCTCGCCCTCGGCTGTGAGTCTGTACTTATCCGGATTGGTGATAGTCTGCATGATGTAGACCGCATCAGCCATATTCACCTCTTTATCGCAGTTTGCATCGCCGGGTTTTCTCTCAGCCTGTTTTTCCTTGACTGTGAAGGTTATGGTCTTTGTGATGCCGTGATCAAATTCAACGGTAACAGTGGATTCGCCTGCCTTTATTGCAGTAACAGTGAAGCGGGGCGTATGATAGGGGGTGACAACGATGCTGTCACCGATGACTGTCGGGTTAAGTGAGCTTATGCTGTTATCCCAGTCAACTATTATCACATCTACGCTCTCGCCCAGCTCCAATTCTGTTTTTTCGCAGGAGAGTGAAGGCTCGGCTGTTGTAGTGGTCGTTGTAGTAGTTGTTGTGGTGGTAGTTGTCGTAGTAGTCGTGACTGTCTCGGTGACGAGCTCCCAGCTCTGGCAGGAGCTTCCTGTGTATTCGTACTGCTGGATATTCGCACCGCCGTTTGTCTTGGCGGCATCGACCTCGACAAAGCAATTGCTGTTCGAGGCAAGGGAGAGGATATTGTAGGAGCCGTCGAGGTTCATCGTGAAGGTGAACACCTCATTGCTGTCGGTCTCGGAATAGGGCGCTATGTCGATGTTTGCACCGTTGCCCTCGCCCTCTGCGCGGAGTGCGAAGCTCTCGTCCTGAAGCGAACGTATGAAGTAGCGGACAGGACCGTTTCCGGTAGCGCCGTCCTGTGTGAGCTTCCACTTCTGGCAGTCGAAGCCGTTTGATTCCCACTGCTGAACGTTTGAGCCGTTCTCCATTTTGCCGTTTGCGATGTCCATGACGAGACCGGAATTCACATTCCTGAAGATGTAGATGAGGTCCGTATCCATATAGCAGCCGGGATCGTGAGAAGCTTCGAGCACCCACTTCTGAGTGTCGTTCTCGCTCGCCTCCATGCGGCATACAGCGCCGCCGTTAGCTGCGTCAACTGCGGAGGCATCATCGGAATTTCTTGTGAGTATGGTATAGGTATCGTCTGAATTTGCAATGAACTTGAACTGCTGGTTCTCGCTGCCGCTGTATTTGCTGAGCTTGAGAGCGTTTTCGTTTGCGGACGGTGCTTCGATGACCTCGGCCTTGTCCGAACCGGCAAGCATCATGTAGTAGTAGCCGTCACCGGCACTCATGAGCTTCCAACAGGGACTGATCTGAGTGTCCGGACTGATCGACAGAGTTACGAAATAATCCGGACCTGTGCCCATTCCGAGAGCCATATAGTTATCGTAAGCAGCACTTCTTATGTAAAATACCGAACCATCATCGAAGGTCGCTGCTGCCGGCTTCATGGGACCTGTGGGCAGCTCGGTATAGCCTGCGCTGGGAACTCCCGCGCTTGAAAGACGGGTATAGGCGATCTTGCTGCTGCCGGACTGACAGCCGGAATAAGCCGTGCAGTAGTTCTTAACGTTATCGGCTGAGATAGCCTTGTAGCTGTAGTTGGTATTGGGACGCCAGTAGCTCGGCACTGAGGTCGCAGGATTGCTCTGAGTGCCCTGTCCCTGAACGGTCCTCTGACAGTTCGAGAACTTCGAGCCGCTCTCGGCATAAGCTCCTGCAAAGGTTATCTGATTCCAGTCGCAGATGACGTTTCCGCCGTTCTCGTAGACGCAGTTCTCGGCAAAGATGTCACAGCCGGAATGCACCGTATAAGCCATATTGAACTTGTTGACGTAGTTGTTGAGGGAGTGGAAATATCCCCAGCGCATAAGTCCCGGACCTCTTGTGTTGGTGTCGTTGAAGCGGTTGGAGACCAGCGTCATGCGCGGGAAATTATCGTAGCTGTTCTTTATCTCGGCGGTATCATCGGGATAGCCGAGGATAAGTCCGTACTTGTGGCCGCCGAACGAACAGTCGGAGACCGTGCAGTAGTCGGCATCGTAGCAGCAGGCAAAGAACTTGTCCTCATCGACCTGCTGTGTCTGCGGAGCATAGCCGTAGTTATTGTGTCCGGTGAAGGTGACATGGTCTACCCAGAGGTTCTCGCCGGCGCTGAAATAGCAGACTATGGAGTCGTTGTGGTTGGACTCGGCATCATGCTGCATTTCGAGGTTCTTGATGATGATATTGTTGCTGGTTGTGGAGTGGCGCTTCGTGCAGAGCTGGACGTTAAAGAGGGTATGAGCGCCGTAGCTTCCGACAACGGTCTTGCTGCCCTGCATATATATCCTTCCGGCAGTACACATATAGCGTGTCTTGTTGAAATTCAGCTCTGTCACGCTGATATTGCCTGTGATGAGGATAGTGTAGGGCTCGCTCGCCTCGCAGTATTTCTTGAGGTCGCTGAAAGTCGATACCTCGACTATCTCGCCGAAAAGTCCGCCTATATCGCAGGCTTTGACCGTTTTTCCGTCGGCATTGGGAGCATCGTCGAAGCAGTAGCCCGCGAAGCCCTGCAAGCCGTCGGCATTGAGCAGGAAGAGCTGGTTATCCGCACCGGTATAGGTTGAGAGCGTCATACCGGAGTTCCCCTGTGTGAGGGCAAGGGAGGTATCGGAATAGTTCACTATCTTGTAGTAGAGGTCATTGCCGAGGTGGTCCTTCTCAACGGGAACGATGTACCAGTGCTGGGACTTTGCAGATTCGCTGCCGTAGATAACAACGCTCTCACCGTTCCTGACGTTGTAGTTCAGGGGAGTGAGAAGCCTTCCCGACTGGGCATTGATGAACTTGAAGAATGTGCCGTTCGAGTCATTGCCGACCCTGTCGATGCGCCACGAGGGAGAGAGGTCGCCGCCGAGGGAAGCCATTGACAGTGCGGACATATCCGCCGTTCCGTTTTCTGTCAGGACCTTTGAATTGTCCTTGCTGGCGAGGTTGTAAAGCGGTACCGGGTAATCAGCCGATACGGCATTTGCAGTGAGGACGGGTCTGAATGCGCTGCCGTAGAGAGGGAGCAGGCAGGCAAGCAGCACCGCCAGCGCCAGTATCGCCGCCTGACGCATTTTTGATGCTTTGCTCATTTGTAACAACTCCTTTTTTCCGCCGCACATGACGGATAAACTTATTAACGGTATTATAGCACATATTGTTGAAAATGTCAATTCCGGAAATAAAAATCAAGGCTCAAAACAGTTGAATTCTCCGCAGAAATATGTTATAATGTCCTTATATGATAAGTCCCCGTCCGCACGGAGGACAGCTAAAGGAGGCATCAGCCATGACTGTAAGAAAGGCTTCTCTCAGCGATATACCGTCGCTTGTCGATATGAGGATACTCTACCTCAACGAGGATAACGGTCAGCTCGATACAGAGACCGAAAAGCAGATCCGCAAGCAGCTCCCCGGCTATTTCACGGCAAAGCTCGGCAAGGAGCTCTATGCCTTTATCGCGGAGGATAATGGCTGCGCTGTCGGCTGCTGCCTGCTCCTCGTCACCGAAAAGCCCGCAAATCCGAGGTTTCCGCACGGTATGACAGGCACCGTCCTCAACGTCTATACCTGTCCCGAATACCGCCGTCAGGGCATTGCCGGCGGTCTCATGGGACTCCTCATCGCTCAGGCAAAGGAGCTCCGGCTCGACCTCATCGAGCTGAAGGCGACTGCTGACGGTGCAAAGCTCTACAAGTCCCTCGGCTTCGAGCAGGATTTTTCACGCTATACCGACATGAAAATGGTTTTCTAAGGAGATTTTTACTGATATTATGAGTATTTTTGATGTGTTCGACCGGATTTCCGCTAAATCGACCTCCCCAAGAGGTAAAATAGAATATGTGATAGCAGGTCTCGGCAACCCCGGCATGGAGTATGAAGGCACCCGCCATAACGCCGGCTTCGCCGTTCTGGATATGCTCGCTGAACAGCTCGGTGAGAAAATAGACCGTCTCCGCTTCAAGGGCAAGACCGCTGAGGTAACTATCGGCGAAAAACGCTGCCTCCTCCTCAAGCCCACCACCTACATGAACAACAGCGGAGAGGCTATAGTTCAGGCTCTCGAATTCTACAAGATCGATGTCGCAAACCTCATCGTGATATGCGACGACATCTCCCTCGATGCCGGAAAGCTCCGCATTCGCAGAAAGGGCAGCCACGGCGGTCACAACGGTCTCAGGAGCATCTGCGAGCTCACCGGAAGCGATGACTTCCCGCGCATAAAAATGGGCGTCGGCAAAAAACCGCACCCGGACTACGACCTCGCAAAGTGGGTGCTCGGCAAATTCGGCAAGGAGGACGCCGAAAAAATGAAGCAGTCCTCCGAAAACGCCTGCGAGTGCATAAAGCTCATGGTTCAGGGCAAGACCGATGAGGCAATGAACAAATTCAATTCCTGAGGGGTGCTTTATGACTTTTGAAGAAGCCTTCAACAGGGTAAGATATTTTTCCGAGGAATTCCGCGATTCCGGCTATTATCCCGGCGGATATGAATGGTCTGACTGGTGTGCGAAAACTCAGCAGAGCCTCGGACGCTCCGACATCATCGAGGATGTTTTCCGCTGGGAATCAGCCGTCCGCAAGCCCTATTACCGTATGCGCGGCAAGCCCGTCACAGAGGAACAGGCAAAGGAGATCATCCTCCGGACACGGACTGCTTTCAGCTTTGAGGAAGAGCCCGCCCCGGATAATATCCGCGGGATGAATTTCTGGAACGAATGGTTCGACAACCCGAAGCCTGCCGGCTGGTGTCACCCTGACGGAACGATCGGCATAGACTGGAATATGGGCAAATATCCGCATTCTCACGAACTTCTGGTCGAATTTTTCGGGCTTGCCTGTGAATTTCCCTTTCTTGACCTTGTGATCGTAATAACAAACCATGACGAATGCCCCGCAGCATATGCGGATCACCTGCTTGACGGCGCTCCCTATCCGGACGAAAAAGCGCTGAACTGGCGCTCCGGTGCGGAAATAGGCGTATGGCTGAAAAACGGCTGCTTCGGTATGCTCGGCAGGGACGAGGCTCTTGCGCTCTACGATGAATATGACCGGAAATACGGCATCAGTCAGCAGAACAGTGCAAGGCTCGAAACAAATATTTTCGACACACGGTACTACTCTGTCACCGAAAATAAAAATAAGCTGGACAGATTCAGCTATCTGAAATCTTATCAGGAGTGAAATATGAATCCCTTTAAGGAACTTTTTTCTGAGCTTTCAGGCTATAAAAGCATCAGAGAAGCAATTGATAAAAACATCTCACCCGTCTCCGTGACGGGTCTTTCGCATATACACAGGGCTCAGCTCATTCACTCCCTCGCCGGCGACAAGGTCAGTCTCGTCATAACCGGTTCCGAGGCGGAGGCGAAAAAGCTCTGCGACGATATCAACACAATGTCCGGCAGCGAGAGCGCTGTGCTTTTCCCCTCAAAGGAGCTCGTCCTCACGCCTGTTGACAGCTCCAACCACGAATACGAATATATGCGTATCTCCGCGCTTTCGAGAGCTGCCGCGAACAGGTGCAGCATCATCTGTGCGAGCATCGAGGCTGTTATGCAGCCGGTCATTCCTGTGGGAGTGCTCATAGCCTCCGCGATAACCCTCTCGGAGGGAGATGATATCGACCTCACAAAGCTCTGCGGTGACCTCGCAAGGTGCGGCTATCAGCGCTGCGAAAAGGTCGAGGGCGCATCGCAGTTCTCGATCCGCGGCTCGATACTCGATATCTTCCCGGTTCAGGACGACAAGCCGGTCCGCATCGAATTATGGGGCGATACCATCGACACTATCTCGGAATTCGAGACCGATACCCAGCGCCGCGGCGACAGTATCGGCAAGGTGAATATCTCCCCGGCAGGCGAGGTCCTCTACGACAGCGGCGAGCTTGCCGATAAAATCGAGGAGCTCGCAAAAAAGGTCCGCGGAAAGCGCATGGAGCTTATCCGCGAAAGGCTCGGTTCGGACGTTGAACGTCTCCGCGCAGGCGAGCTCCTTCCGCACAGCGTGAAATACTACCCCCTCGTCTACGGTGAGCCCTCCACGATATTCGACTACATCGACGGAACGGTCATTTTCAGCGATTATTCCGACGTTCTCGGCAGTGCCGCCGGCGTTATGTCGCGGTACAGCGAGGATATAAAGATACTCCTTGAGGACGGTCAGCTCTGCAAGGGACTGGACGGCTATGTCCTCGAGCTTCCCGCGGTGCAGAATCTCGCGTCAAAGAGAGTGTGCCTCTACCTCAGCAGCTTCTTACAGGGCGGCGAGAGGATAGACTTCCGGAGGCTCGTGAGCTTCGAGGCGATGCAGACTGCCCCGTGGAGCGGCGATATGAAGCAGCTCATCGAGGACCTTACCGACTTCACCTCGCGGAAATACCGCGTGATACTTGCTGCCGGAAGCGACAAGACGCTCTCGATAATCCAGAGCGACCTCCGCGATGAGGGCATTCCCTGCGACATCATGACCGACGGCTCAGAGCCTCAGAACGGCAGAGTATGCCTCATGTCGGGAAGCTTCGCCGGAGGCTTCGAGTACCCCGAGAACAAGACGGTTCTCATAACACAGGGCAGGGCGATGAACTCCGTCCGCAAGAACCGCCGCCATAAGAAAAACAAGGCGGAGGAGATACGCTCTCTCGCCGATATCACCGAGGGCGACCTCGTTGTGCATTCCGGTCACGGCATCGGAAGGTTCATCGGTATTCGCAAGCTCGAAATGGAGGGCGTTACCAAGGACTACATAACCATTCAGTACGCCGGTACGGATAAGCTCTATATCCCGGTAACTCAGCTCGATATGGTGTCGAAATACATCGGTCCGCGTGACGACAGCGGAGTGAAGCTCAGCAAGCTCAGCTCCGGAGAATGGCAGAAGACACGTTCCAACGTCAAAAAAGCCGTCAAGGATATGGCGCACGAGCTCATTGCCCTCTATGCCAAGCGCGAAAAGAGCAAGGGCTTCGCTTTCTACCCGGACGACGAGATACAGCGCGATTTCGAGGAGCGCTTCCCCTATGTCGAAACGGACGACCAGCTCCAGTCCATTGCCGAGATAAAGGCTGATATGGAACGCGAACGTCCCATGGAGCGGCTTCTCTGCGGCGACGTAGGTTTCGGCAAGACCGAGGTGGCTCTCCGTGCGGCAATGAAGTGCGTCCTCTCGGGAAAGCAGTGCGCGATACTTGCGCCGACAACAGTTCTCGCGTGGCAGCACTACCAGACTGCCCTTCGCAGATTTGAGCATTTCCCGGTGAACGTCGAGCTGCTCTCGCGGTATCGTTCCCCAAAGCAGCAGGAGGAGATCGTCCGCAAGCTCAAACAGGGCAGGATAGACATTCTCATCGGCACTCACAAGATAATTCAGAAGTCCGTAGTGTTCCGCGACCTCGGACTTGCCGTAATTGACGAGGAGCAGCGCTTCGGCGTTGCCCACAAGGAGCGCTTCAAGGAGGCTTTCACCGGCGTGGACGTCCTCATGCTGTCCGCTACGCCTATCCCGAGGACGCTCAACATGGCAATGAGCGGCATACGCGATATGTCCGTGCTCGAGGAGCCTCCGCAGGACCGTTATCCCGTTCAGACCTACGTCATCGAGTACAACGCCGGGACCGTAGTTCAGGCTATCGTCCGTGAGCTTCGCCGCGGCGGTCAGGTCTACTATATCCACAACCGCGTGGAGTCGATACGTTCCTGTGCGGCAAAGCTGAAGGAATTCCTCCCCGATGCGAGGATAGCCATTGCTCACGGTCAGATGAGCGAGGACGAGATGTCCGATATATGGGAACAGCTTGTTGAGCACGAGGTCGATATCCTCGTCTGCACCACTATCATCGAGACCGGAGTTGACGTTCCAAACGTCAATACCCTCATCATCGAGGACTCCGACCGCTTCGGGCTCTCCCAGCTCTACCAGCTCCGCGGCCGTGTCGGACGTTCCAACCGCCGCGGCTACGCCTACTTCACCTATAAACGCGACAAGGTCCTCACCGAGATAGCCACCAAGCGTCTCAACGCTATGCGCGAATTCACCCAGTTCGGAAGCGGCTTCCGCATTGCACTCCGCGACCTCGAGATACGCGGCGCCGGAAGTATCCTCGGCGGACGCCAGCACGGTCACATGGAGGCTGTCGGCTATGATATGTACCTCCGGCTCCTCTCCGAGGCTATTGCCGAGGAAAAGGGCGAGCAGCCCGAGAAGATACCGGAATGCCTTGTCGATATCCAGATAGACGCGCATATCCCCGAAGATTACATCTCCAGCCTCAACCAGCGCATTGATATGTACCGCAAGATCATGCTCGTCAACGAGGACAGCGACCGTTCCGACCTCATCGACGAGCTCATCGACCGCTACGGTGAACCGCCGAAGTCAGTTGTCGGTCTGATAGAGGTCTCCCTCCTCAGAAACAAGGCCGCAAGGCTCGGTATCACCGAAATATCGCAGAAAAACGGTGCAATGTACTTCTACACCCAGTTCATCAGCAGCGAACAGATCGCCGGTCTTTCCGCGGCTTACAAGGGCAGGATAACCTTCAACGGTGCGGGAAAGTCCTATGTTTCCGTTAAGATAAGTCCCAAGACCCGTCCCTTTGACATGATGCGCGACACAGTCGAGATACTCCACCAAAACCGTCCTCAGCAGGGATAAAAAGGCGATACGGTGGATAAAACACCATTTTTTAGTGCAATACTTACGTTAAACCGCTTTTTCTGTCAATCAGATTTGTGAATGCTGCTACTTTACACCGTTCTGTTTTTATGCTAAAATTATGTTGTAATATGGACGCGGCATAGGCAGCCGCTTTCGTGAACAAAAGCAATACACGTTACCGATGCCCTCTGTGTGCAGGGGGCATTTCTGCTACTGGAAAGGAGCATTTCTTGAAGCTTGAATTTCTGACAGCCGCTGCGCTGGCGTTTGCGCTGGCAGCAGTATCCTCCGGCTGCGGCAAGTCTGATCCTTCGGATAAACCCGAGCCGCCTAAACCGGCTGAAGCCTCCGACCCTAACACCGTGACCTTCGACAACGGCGACCTCTCTTTTGCCGCGGTCATCGTCACTGACCCCGACTGCGCTCACGGTGAACTCTCCGTGGAGAGCGTTCAGGGAAACAATATGCTGAAATTCACCGATGATCTCAGCGTCCCTCAGCAGGGAAAGGTGCAGAAAATTGAAATACACCCTGCCCCTCTCATCGGTCAGGAAAACCTCGGCAAGGTGCGCCGCATCGAGTTCGACCTCTACGCTGACGCTACTGCGGAGAATTATGAGAATATGGACGGCGAGCTCGTTCAGGTGCCCGGCACGATAAGCTGCGGCGGAGGTACTGTCACCGCTGCCAAAAACAGCAAGGGCGAGGACCAGTGGTACGATTTCGCCGAATTTTCCGGCGGAGAGTATAATTTCGACTTCTCCGGCCCCGTCCACGGCGAATTCAAGTTCCTCCTCGCTGCCTCGGGTCAGTGCTGGGACGCCGATATGGAGGACGCAAACTTCCTCATCATGCGCTGGGGCGTCGAGAACGACTCCAACCTCTATATCGACAATATCGTCTTCTACGATGCCGACGGCAACTCCATTCCGCTTGTGAGTGAATAAAAAAAGGGCGCACAGTGTGCGTCCTGTTTTTTATTTGCTGATGTTCTTCTTGAAGCCGATCTTATCGAGGGCGAGTCCTGCTGCGATATATAGGGCAGAACTTGCGCCGACCTGAACCATGTAAGCCGGAGTCTGTGCGAATGCGGCTGCCATAGCTCCTGCGGAAAATCCACGCGCCATGACGGTTCCCTCATAGACGCTGTAGCCCACAACGCAGACGATCAGCGCCGGGATCACCGCAAGGACGTTCCGCACCGTAATTATTTTTTTGCCCTTGTTCGAGAAGAAAAACGCGGTTATTATCTTTATGAGGATTGTCGCCGGCATCCATATAACGAAGCCGGATAAGCCGTCCGCAAGTCCGCCGCCTATCGCGCCGGCTGCTGCCGCGTACTGGAACGGAAGAATGCTTGCTGCGAGGTATATAAGACCGTCTCCGGCGTGGGTGTAGCCTGCACCTGTCGGAACATGGAGATAAGCCGTGAAAACAAATATAAGCGCGGAGAAAACGCCTGTGAGCGTCATTCTGCGGAGCTTTTCGCCGCGCTGTGAGACTGCTGCTGTTCTGGACATGATGACTCCTCCTTAATCATACTATTTCTGTATGTTTATTATGGTTTGAATTATATCACAATGCGCTGCTTTTTTCAATTGACAGACCGCACAGACTTTTTCAACACATCTTTCGACTGTATGTTGAAACCCCCTATTCCGAAAATTCATTGACATACGAATATCTATGTGATATAATGAATGCATAATTAATATTTAGGGGGTATTTATATGAAAAAAATTGTCACATTACTGGCAGCCATTACTCTTTGTTCGTGTGTTTCAGCCTGCGGAAGTTCAGGAAGCAATTCTTCTGATAGCTCTGTTCCTGCAACTGATAGTACGACCAAAAGCATAGTAACAACTGAAACTGAAACACAGCATACACATGACACGAAAAAGGGAAAATGCTCTGGCTGCGGACAATATATTGTCGATGATTTGTATATTCCAACATATGATGATTTTAGTAATTGTTTGGGTATGAATATGATACCAAACTGGATAGTTGTAGATGATACTGAGGTTGATTCGGGCGGCTTTATACTAAACTGTCACGCAAACAGAAACGACCTTTTAGATGATGCTACAAGTTTTTCGGGAAAAATTCATCTGCAATACATTGGTGATACGGATCATCATATCCTGAAAAGCTTTTGGATAGATTATGTTCCAAATGATGAAGGCACACTGAACGAGTTAACAAATGCTATCACAGAGCGTGTAACTAAACTATACGGCTCTCCTAAAGGGAAATGGAAAAAATCAGGCTGCGACTACTGGGGAATAGCAGGCGGGGAGGAAATGAAACTTATTGTTTCGCAAGGAGGTAATTTTACCTCAATAATGCTTGTTTTAGATACATAATGAAAAAGAGGGCTCTTACGAGTCCTCTTTGCTTATTATGAACCTCGGAACGCCGAGGGCGGCGTTCCCTGCAAATGCCAATGACTGAAAAAGGCGGACATATTGTCC
>Ga0310691_10005594_pt1 | contig 13676 bp, 12 predicted proteins | sample 176DNAGHGlowgp2_FD_203887 | JGI IMG/M metagenome (GOLD analysis project Ga0310691, IMG submission 203887) | Sheep rumen microbial communities from Palmerston North, Manawatu-Wanganui, New Zealand - 1766 DNA GHGlow gp2 (v2) (version 2) | ecosystem: Host-associated > Mammals > Digestive system >... | reverse complement strand
GATGTCCTTGAGCATCTCCTCCATCGAGACGGTGCGGCCGTTATCGGGGCTGCACTCGTGGCGGTTAACGCCCTTGAACTTGATCTTCCTGCCGTTGTACACGATCGCGTTACCGACGATCTTCACCTCCTTGAAGCCTACGCGCGTGGCACGGACGTCCTTCCGGCCCTCCGCGTCGGTCAGCGTCATAACGAGCGTGTAGAGGTAGGGATCCTCGGCGCTCCAGAGGCGCACGTTCGGCACGCCCACGGAGAGCGTCTCGCCGTGGAGCGCGCCAGTCGTCGGCACGAAGAACTTGACGGCGGGCAGGTCGGTCACCTTCTTGAACCCGGCGTCGAACAGCGTGGCGGAGACGACGGCGTTGCCGCCCTTGCCGTCCAGCGCGCGCGCCTTCACGGCCACGCGCAGGTTGGCGTTCCTGTAGTCCTTGTCGAAGGTCGTGGTGACGTAGAAGTCGTTAAGCTCGGTGCGTGGCGCGGCGAAGAGCGTCACGTCGCGGTAGATGCCCGAGTAGCGGAACATGTCCTGGTCCTCGACGTACGAGCCGTCGCTCCAGCGGTAGACCTCCACCGCGAGCAGGTTCTCGCCGTCCTTCAGGAATCCCGTGATGTTGAACTCGCTCGGCAACTTGGAGTCCTCGGCGTAGCCCACCTTCCTTCCGTTCACCCACACGTAGTAGGCGGAGTATACGCCGTCGAAGCGCAGGAACACGTCGCGCCCCTTCCACCCGGACGGCACCGTGAAGGTGCGGCGGTAGGAGGAGACCGGGTTGTAGTCGCCCTTGTTGGTGTCGCGGTCCAGGATGTATGGCCACTTGTTGGCGTGGGGGTATTTCACGTTCGTGTATCCGGGCGTGCCGAACCCGCGCATCTCCACGCATGACGGCACATCGATCGTGAACCAGTCGTCGTCGCTGTAGTCGGTCTTCCAGAAGTCGAGCGGGCGCAGCTTCGGGTCGCCGCACCAGCTGATCTTCCAGATGCCGTTCAGCGACACCTTGTACGGCGTCTGCGGCTCCAGGTCGTCCGTCAGCGCGGCGGCCTCGTCGGCAAGCGGCATCGAGTACGCGCGCGCGGGCTCGCGGTTTATGGAGTTGACGCGCGTGTTCTCCCAGTCGTTGGGGGCCGCGACGGCGCACGTGGCGGCGAACAGCGCCGCCGCAATGACAACTTTCTTCATCTTCGTTTCCTGTGTTTCGCGTTGCGTTTGCAATAGGAGGGACCTGTCGCGGCTATTCTATCCTATCCTCACCGCCCCGTCAACGCCGCTTGGCGACGAATCGCGACTGCAGCGCGACAGTGGCGTGGGCGAGGCCGCGGCGAGGCGGCCATGCCAGGCCCCGTCACCGGCGAGGGGGCGGGAACGTGCCGGCGGCGACTTCGCCCACGTAGGCGGCGAAGGCCTGCTTCGCAGCGGACGCGAGGTCGGCGTACTTCTTCACGAACGATGGCACGTGGCCCTCGTTGAGTCCGAGCAGGTCGTGCATCACGAGCCACTGCGCGTCGCAGACGGGACCGGCGCCGATGCCGATGGTCGGGATCTTCAGAGCGGCGGTGACGGTGGCGGCCAGGTCGTCCGGCACGCACTCGAGCGTGACGGCGAACGCGCCGGCGGCCTCGACGGCCTGCGCGTCCGCCAGCACCTGGGCGGCGGCCTCGCGCGTCTTGCCCTGCGTCTTGAAGCCGCCGTAAGCGTTGACGCTCTGTGGCGTCATGCCGACGTGCGCGAGGACTGGGATGCCGGCCTCGGTCATGCGGCGGATGAGTCCGCACACGCGCGCTCCGCCCTCGAGCTTGACTGCGTCCGCGCCCGCCTTGAGGCAGGCGACGGCGTTGGCCATGGCCGCGTCGTCGCCGCACTGGTAGGAGCCGAACGGCATGTCCGCCACCACGAGCGCGTCCTTGACGACGCGCGCGACGGCGGCTGTGGCGCTCAGCGTCTCCTCCATCTTGACGGGAAGGGTGGTGTCGTAGCCGAGCATCGTCATGCCCATCGAGTCGCCTATCAGTATGCAGGGCACGCCCGCCTCGTCGGCTAGCCGCGCGAAGCACGCGTCGTAGGCCGTGCAGCAGCCAAGCTTCTGCCTTCCCTTCGCCGCCGCGAAGGTTGCCGTAGTCCACTTCTTCATGTCGGGAATCCTCTTACGCCTTGATGGGACTGTATCGCGGCACGAGCGTCTTCATCAGGCACCACGCGACGAGGTACGCCACTCCGCACACGCAGAACACGATAAGGTACGCCGCAGGCTTGCCCTCGAAGCCCGCGAACGAGAACGCCTTGCCCATTCCCTCGGCGTACGTGAACAGCTTGCCCGCGTAGACGTTCACGAGGAACGACCCCAGGCCGCCCGCCATCGCGCCTATGCCGGTGATGGAGGCGATGGTGGACTTCGGGAACATGTCGCCCACCGTCGAGAAGATGTTCGCGCTCCACGCCTGGTGCCCGGCGGCGGCAAGGCCGATGAGGATGGCGGGGAACCACACGGAGATGCCGGCGAGCGGCTGCGTGACGAGCGCGGCGAGCGGGAAGAACGCGAAGATCAGCATCGCACGCATGCGGCACATGTAGGGGTTTCCTCCCTTGTAGCCGCGGTTGACGAGCACCGTCGGCAGCTTGCAGCCGTAGATGGAGACCACGGTCACTATGAGATAGAGGGTGAATATGAGGGCCTGACCGACCGGCGTGGAGGGCGCATGGCCCTGTTCCTTGAAGTAAGCAGGCGCCCAGAAGAGGTAGAACCACCACACGCCGTCAGTGAAGAACTTGCCAACGATGAAGCTCCACGTCTGGCGGTAGGTGAAGCACTTGAAGAACGAGATGGGCTTCTCGTCATTTGCGGGCGGGACGCCCGCCTCCCCGACCTTTTCCGCCTCGTCGTCCTGCGAGATGTACTTGAGCTCGGCCTCGTTGACGAACTTGGACTGTTGCGGCTTGGTGTAGAGCCACTGCCAGAAGAACATCCATATGAAGCCGACGCCGCCGATGATGATGAACGCGAGCTCCCAGCCGAAGCACTTGGCGAGGTAGGGGATCGTGAGCGGGGCCACGAGGGCGCCTACGGACGCGCCCGAGTTGAACACCGACGTCGCGAACGCGCGGTCCTTCTTCGGGAAGAACTCGGCCGTCACCTTGATCGCCGCAGGGAAGTTCCCAGCCTCGCCGAGCGCGAGGAAGCCGCGGCACGCGAGGAAGAGCCATACGGAGACGGACGCCACAGCGGCGGCGGCCGCCGATCCCGCCTTGACGGCGCGCAGCGCGGCTACGGAGTCGATGCCGTCCACGAACCAGCATGTGGCCAGCCCGCACGCCGCGTGCAGGCAGGCCGCAAGCGACCATGCGAAGATCGCCCAAAGGTAGCCCTTCTTCGTTCCCATCCAGTCCACGAACTTGCCCGCGAAGAGGCAGGCGACCGCGTAGAAGATAGAGAAGAAGCCCGTAATCATGCCGTAGTGCGCGTCGGTCCAGTGGAACTCAGGCTGGATGAACTCGGGGAACGTCAGGGACAGCACCTGGCGGTCCAGATAGTTCACCGTCGTCGCGGCAAACAGCAGCACGCAGATCGTCCACCTGAACTTGGTCATCTTGTTTTCCATGTTATTTTGTCTCCTTCTTAGCCCTCTTTGCGGTTGCGGGCTTGGCCGGCTCGGCCGGCGCCTTGCCCAGGAAGTCGCGGATGCGGTCCATCGTCTGCGCGCTCAGGATGTGCTCCATCAGGCAGGCGTCGTTGTCGGCCACCTTCTCGGTGACGCCGAGCTTCAAGAGGAACGCCTTGAGGATGGTGTGGCGCGTGAGCACGCCGGTGGCCACCTTGCGGCCCTTGGCGGTCAGCTCGATGTCGCCGTACGGCTCCTGGGTGACGAGCTCGAGCTTCTTGAGCTCGGCCATGGCCTTCACGACGGACGGCATCTTGACGTGCAGGTCGGCCGCGACGTCGCGCACGCGCGCCGCGCCCTTCTCCTTGATGAGCACATAGATGGTCTCGATGTAGTCCTCAAGCGATTTGGTCATTGTCGGCATTTCCTTCCTCCTTGGTCTCTTCATGCTCGGCCTCGATCTTTTCGCGCGTGGGGTTGCGGCGCGCGAACTCCTTGGCGAAAGCGCGGTACGCCTCCGCGCCGCGGCATGACGGATCGTAGAACACGACGGGCTGTCCGAAGCTGGGTGCCTCGGACGTGCGCACGTTGCGAGGTATCATCGTCTCGAAAACCTTGTCGGCGAAGTGGCTCTTCACCTCCTCCACCACGTCGAGCGAAAGGCGCGTGCGGGAGTCGACCATCGTCATGAGGATGCCGTTGAGCTCCAAGGCCGGGTTCGCACCGCCCTCCTTGAGGCGCGCGATGAGGTTCTGCATGGTGGAGAGCCCCTCGAGCGCATAGTACTCGGCCTGCATGGGCACGACGATGCCGTCCGCGGCCGCGAGCGTGGCGGTCATAAGGATGCCGAGCGACGGCGGGCAGTCGAGGAGGATGTAGTCGAACACGTTCGCGTCGCGGATCGCCTGCAGCACGTTGCGGACTACCTCCAGGCGGTCGGGGCGCTGTGCGAGGTCGATCTCGGAGCCGGAAAGGTTCACCTCGGACGGTATGACGTTAAGGTTCTCGTACGGCGTGGGCTGGATCATGTCCGCGATCTGCGCCTGCCCCAGGAGGCAGGGATAGAGAGACACGCCCTCCTGCGGCTGCTGGCCGAGGCCTGTGGTGGCGTTCGCCTGCGGGTCGAGATCGATCACCAGCACCGTGCGGTGCATCTTCGATAGCGCGGCGGCAAGGTTGACCACGGTGGTCGTCTTGCCCACGCCGCCCTTCTGGTTGGCGACAGCCGCGACGAATGTCTTGATTTTCGTTTCCATGCTTCTAGCCTCTCCGAACGAGCTTGAAGAATCTGTCCTGATAGCGGTCGAACACGCCGCGGCGCTGGAGCAGCGCGCCGAGCTCGTGGACGAGCGCGGGGTTTTCCTGGGCCTTCGCGAACGCCGCCTCCACCTCGTCGCGCACGGCGCGCGGGGTGGAATCCTCCATCTCCTGGCGACGGACGGCCTCGAACTCGCGTACGTTCACGGGAGCCGACGCGTTCACGTGCAGCCAGAAGAAATGGACGAGCGAGACGTCCCACGGCTCGTCGACGCCCTGGATCACTGCGGCGAAGTCGTCATTCGCGTCCTCCACCTCCTTGACCACGCGCCCAGTGACGGCGGCGAGCGAGTCGGTGACCACCTGCTCCGAGAACGCCTCCTGGCGCAGCTGGTAGCCGTACTGGAGGATGCGGACGTTGTCGCGGTTCGCCTTGAGGAACTCGAGGTACTGGCGCGCCTCGGCGCCGAAGCCGTCCATCTGCGCCTCGGCGTACTCCTCGGGCGTGATGATGGCGGGCTTGTGCGCCTCGAGGCGGCCCTCGCGGACGCGCACCTTGCGCGGGTCGTCGGGCAGTTCCGCCAGATGGTGGTAGTTGATGCGCGTCGCGCCGAACGTCTCCAGGGCGCGCGAAGGCCCGCGCACGATCTTCGTGTTGTGGACCGCGTACCAAAAGTCGAACTGTCTGCTCTGCTGGCTCATGTGCCCGCTATTTTACCATAACCTCGCGCCAAGGCAACGCCAAAGTGCGGCGGATGATTTTTGCGTTGTAAGTCCGGCGAGGGAATTGGTATAATGCGCGCCCGTGAAGGACCGAACAGTTATCGTTGACTACAAGGCGGGGAACCTGACGAGCGTCAGGCTGGCGTTCGACGCGCTCGGCGCGGAGACGGCCGTGACGTCGGACCCGGAAGAGATCCGCGCGGCGACGCGTGTGGTTTTCCCGGGCGTTGGCGCCGCGGCGTCCGCGATGGAGAACCTGCGCTCGCTGGGGCTTGAGGAGGCCGTGCGCGAGGCCGCGGCCACGAAGCCGTTCCTAGGCATCTGCCTTGGGATGCAGATCCTCTTCGAGCACAGCGAGGAGGACGGGGGCGTGGACCTGCTGGGCGTCTTGCCGGGCAAGGTGCGCCGGTTCCCGAACGTGCCGGGCTGCAAGGTGCCGGAGATCGGATGGAACGAGATCGCGGCGAACGATCCGCGCGGCTTCGTCAGGACGTACGACGAGTACTACTTCGTCCATTCCTACTACGCGGAGCTGAATCCATGCACGGTGGCCACGGCCGGATATGCGGGCGTCGAGTTCACGGCCGCCGTGAGGAAGGGCGACCTGTTCGCCTGCCAGTTCCACCCGGAAAAGTCGGGCAAGCTCGGTCTGCGGCTCCTTCGCGGCTTCTTGCACATGCCGGCCGGCGCGGGGAGGACGTAAGATGCTGAAGAAGCGCATAATTCCTTGCCTAGACGTGCGCGGCGGCCGCGTCACGAAGGGCGTCAAGTTCAAGAACAACGTCGACCTCGGCGATCCCGTAGAGATGGCGGTGGCGTATTCCGACGGCGGCGCGGACGAGCTGGTGTTCTACGACATCACGGCGTCGGCGGAGCGCCGCCCGATAGACATCGGGATGGTGGCGGCGGTGGCGCGGACGATCCGCATCCCGTTCGCGGTTGGCGGCGGCATATCGACGCTCTCGGACATGGAGCGCGTGATTCTGGCGGGCGCGGAGAAGGTGAGCGTAAACTCGCTCGCCGTGCGAAACCCCGCGATCATAGGGGAGGGCGCGAAGGAGTTCGGCGCGCAGTGCGTCGTGCTGGGCATGGATCCCGTACGGAGCGGAAACCCGGCGTGCCCGAGCGGATACGAGGTCACCACGCGCGGGTTCCGCGAGTTCACGGGGATGGACGCCGTGGAATGGGCGAGGCGCGCGGTGGAGCTGGGAGCGGGCGAGATCGTGGTCAACAGCGTGGACGCCGACGGGACTCGCGCCGGTTTCGAGCTGACGGTGACGAGGCTGATCGCCGAGGCTGTGCCGGTGCCGGTGGTCGCCTCCGGCGGCGCGGGAAAGCCGTCGCACCTCGCGGACGCGTTCAACGTGGCGCGCGCGGACGCGGCCATCGTGGCGGGCATGGTCCACACGGGCGACTGGACGATCGCGCAGATCAAGGGCGAGCTGGCAGCCGCCGGCATACCTGTGCGCCGCACATGGTAGATGTTGTGGTATAATTCGCGCATGGCAAAGAAGTTCATAGTGGCGTGCGGCGGCACGGGAGGACATTCCTTCCCGGGGCTCGCCGTTGCGCAAGAGTTGCGTGAGCGAGGGCACGAGGTGGTGGTATGGGCCTCGGGACGAGCCATCGAAGGCTCAGTCATGAAGTCGTGGGACGGTCCGATATTCTCGACGGGGGCTCGTCCGCTGACGGCGAAGAACGCATTCGCCAATCTCTTATCTCTCTTTCGTTGCCGGCACGAGATCAAGAAGTTCGCGCCCGACGTCTTGCTGGCGATGGGTTCGTACGCAAGCTTCGAGCCCGTCGTGGCGGCATCGCTGCGGCACGTGCCTGTGGTGCTGCACGAGGCGAACACCGTGCCCGGCAGGGCGGTTGACTGGCTGGCGCGCCACGCGAAGACCGTCGCGGTGTCCTTCGCCATCACGGCCGACTACCTGAAAGGACGCAAGGTGGAGATGACCGGGCTTCCCGTGCGCGCGGAGATAGCCGACCAGCCGCGCCTGGACGAAGCGCCCCCCGACGCGTTCTGCGTGTTCGTGACGGGCGGAAGCCAGGGGGCGCAGGCGCTCGTGCTTGTTCAGGACGGGATCGCGAAGCGCGGGCTCAGGAGGAAGCTGTTCGTCATCCACCAGACCGGCGCGGCCGACGAGGAGATGGTGCGCCAGCGCTACGAGGCGGCGCGCCTGACGGCTCGCGTGAGGGCGTTCGAGAACGAGATGGGCAGGGCGTTCGCGACGGCAGACATCGTCGTGTCGCGCGCTGGCGCGTCCACTTGCTTCGAGCTCGCCCGCGTAGGCAAGCCCGCGTTCTTCATCCCGCTCCCGAGCGCGTTGCGCAACCACCAGCACTTCAACGCGCAGGCGTTCGTGCAGGCCGGCGCGGCGGACGAGGGCATACAGGATTCGCTCACCCCCCGCGCGCTCGCGAACTACATCCTGCACAAGATCGACCATCCCGAGGTGCTGGCGAACAAGGCGTCAGCCATGAAGGCCATGTCCGTGCCGGACGCCGCCGCGAAGGTGGCCGATCTGCTGGAACGAACGGCGAACAACATTTCCGCTTGATTTCGCGGCGTTTTTTCGGTAAAGTATTCACAAAAAATTTCAAAGGAGAAAAAGAATGTTTTCAGGACCTTGGCAAATAGTACTGCTTCTGGTGGTGATCGTGCTCGTGTTCGGCAGCAAGAAGCTGCCGGAGCTGGCTCGCGCGCTCGGCAAGGCGAAGGGCGAGTTCAAGAAGGGTACGCAGGAAGGCGAACAGCTCCTGTCCGACGACAACAAGCCCAAGCTCGAGCAGGCTAAGGCGGACGAAAAAGCGTAATCTCGCGTGAACGACGTCCTCCGAGAACGGCTCAGGACCGTTCCGACGCGCCCCGGCTGCTACCTTATGAGGGATCGCCGGGGCGTCATAATCTACGTGGGGAAGGCAAAGAACCTTCGCCGGCGCGTCCTCTCCTACTTCCGCCGGAGCGCCGACCTCGCGCCGAAGGTGCGCTCGATGGTCAATTCCGTCGCGGACCTCGAGTTCATGACGGTGAAGAACGACGCGGAGGCTCTCCTCACCGAGGCGTCGCTCATCAAGAAGTACAAGCCGCACTTCAACATCCTGATGCGCGACGACAAGCGCTACCTGGCGCTGCGCGCGGACCCCGACGAGCCGTTCCCCGCGTTCCGCACATGCCGCATCGTGCGCGAAGACGGCGCGCTCTACTTCGGCCCGTTCCCGTCCTCGCCCGTGGTGCGCGCGGCGAAGGACTTCGTGGAGAAGCGCTGGGGACTGCGCGGATGCGCGGCGCTCGCGCCCGACGAGGAGGCGCACACGCACTGCCACGCGGACGTGATCCGCTTCTGCTCCGCTCCATGCCTCGGCAAGATATCGATGGCGGACTACCGCGCGCGCTTCGACGAGGCGTGCGCCTTCCTGAAGGGCGAGCGCCCGGAGGTGATCGCGGAGGTGACCGAGGAGATGAAGGCCGCCGCCGCGAAGGAGGACTTCCAGAAGGCCGCGCGCCTGCGCGACACGGTGGCCGCACTCAAGGAGATGACGAAGGCCCACTTCGTGCGGAAGTCGCCCGAGATGCGCCGCGAGGACGCCCGCCAAGGGCTCGCCGAGCTGGCCGCGGCGCTCGGGCTTCCCAAGCCGCCGCGCGTGATCGAGTGCGTGGACATCTCCAACCTCTTCGGCACGCACAACGTGGCGTCGCTAGTGGTGGCGATCGACGGACTGCCCGATCGCCGCTGGTACCGGCACTTCCGGATCGAGTCCTTCGAGGGGGCCGACGACCCGCGCGCGATGGCGGAGGTGACGCGCCGCCGCTACGGGCCGGAATCGACGTTGACGGCAAAGAGTCCGCGCGCCGACCTCTACATCTGCGACGGCGGCGTCACCCAGCTGCGCGCCGCGCGCGCAGTCTTTGCGGAGCTGGGCATCACGGACATCCCTACCGTCGGCCTCGCCGAGCGCATGGAGATCCTCGTGACGGACGACGAGCGCGGCGACATCTTCCTCCCGCGCGACTCTCAGGCGCTCTTCGTGGCGACGCGCCTGCGCGACGAGGCGCACCGCTTCGCGATCACATACCACCGCAGCCTCCGGGAGCGGACGATTCGCGAGTCTGTCCTCGACGCCATTCCAGGCATCGGCCCCGCGAAGAAGATGGCGCTTCTGAAGAAGTTCCATTCGGTGTACGGAATCGCGCGCGCCACAGACGAGGAAATCGCCTCGGCTGCCGGCGTGAACGCGACGCTCGCGACGGCCGTCAAGAAGGCTGCGCAGTCCGCCGCCGGAGAGAAGCGCGCCTGATCCGTTGCGCCCAGCGCCGGCAAATGATATAATGCCGCCCATGAAAACATGGCTTGCATTCTGGTCTGGCATCTTCAAGAACAACCCGACGTTCCGTCTCGTCTTGGGCTTGTGCCCCACACTGGCGGTCACGACGTCGCTTGAGAACGCGCTGGGCATGGGCATGGCGGCGACGTTCGTGCTCGTCTGCTCCAACGGCATCATCTCCGCCCTTCGCAAGCTGATCCCAGGCGCCGTGCACATCCCGTGCTACATCGTGATCGTGGCGACGTTCGTGACCGCCGTGGACCTGCTGATGCAGGCGTACCTGCCGGCGCTATCCGAGTCGCTTGGCATCTTCATCCCGCTCATCGTCGTGAACTGCATCATCCTCGGCCGCGCCGAGGCGTTCGCCTGCAAGAACGGCGTGATCGACTCGCTGGCAGACGGCCTCGGCACGGGCATCGGATTCACGCTCGCGCTCGCGCTGATCGCCGCCGTGCGCGAGATCGCCGGCGCGGGATCGCTCACGATCTGGGGCGACATAGCCATCAAGAACATACATTCGAACACAATGGTCCTCGCGATCCTTCCTGCTGGAGGTTTCATCACTCTCGGCCTGCTGCTCGCCCTCATAAACCGCCTTGGCGAGGCGTCAGCCCGCCGTCGCGGCGAGCCGCCGCCGTTGCCGATAAACCTTGATTGCCGTCACTGCACCATGTGCCCTGCGGGCAAGTGAAGGAAAGAAAGCCGACTTGCGCTCAGCGGGTCCAGCCGATTGCGCGTGACGACTCCAGGCGACGCCAGCCGTTGGTGCTCACTTGCTCGACGTATGGCGTGTCGGACGGCAGTACGGCCACGATCGGCGACGTGTCGGACGGCGCTATGCGCAGCGTAATCGGTCCGTCCCCCCGCGCGGCTTCCGCGCGCTCCGCCGCCGGAGCGGCTTCCGCAGTAACTACGACAGACGTGTTCTCCGTTGACGCCGCCTCGCTGGAGACGAACGTGAGCGGCTTCGCGCGCGCCCGCGCCACCTCGTAGCGTCTAGTGCGCGGATTGTAGTAGGACATCGAGACGAGCGCGGAGTTTGTAGCCGTAGCGGTCTGCGGCACCAGCACCTGGGTCCATACGACCTTGTTCCCCGTGCGCGAGACCTCCTTCGGGTCGTACGCCCTGAACTCCTTCGTAAGACGATCCACTGAGGGCCACACGTTCGATGGGCAGTAGCCGTCGTACGTCAGGGTGTACGTGGCCGTCACCAGGTCGCCAGGACGCACATGGTCAGGCTCCAGCTTCTGCGTCATCTCGAAGTGCGTCCCCACCGCGCCGGAGAACCCCGCCGGACGCTTGTCCAGCGGCAGCGGCTGCACCTCGACGCGGAACGGCGCGATCCGCGTACCGAAGCTCGACGACGACGAGAAGCTCATGCCGCCCTGCTGCCTGCGCACCGTCGCCATGCCCTGCACGACCATCGACACCTCCTGCGTGACGGACGCAAGAAACCGTACCGGCAGGCGTAACCGCTTCACCGTTCGCCCGGACTTCGCAGACTTGCCGTCCGCAAGGTTCTCGAACCCTTCCCCGTACACCACCTTCCCGTCGTCCGCCTCCGGCAGTCCGCCCACCTGCAGGTTCTCGATGCCGATGCTGCTGTCAACCTCCAGCTCCAGCACGATCGCGCACGGCTGCCCCACCACCACGGGCGACGGCTCGAGACGCGCCCTGCCAGTCACGTCCGTGTTCACGGACGGCCCCTTCTGGAAGAAGTTCAAGTTCAAGAGCTGCGCACCTGCCGCAAGCGCCATGCATGCGGCAACTGCCAAAACGCTAAGCCTGCGCATGGATCGTCCCTCCCTTCTCTAGCGAGCCTATGATCACGATCTTCTCAAGATGCTCCTCGGCGATGGAGACGGCCGCCGAGATCGCGACTACCGCAAAGATAGCGATTCCCCAGAACAGCAGGAACCGGCGCCAGCCGCCAGGCGGAAGCAGCGCGGCGAGCCACACGAACGCCCAAAGAACGGCAGCCGCGAGAAGACGCGCATCGGTGGAGAACATCACGTGCGGACGGAAGAAGAGCCGGGCGAGCGGCAGTTCCGCGCGGGGATCCTGCAGCAGACGCGCGCGCGCCGCCAGAAGGCCGCGACGCGTGGACGGCGTCTCGCCGCCCCAGCGCTCGGCCCGCGAGAACGCCGCGGCCGCGACCTTCGCATCTCCAGCCAGCAGGGCGCACGTGCCAAGATCGGTGAAGAGAACTGGATTCGCAGAACCGGCATCAAGGCAATCGCGGTAGGCGTCCGCCGCCGCGCGGAATCCGGCCTCGTCCGCCGCTCGCGTGGCAAGCACGGAAGCACGCCGGTAGGTGAAATCGGGCGAAGCAGTAGCTGCGATGGACGTGCTCGCGCCGCCTAGGACGGCGGCGAGCAGGAGCAGCGACACTACGGTCTTGCGCGCCGAGAATTCCGTGCGGTCCAGCTCTGCGAGCGCCGAGGTCACGATGGCGATCTCCTCCGGCGTGTAGTCCGACGCCATGAGACGTTCGGCGTCGGACGCCGTGACCGCCGCGCCGTTCATGGCATAGCGCACGGCAAAGAACTTGCGGATCGCAGCCCGGCGACGGTCCGCGTCGCGTCCGCGCAGCGCCTTGCGGCACCGGGCGAAGGCCGTCGCCTTGCGGTACGCCGCGTTGCGCGCCGCCACGCGGCGGCGCACGGGCGGCGCGAGCCGAATGACGAGGAAGAGGAACGGCGGCACGATGAACAGCAAGAGCGAAAACGCGAGATGGGGCAGGAACGGACGCGCCGCCGCGCCATGCGGATCAAGATCGATGCCGTCCGGCATCGGAAGCCTGTCCGTCTCGTCGCCCGTCTCGTCCAGCGCCCCCAGCGTAGCCTGCGCTCCAGCCTTGACCTGGATGGGGATTTTTTCCGTGTTCACGGTCACATAGGCGCGCTTCCCAAGATCGTAGTAGGCGACGGGTATGGACGGGAACTCCACCGTCCCGGCCTTGACCGTTCGAACGCGCCACGTGAAGCGGCGAGAGTCGGCAAAGGTGTCCGTCTTGACGGACGCATCGTCCACGCGGAACACGTCACCCGTCACGAGCTTGCCGAGGGCTGGAGGGAACACCGAGGCGAGATCGGCCGCGCCAGAGACGTCGAGCGTGAAGATGATCGGATCGCCTGCGGTGCAGACGCTAGTATCGAGCGACGCGCGCACGGCGAGGTTCGAGCTGATCGCTCCGCAGAACGCAGCCGGACGCCCGTTCGCGGGCGGGCCGCCGACGGCGATCGTCAGCGGCTTCGTCGAGAGGCGCGTCTCACGCAGCTCCGGCACGTACGTGCGCCGCCCGAAGCGGTCGCGTTCCTCGCGCACTGCGACAATGAGAGGAATGGTAATGCGTACCGGCGGAATCGTCACCGTCCCCGGCGCGGCAGCCCTGTACGGCGCGGTGGTCACCGTGAACTCCCAGACGTTCTTCCCGTCCACCCTCATCCGCCTCGACGAGAACGGGAAGAGTATCTTTCTGGGACCGAGCATCGAACGACCGAAGAAATCGTCGTCCAACATGCCGAACGGATCGCCCATAGACGAGAAGATGTCCTTCGACTCATAGTTGTTCAGCGTGAACGCCGACGCGTCGCGGCGACGGCGCGAGCCGCCGTCGAAAAGCTGCTTCGAATCGACTGCCGCGAGCGCTCCCGGCGACCAGTCGGGCGTCAGGAACGAGGCCTCCATGTGCGGAGGCCGCTGGTTAAGGAACGGCGGCTGCTCCGCGAACGGATCGTCCAGCCCCGCCAGCCGCAGGCGAAAAGTGATCGC
>Ga0310691_10005593_pt1 | contig 13678 bp, 9 predicted proteins | sample 176DNAGHGlowgp2_FD_203887 | JGI IMG/M metagenome (GOLD analysis project Ga0310691, IMG submission 203887) | Sheep rumen microbial communities from Palmerston North, Manawatu-Wanganui, New Zealand - 1766 DNA GHGlow gp2 (v2) (version 2) | ecosystem: Host-associated > Mammals > Digestive system >... | reverse complement strand
CTCTTGCTCGCTGTTAGCTGTAGGCTTTTGATTTTTCACTTCTGCTGGCCACTCGGAGAAGACGGCAGTGCCGTACTTGTCACGGTTGACACAGAACTGTGCATAAGGTACCAGCCATTCCTTGTTACCCTCAAAGAACAGTTTATAGTCCTTGGTAGCCTTGACTTTCTTCCACTCCTGGGCAAAGAGTTCACGAAGATAGTCCATCTTTGCCTTGAACATGCGCTCATAGTCTATCTGCGGCAGGGCATTCAGTTCGAGACGTAGCGTCTCGAAAGCAGCACGCCGTGCTTCATCCTTAATCTCTGGGAGTTGCCTAAAGTCAGTATACTGTGGGTGTAGCGCATAGATGCTGATGGCATTGTAAGGATAGCTATCTTGCCATGTTCCCGTCATATTGGTATCATTGATGGGCAACACCTGCAGAATGCGTTGATTGGTCTTATCCACCCAGTCAATCATCTTCTTCAGGTCGCCGAAGTCACCAACGCCAAAAGAGCCTTCACTACGCAGTGAGAAGATGGGTATCACCGTACCAGCACCCTTCCAAGGGTAAACAGGCAAGAACACCTGTGAAAGCTCATAGACGACAACCTCATTATTACCGATATCTGTCAGCGCAATAGAACGGTTGCCGCCCTGTTCCCAGAGAGGTTGATCGATGCCCAGCATGACAAACTTAAACTCAAAACACTGGTCCAATTTGTCGGCATCAAGACTGACAACCCACTCATGGTACTCATGTTCATACATGGGGACTGCTTTATAGACATCCCAGTTGCCGAGCTGTTCGCCAGCACCGACTATGGCCAACTGCTCTCCAATACGGATTTGTGGCGCACGCACTTTCAAGCGTACCGTACGATTGAACTCTGTAGGCATGCTCATCTCACGCTGGTTAACCATGATGCAGTCAGTCAATGCCGAACTATAGAGATAGGCATCCTCTGGTATATCAATCCAGTGGTCATAGATAGTATAATGAGATGCTTTCAGTGCAGCAAACTCCAAACGGTGAGGTTCTACAAGCCACTCATGACGGGCTTCCTCATCGCCATGCATCAGACTATAATAATAGTCGATATACGTGTTAGGCTTAGGAGTCTTGCCAATCTCAACAAACCAGTGACAGCCATCAAGTGTTGTCATCTTATGCTTTGTCACTTTTCCGTTCTCGTCAACGGGAAGTATGTTCAATACCAGGTTTTCCCCAAAAGAGGTCTGGTACTCTACATTGAATATTATTTTCATAGTAATACAGGATTTAGTTATACATTATTATCTTTCATTTCTTACCTTAATCACTGTTACGCACAGTGCTCCGACGACAAGCAGTACAGCAGACACTATCATCATCGTAGACTGGTGATGGCCTACCAAAGACAGAACGACACCACCACAGAGAGCAGCGATAATCTGCGGTATGCAGATAGTGCCATTGAAGAGTCCCAGGTAAGCGCCCATGTGTCCATAGCCCTGCAGAGCATTGGTGACAAAGGTAAACGGCATAGCCAGCATGGCAGCCCATGCGCAGCCTATCAGCAGGAAGGGAATGAACTGCATATACTGGTCGTGGAGGAAGGGCACCATCGCAAAGCCAATTGCTCCCAACAACAGACTGGCAGCATAGGCTACCTTGATGTTCTTGAACTGAGGCAATACAGCTGCCCACACCACAGAGCCCATGGCCTGTACGGCAAAGAGTACACCAACCCAGTTGCCTGCAACCTGGAAGTTCGCACTGGCAGGATCGGTGGTGTCCCATACAACCTCGGCAATGGCTCCTGTCGTGTAGTTCCACATGTAGAGGAAGGCTGCCCAACAGAAGAACTGCACCAGTCCCACCTTCCAGAAAGTTGAGGGAGCATTCTTCAATAGCGTGATCCAGTTGGCGCTTTCCTCCTTCTCTTCAGATACGGGATTATACTCCTTGTACTCTTCGGGATTCCACTCCTTGACTTTCAGTGTGGTATAGATAACGCACAGAATCAAGATGGCTGCACCGATGTAGAACGACCAGATGACGCTGTCAGGGATGACTCCTTTCTCAGCGACATTACTAATGCCTATGAAGGTGAAGATGAAGGGGAAGAGATAGCCTGCCACGGAACCGGCATTGCACAGGAACGACTGGATAGAATAGGCTTTGGTCTTCTGCTCTTCGTTGACCATGTCGCCCACCAGCATCTTAAACGGTTGCATCGCCATATTGATGCTGGTATCCAGGAACATCAAGGCAACGAGTCCGAAAAGCATGGCAGCACCTACGGTCAGTCCCAAGGAGCCGGCATTAGGCAACAGACACATCACCAGCACGGCCACTGCAGCACCTAAAAATAGATAAGGTATACGACGGCCCCAGCGTGTCCACGTCTTGTCACTCAGTGTTCCGACAATCGGTTGCACAAGGATACCCATCAGTGGGGGGAGTATCCAGAAATAACTCAGGTTATGAGGGTCGGCACCCAACGTAGCAAAGATACGCGAGATGTTAGCCGACTGCAAGGCATAGGCTATCTGCACGCCAAAGAATCCAAAGCTTAGATTCCACAGGCTCCAAAACGGCAAATTCGGTTTTTGTTTCATATTTCTTAATTCTTAACTCTTAATTCTTAACTCTTAACTCATCTCGTCGTACCTCTAACTACCAGTCGCGTTCTTACAACACGCTTGACGACTTTGTCGACAGGGATGCGACCTTCCACCTGGTCTATCAGGATGTCGGCGGCCTCCTCACCTACCCGTTGACCACGCTGTTCGACGGTTGTCAACATCGGGTCACAGGCTACAGCACGCTGACCGTTGGTAAAGCCACAGATGGCGATATCCTCCGGAACGCGGAATCCCATGCGCTTGGCAGTATAGAGGATGCCAATAGCCGTATCGTCGTTGATGGCAAAGAAGCCATTAGGAGGAGTATCCTTTTGCAACACCTCTGGTGTGATAGCCTCAGCATCTGCACGGTTGTCGCAGATGTAGGTCAGCTCTGGGTCATACTCTATCTGATGCTGTCGTAAAGCGTCCTTATAGCCGTTGAAACGGTTCTTCGATATCTCCAGGTTCATCTGAGAGCCATAGAACGCAATGCGGGTACAGCCCGTCTCTATCAGGTAGCTCACTGCATTGAAGGCACCCATATAGTCGTCAACAACCACACGACTGGCATTCACGCCCGTACATATTCTATCATAGAAGACCAAGGGCAGACCATTGTCCAGCAGCATCTGGAAGTGATCATAGCGATGGGTGTCCTTGGCCTGCGACACGATGATGCCGCACACCTTGCTCTCGTAAAACGAGCGACAGATGTTGACCTCGCGCTCATAGCTCTCGCCGCTGCGGGCCACAAGAATGCGATAGCCGCGGCTGGCGGCCTCTTCTTCAATACCTGCCAGTACGGAAGAGAAATAGAAGTGGGTAAACTCTGGAATAATAACACCTATCACCTTCATAGGCTGCACACGCGCATAGCGTAGCGACTCCGCAATAACATTAGGTGTAAAGTTATGCTTACGGGCATACTCCTGTATCATGGAACGACGCTCTGGCGATATGCGCGGAGAATCCTTTAGGGCACGCGACACGGTAGCCACCGAGACTCCTAGCTCGCGGGCTATATCTTTCATTGTCAGAGGTGCAGTCTTGTCCATCGTCATTTGGTTAGCGGTCTTGTTATGTATCATGCATAACGAATGATGCATTAACTTTCTGCAAAGTTATTAAATAGTTGAATACCTTGTTTTCTTTATCACCTTTTTATTTCTAATCGCATGTGCAAACGTTTGCACATACATAATAACGAATTTAACTCAAAAATAGTATCAACGAAAGAAAACAAATCTTAACTTTGCACTTGATTTAGGTCAATATACCATTGCTACGAAAAGTAACATAAATATACTAACTTAATAAATAAATGATGAAGCAAGTAAACATTCGAAATCCGTTTAGGATGTTCGTCCTCATGTTAGGACTCTTCCTTTCGGTAGGAGCCTTTGCGCAAATTGACGTAAAAGGCCACGTGAAGGATGCTCAAGGCGAATCTGTCATCGGTGCTACCGTACGCGTAGTAGGTACACAGACTGCTACCATTACCGACTTCGACGGTAACTTCGCACTGAAAGCTAATCAAGGAGCCGACATCTCGGTAACGTATGTTGGTTACAAAGAAGCTATTGTGAAAGCAGCCGCCAACCTTGAAATTACACTGAAAGATGACGCTACTGTTCTGGAGAACGTTGTCGTCATCGGTTACGGCCGTGCCAGGAAGAGCGACCTCACAGGATCTGTAACCGCCATTAAGCCAGATGACAAGAACCATGGTCTGAACGTCAATGCTCAGGACATGATTAGTGGTAAGATTGCAGGTGTGAGCGTTATCTCCAGCGATGGTACCCCTGGCGGTGGTGCTCAGATTCGCATCCGTGGCGGATCGTCACTGAACGCCTCTAACGACCCTCTGATTGTCATCGATGGTCTTGCAATGTCTGGCGACGGTGTGCAAGGACTGGCAAACCCCCTATCAATGGTAAACCCGAACGATATCGAGTCATTCACCGTGCTGAAGGACGCTTCGGCTACCGCTATTTATGGTAGTCGTGCATCAAACGGTGTCATTATCATTACCACCAAGAAGGGTCGTGCCAACCAAAAGCCTACATTTAATTATAATGGAAACGTCTCCATTGCTGCACGTAAAAAATCTATTGATGTACTTGATGGTCCTGGCCTGATGAACTATATCAAAAACCTGTATGGTGAGGACAGCGATGCTTATAAAGAATTGGGATATCTTGACGCCAACGGCAACAAGGTATATGCCAATACCGACTGGCAGGATGAGATTTTCCGCACAGCAGTCTCTACAGACCACAACATTACCATGTCTGGCGGTCTGAAAAATATGCCCTACCGTATATCATTAGGTTATACCAACAATCAGGGTATCGTCAAGACCTCTAAGTTCGAGCGTTATACGGCCAGCTTCAGTCTGTCGCCCTCTCTACTGAAGGACCACCTGAAACTGAACATCAACGGTAAGGGTATGATTGCCAAAAACCGCTATGCTGACGGAGGTGCCATTGGTTCAGCCATTTCTATGGATCCCACCAAAGCTGTAACAGGTGACAATGCCATCTACAGAGATTACTTTAGTGGCTACGTACAGAACTATACCACAGCCAGCTACGAAGGTGCAGCAAACTGGAAGTATACAGGCAAGGGTACTACGAACCCTGTTTCTATTCTGGAACAAATTGACGACCATGCCACTTCTAAGAGCTTAATCGGCAATATCGAGGCAGACTACGCCATTCATGGTTTCGAGGACCTTCACCTGCACATGAATGCAGCTATGGACCTCTCAACTGGTAAGCAAGAGACAGAGAAGAGTCCTTATTCTTCTGTAGCCAACTATTATGGCTGGAACAACTGGTCTACAAAGGACACCTACAACCTGCAGTTGTCACTCTATGCCCAATACATGAAGGACTTCACCAAAGATCACCATTTCGACATCATGGCTGGTTACGAGTGGCAGCACTTCCACAAGAAGACCGACTGGTTCGGATATGGTACTTTCCGCGAGGGCAACACCACTCACGAAGCTGGCAGCATGTACAATGCTCCTGCTGATAACCAGGTTACACAATACAAGACTGAGCGCTATCTCGTTTCTTTCTTTGGACGTTTGAACTACACGCTGATGGACCGCTACATGCTAACCTTCACAATGCGTGCCGATGGTTCGTCACGTTTTAATTGGATGGAAGGTAACGACAACCAGCAGTGGGGTTACTTCCCCGCTCTGGCATTAGCATGGAAGATGAAAGAGGAGCCATTCCTCAAAAACATCGATTTCCTCAGCGATGCTAAGTTGCGCTTAGGTTGGGGTATTACAGGTCAGCAGGATGGTGATGTTATCGGCGATTATTCATACATCCCCGTCTTTAAGCCCAACACCAACAACCACGCATTGTATCCCGTTCTGGGTGATGGTACTACTTATCGTCCTCAACCCTACAATGCTCAGCTCACCTGGGAGAAGACCACTACTTGGAATGCAGGTCTTGATTTATCTTTCTGGAATAACCGTGTAGAATTCGCCTTCGATTGGTACTATCGTAAAACCAAGGACCTGATTAACACCGTTTCTGTGGCTGCTGGTTCAAACTTCCGCAACACCGTTACTAGCAATATCGGATCGCTGCACAATACCGGTTTTGAGTTTATGACCACCGTACGTCCTATCCAGACAAAGGATTGGCGCTGGGAGGTCAACTACAATTTCACCTACAACAAGAATGAGATTGACGAGCTCATCAGCGGCAAGGGCGAAGACTACTTCGTTGGCACAGGTGGCGGTTTGAACTTTGGTGATGTTCAGGCATTCACAGTTGGCAAGCCTTCATATGCATTCCATGTCTACCAGCAAGTGTACGACCAGAACGGCAACCCCATTCCCAATACTTTCGTTGATCGTAACGGCAATGGCACACTCGATGGTGGCGACCGCTACTACTATTACAAGCCTGCCGCCGACGTGCTGATGGGACTTTCTTCAAAGTTGCAATGGAAACAGTGGGACTTTGGTTTCTCAATGCGTGCCAGCTTAGGCAACTATGTATTCAACAGCACAGCTTCTGGTGCATGTAACGTAGGCTCTGGTTCAGTCTATACCAATGGCAACCTCAGCAACCTACGTGTTGATGCTGTCAACCGCGGCTTTACCAATGTACTGGAACAGCAGTATGGTTCCGACTATTTCGTTGAGAATGCCTCTTTCTTGAAGATGGACAACATTACGTTAGGATATAGCTTCGACAAACTTTTCGGTGCTTCTATTAACGGACGTCTCTATGCAACAGTTCAGAATGTATTCACCATTACCAAGTACTCTGGATTAGACCCTGAAGTAGCAAGTGGTGTTGACGGAAACATTTACCCCCGTCCTATCACTACCATCTTAGGTGTTAGTCTGAACTTCTGATAAAAGTAAAAAGTAAAAAAGTAAACAGCTATGAAACTAAAATATATTTTGCCTGCTGCAATGATAGCATGTGCTACACTCTTTACGTCCTGTCTCAAGGATTTGGAAGTGGAGAACATCAATCCGCAGGAGGTGTCAGATTTTAACGAAGACTACATCTTCAACAAGATATATGGCAATCTGGTACTGACGGGACAGACTGGTCCTAACGGCGACAGCGACCTTGACACTGACGACGAGGGTATGTCGAACATGATTCGTCTGATTTGGTACTTTAATGTACTCACTACCGACGAGGCTCACTGCTGGTGGAACGACCCTGGTATGCCTGAACTGAACCGCAATACGTGGACGAACAGTAATGCTTTTGTGACATCACTCTACTACCGCCTGATGTTTGGCGTCACCATCTGTAACTTCTACCTGGAGAATGCCACCAGCGACGATGCTGCCACGAAGCAGAAGCGTGCTGAGGCTCGTTTTATGCGCGCACTCCACTACTATTTCCTGATGGATATGTACGGAAATCCTCCGTTCCTAACCAAGCTATCGAGCGAGAATGCTCCTCAGATTCAGCGTGCTGACCTTTTCAATTTCCTGGAGTCAGAACTGAAGGATGTCATCGGTGAGGGAAGCAGTGACGAAATTTTGGCAGATGCAAAGACTGTTGACTATGGCCGTGCTGACAAAGCCGCAGGCTACCTGCTCCTGGCACGTATGTATCTTAATGCAGAGGTGTACACGGGTACTGCCCGCTGGGAGGATGCCAAGACGTATGCCGACAAAGCCATCAACACCAACTATAAACTGTGTACTACTGGCATGAACGGATTCAGTGCTTATCAGTTGCTGTTCATGGGCGACAACGACACTAACGGTGCTCAGGACGAAATTATCCTGCCTGCACTGCACGATGGTGAGAAGACTCAGACTTGGGGTGGTACGCTATACATGATTGCTAGCAACACCAATGAGGCTATGCTGGCCGAAGACCTCTATGGTGTAAAGGACAGCAAGGGCAATCCTATCCTCGGCTATGGTACTTCTGAAAAGTGGGACGTCGGTGTTCGCGCCCGTTCTAATTTCTCGAAGGTATTCTTTGGCACTAAGACCAACGACAACGCTATTACCAAGGGGGCTCCGAAGGATGTCACTCCATCTGTAGGCGACGACCGTGCCATTTTCTACACCCAGGGGCAGAAACTGGTGATTGAAGAAGAGGACAAGAAGGGGCAGGGCCTTATCTATATGAAGTATAACAATCTGCACGCTGACGGTACTCCCGGTCACCACGCTGGTGGACAGTTTGTTGACACCGACTTCCCTGTTCTTCGTCTGGCTGAAGCATACCTGATCTCTGCCGAAGCTGACGCACGCATCAATGGCGGCAACTGTAGCTCAGAAGGCATCGAGCGCATCAAGGCTCTACGTGCCCGTGCCAACGTGAAGACGGGAAACCTCTACGATGGCAAAAGCGCTGATGCACTGTCGGCTGTCAGCCTAGAGGACATCTTTAAGGAGTGGTCGCGCGAGTTCGGATACGAGGCTATGCGTCGTCCTGTACTGATTCGCTGGAACCGCTATGCTGGTCAGAGTGACTACGTATGGGAATGGATGGGTGGCACCAAGGCCGGTAGCCCCATCGACAAGCGTTTCAATCTCTTCCCCATACCTGCTGACGACCTGAATGCCAACAGTAATCTGAAGCCCACTGAAGGTTATTAATTTTAAATTGGAATACAGATATGAAAAAACATAATATTATAGCATCCTTGTTGATGGGAATGGCTTTGCTGACAGCGTGTGAGAGCGACCGCAACGACAATCCCACTATCGACCTTTCAAAACAGCAGGCCCCCATCATACTAAATTCGCCGACATTTGCCAGCAGCACTTATGATCTGGACAATACAGAGAGTATCATGCTCTACTGCACACAGCCGGATTATGGCTTTCCTGCAACGGTGACATATGTCGTGCAAACTTCCATCAATGCCGACATGTCTGACCCCATAGAGTTGGCAACCACTTACTCTATCAACAAGATGGAGGTGAAGGGTAACGATTTGGCAATCGCTACCACTAAGCAGCTCATGACCAAGCAAGGCAAGAAGCAGGAGCAATTCCCTGTTGAGACACCTCTTTACATCCGTATACGTGCGTACATTGCCAACGTCAACGGTTCAGAGGCTTTGTCGAACATCGTAAAGCTCAACAACATCAAGACCAAGTTTGCCCTGCCTAATGTTGAGGTTCCTGAAGCCTTCTATATCTGTGGAAACTTCAATGGCAACAAGTGGGAAGATGCAGTGCCTACCGCTGCTGTGAACGGTGCTCCTGAATGTCATTGGCGTATCGTTTGGATTGACGCTGACGGTGTGAAGGTTAGTCCCACAAATGGGGCTCCCAACTATGCTGACGACATGATTGATGTGTCTTACTCATGCAAGACTAGCGGGTTCACTGTCTCTGAAGATGGTGTGGCTAAAGCTACTACACCGGGATGGTATGTACTATTCATTGAAGGTAAGGTTGACAACGACAAACGTACCATGCATCTGGATTACAGCTTCTATCAGCCTGAGCTTTGGCTCATCGGTCCGAGTTTGATCAACAGCGAATTGGGCATCACGGAAGACAACTGCTGGAACGAAAGCGAGCTGCGCAACGATTTCGAGCAGTATGTCAAGATTAGCACACCTACCACCATGGACGGTGAGTTTGTATCACCTGAGCTGCTCAGCACTACTACCGACGACAAGGGTGGCTCTCGTGCCTACGTGAAGATTAAAAACTACGAATGGTGGAAGACGGAGTTCTTCGTCTACGACAAGAAGATTGTCTATCGCGGCAATGGTGGCGAGGTTAAACCTTACACTTGCGGTAACCCTGGTCAGAAGGTTTACTTCAACTTCTCCAAGGACACTGGCGAATTGAAATAATCGATTAAGTACAAAAAGAAAATACATTAATTATGAAAAAAATATCAATGTTTTTGATGCTCATTGTTGCAGGCTGGTCGCTGACCGCCTGTGACGAGAGCTATGACGACTGGGCACAGCCTAAGGTTTACGAACAGGAACCCGCTGTAACTATCGAGGGCTTCGAAGCCACCCCCACTGCCGCAGCCTCAGGAAGCATCATTTTGGCAGACCTGGCCGATGAAGGAGTACAACTCTTCACATTGAAGCAAGGAACCCTGCCAGAGGGTGTTACATTGAGCAATATCCGTCTGTCTGCATGGCCTGCTGACAAGACTGAAGCTGTAGCCGCCAATGTCGCCGCATCAGAAGACGGCAAGGTGACCAAGGCCGAACTAGAGAAACTGGTATACACCTTCTACGGCAAGAAATCTACGGAACGAACATTTACCGCTAAGCTCTTTGCTAATGCTATGAAAGAAAGCCAGGCTCAGCTAATCACCCTCGGCGATTTCACTCTGAAGATTACGCCTGAGGAGGTCGAGAATCCCTACTACTACATCTACGGAAATGCTACATCCTCTAAGAAGGAAGAGGCGTACAAGACTGTTATGACACCTGATCCTAACAGCGATGTCGTCTTCACCTATACCACCAAGTATGTCAGCAGTGGTGACATTAAAGTTTGGAACTCCAAATACTGGCAGGAGGGCTACGCAAGCAACGACTTCTCCAAGCTCTATGGCTCTGGTGAGAAAACCGCCTACAAAGGTGAGTCAGGTAAGCTCGAGCAGGGCAAGAACTCATCCATCTTCTCCCCCACAAAGGAATATTACACCTTCACCATCGACCTCGAGGCACTGACCTTTAAGTGGGTGAAACTCGAAGACCAGAATCCAGTTTCTTACAACAATATCTCGCTCATCGGTATAGGTAATGACTGGAATACGGATGTTGACATGGCCCCAGCAGACAAGGCTAAACACAACTGGTTTGTCCAGGTAACTATAGCTGCAGACACACAACTCAAGTTCCGTGCTGACCATGCTTGGAACACAGACTGGGGATATGGCGATGCTAATGGCGACTGGACGGTCAACGAAGACCTCTGGGCTAAGACGCTCGAAAAAGGTAAGAAAAACATTGCCGTTCCCGCAGGAAAGTACAATGTTTATTTCTGCGACATCACAGGTGCAGCTCACTTTGTACCAACAGAATAAGACTTTCTTGCATCTCATAACAGGCGAACATTGGGAGCGATGTTCGCCTGTATTACCCAAACGAATGCAATCGATTGCACACCTGCTTTATTATTTTTTTATAGATAACAGAACACCTTATCGCAAATTTAAGTAACTTTGCCATCAGAAACTCAACAAACTTTATTACAAACTTTAAAACAGAACGATTATGAAGAAAATTTTTACGCTTTTAGTAGTGCTGGCATCTGCTCTTGGCATGCAGGCACAAGACACATGGACCATTGCCGGTGACGAGACCCTTATGGGTGAAGGTTGGAACCCTGCATCTACGGTTAACGTGATGACAACAACTGATAACATTCACTACACTTTAGTCAAGGAGAACGTGATGTTGAAGGCAAGCTCATATTACTATAAGGCTTGTGTTAATGGCGGCTGGGAAGGGGCCGTCGGTAACGGTGGAGACGGTGATGGTAATATGGAGTTGACCATTGCCGAGAATGGCGCATACAAAATTACTTTTTCATTAGATCTTTCGGGCGAAAGTGCTTCCTTGACTGCGGAAGCCACAAAGACTGGAGAGTATGAGGGTTCTTTGGACGCCACGATAATCCTTGCTGGTGCTACAGCTATTTTCGGTAAAAGCTGGGATGCTGCAGCTTCGGAAAATATGATGACAACAACAGATGGCGTACACTATACCATGCAGAAGTCAGACATAACTCTTGAAGCCCTAGTTAAGTATGAGTTCAAGATTGTCATCGACGGACAATGGAATGGTAATGCTGGCGAAGGTAAGTTTGGATCAAAAGATATTGAGGGAAAAGACTATCCCAATATTGAGATTTCTGTTGCAGAAAATGGTGTTTATACTATCAACTTTAGCGTAGACATTGAAGCAAAGACCTTTGCAGTACAAACCACTAAGACTGGTGATGCTGAGATTGCTGAGAAGACGTGGACTATTGCCGGCCAGGCTGCTATCCTTGGTTCTGACTGGAATAAGGATGACGAGAGCAATAACATGACCGATATGAAAGATGGTACTTTCCAGCTTGTAAAGAAGGCTGTAACGGTCGATGCTGGTTCTTACACTTATAAAGTTCTTGCAAACCACAGCTGGGACGAGAACTATGGTGATCCTAACAGCGGTGACAAGGATGGCAATGCTATTCTTGAAATCGAGGCAGCAGGCACCTACGACATTACCTTCGTATTCAATCCTGAGAGTAGGGAGTTGTATGCTACAGCAGACGCTGCATCCACTGGCATCAACACCATTAAGCTGAGCGACGCTGACAGTGCTGTTATGTTCAACCTGCAGGGCCAGCGTGTAACAAGCAGCTTCCGTGGCATCGCCATTAAGAACGGTCGCAAGATGATTGTTAAGTAAGAAACGAAACACACCTAGGTCTAACTATAAAAACACAACACTCACAGGCGGGCACCCCCACTCTACTGGCGGTGCCCGCCTTCTTTTTGCACCAAACATTTGAAAGATTTTGTGGTTTTTCGGAAATTGCCTACATTGCCTACATATCTTACATTCACCACTGATTTACAGCAACTTGCGCAATGTAGGCAATTCATATTTAAATGTAGGCAATTATTGATCTTACATCCATGCTGGAATTTACGGATAATAGGCATCCTGTGTTTGTCTTATTTTAAATAAGGTTGACACCAAAAGTATCAAAAGATTATGGTGAAACAACCCAACGAGAGTATTTATGTCAAGTCCTCAAATCGCATCAACGCCATGAGGCAAGTGTATGAGATGCGCTACATGCAAAATCTGAGTGTTCCAGAAATTATCTCAAAAACAGGTATTAAACAGACCCAAATTTACAGATTTCTTCATACCTTTGCGTCCGAATATCCAGATTTGGTTGGGCAAATGAAGAAGAAGAGAGAAGATGTAACTCCTGACGAGTACCAGAAGTTGCTTGAAGAGTTGTCAACCCTGAGATCAGAGTTGAAGCGTGAGAAACTGCGTGCCGACTTCTATGAGGAGATGGTGGCTTTCGGTAAGGAAGTATATGGCATCGACTTAAAAAAAGCTGGCACCAAGTAGTCAGTAGGCTTTACACTCGCAACGCGAAGGCATATCCCGTCACGTCGCAGTGTGAGCTGCTTGGTGTGTCAACCCAGGCCTACTATAAGCATGGTGACACAGACCTCCGTAAACTGGCCGAGGAGGCGTTCTGCGTGGAGTATATCAAACGTGTTCGCCAGAAGAATCACGGAATTGGCGGCGGCAAACTCTGGCGGATGTATAAGAAGGAGTTCGGCGAGGAGCACAGCGTTGGCTACAACCGTTTCTACGACATCATCGAGAAGTACAATCTGAAGGTACGTAAAAAGAAGCGCCGCGCAAAGACGACGAACTCAGACCACGATTTCCCGCTTTACCCAAACATGGTTAAGGAACTCATCCCACTGCATCCCAACCAACTGTGGGTGAGCGATATCACCTATATGGTCATCTATCTCAATGCCCAGACGGGCGAGTATGAATTCTGCTACCTGTCACTTGTGACGGACTACTACACGAAGGAGATCATCGG
>Ga0310691_10005592_pt1 | contig 13681 bp, 13 predicted proteins | sample 176DNAGHGlowgp2_FD_203887 | JGI IMG/M metagenome (GOLD analysis project Ga0310691, IMG submission 203887) | Sheep rumen microbial communities from Palmerston North, Manawatu-Wanganui, New Zealand - 1766 DNA GHGlow gp2 (v2) (version 2) | ecosystem: Host-associated > Mammals > Digestive system >... | reverse complement strand
TAGAGTACTTTTTTTCACCTGTTTTATATAATTTTTCAAGTAATAATACTTCTATAAATAATATTAAATATATTATCGTTTGTACTCTTGATACAAAAGCATATTTACATACATAAAATACAATTAAAGTAATAATTGAACTTAATAATTTATCTTTTACTATTTTATTAGTTTCTTTATAGTAAATAATAAAGAATAAACCTGTAAAAAATATAAACATGATATATAGTCCACTCCAATTAAATATACTATATATAATGTAAATAAATATATCATAAAACCAATGTAAATATACATATGTTAACCCAGGAATAAAACTAAATGGTTCCTTAAAAGTTAATCCATGCTTTAAAATATCTTCTCCCGTTTTTAAATCAAAATATAAATCATTTTCACATATAGTATGTGCTGACGCTACTACAAACATTATAATTAATAATAGTATGGAATAATTATTAACAATATATTTAATTATCTTTCTCATTATATCTACCCCCATACTTATTTTATCATATATAACAAAAAAAAGAATGAATTAATCATTCTTTTTAATCATTATAAGTACAGTTTTTACCATCAGTAACGTTTGCTCTGATATCACTACCATTTAGCATGCATTTGCTACCTTCAACTACTCCACCTGCATCTGTACAACATGATTTCCATGTACTAGATTTCATTAAACTGTTAATTAATGGTGTAGCTACTGCTACTACTACTGCTATTAAGATAATAGCTACTACTGTTAAGTTTGCTTCTCCCGCAGCTTCTTTCATTTTTCTTTCCTCCTTATATTTACATGTATATACTATATATACCCTACAATTACATTATATATTATCAATAATCAAAAATCAATATTTTATAAGGACTTTACACTTTTATTTAATAAAATATTTATATTGTACATTTCTTCTTAATTTATATATATCATACATATCATCATTAAGAGTATTTGTATTATATACATTACCATCTTTATCACTTGAAATATATAAATTAGAAGATGGTAATATATCAATGGTTTTATATAACCATTTATAGTACTTAGATATATCTATATCCATTCTATTTAATATATATGTACCTAATAAATCTGGTCCTAAATATTTATAATTATCTTCTTTTATATCAAAATTAGCTAATATTAAACTTTCAGTATTATACTTTCTATATATATTTAATAATTTATCATCTGTATTAAAATATTTACCTTGAGATATATATTTTAAATATGGTAAATGATCTCCATAAAATACTATAATTGTAGGTTCATCATATTCTTGTATATAATCATATAGTCTTTTTATTTGTTTATCCATATCATATATACCTTGAGCATATGCTTCTAATTGTTCATTTACTTTTGAATCATAGTTACTTTCAACTAGTTTTATATCATAATTATCATATTTATCCTTGGTATAAGGCATATGACCTTGCATAGTTAAAGTCATATAAAACTCTTTTTTACCTTTCTCTTTATTTTCAAATTCTTCTATAATTTTATCAAAAACATATTCATCTGATACATTATCACCTTTTTGATATTTTTTATCAATTGGATAATTATATTCTGTATGATCAACATCTAAAAATTTATAAAATCTACCACAACTAAATAAAGTTTTTTCTGTATACGTAATGATTTTAGTATAATAATCATTATTTTTTAATTCTTGTATTATTGAAGGATTATTTTTATATTTAGAATTAGTATATAGTTGCATATAAGGTATGAATCCTTTTCCAAAATACATTAAGTTAGCTCCTGTTAGAAATTCAAATTCTACATTAGCAGATACTCCACCATAACTAGGACTTATCATTTCAAAATATATGCCTTTATCTTTTAAATTATTATAATTTTCTGCTACTTTTTTATCAAACTTTATATCATATACATCATCTATATTCCAAAATGATTCAGCAAATACTACAATTATATTTGGTTTACCAAATGTATTATCATCTAGCTCATTAACATTATTTAATGCATCTTCTATTTCCTTATCATTATAATCATCTGGTTTATATATTCTATTTTCTAAATAATTAGCATACATTCCTACAAGTATACCTCTACTTCCAATATAATCTATATTTTCAATAAAGGTAGAATAATCTACTCTTTTATTCATATGATAAATATTATTTACCATATAATTTCTAAATCCTTTAGTAGGATTAAATAAAAATACAATAAATAATACAATAGCACATATAGATGGATATCTAATTACTTTATTATCTAATGTAGATTTAACGTTAAACGCTAATAAAATAAAAAATATAGTAACAGCTAAATAGTATACAATTTGTAATAAAAAAGTACCTAATGCCGTAAACAAAGTATCACCTACTATATTTACTAATTCAGATGATGAAAATATAAATAGTAAATCAGAAAAGAATATTGGACTTTGAGTATAATAAATTACAACTTGATTTATTATTGAAAATATAAATAAAGATATTGAAAAAATACTAACTGCTATATAGTTTTTTTTAAATATTAAATGTAACAATAAATAAAATAAATATAAAACGAAAAATTCCATAAAAATATAAATTGTTCTAATATCTGTTTGTTTAGTTGTTTCATTACAAATCATAAAAAACAGTTCAAAAGTCTCTATTATTAATAAAGGTTCTAACCATACTACTAAATTTTTTATTATTTTATTTTTCATTTTACACCTAAAAAAAATTTATTATAAAAATAAATTTTTTTCTTTCCTTAATCTATATATTATTCAGTTGCTCCTGGAACTTTACCATCCATATTATTACATTTTCCATCTGTAATTAAAGCAGTATTTTGGAAAGTATTACCATTTATAGTACATGTTTTACCACTTACTGTACCACCAGCATCTGTACAACATGCTTTCCATGCTTGTCTTTTCATTAAACTCATTACTATTGGTGTAGCTATTGATACTATTACAGTAATAAGTATTATTGCTACTACTGTTAAATTTGCTTCTCCTGCAGCACTTTTCATCTATTATCACCTTATCCTATCTTATAATTATATTTTACTATGATATTAGAAAAAATACAATAAAAAAAGCATGTGAACATGCTTTTAAAAATTCATCATTTGCATCATTGAAATAAACATAAGTGCTAATGCACCACCACCAGTACAAATAAGCATTATTAATGTTTTATTTTCCATAGTTTCAAGACGTTGTTGATACTTTTGTTCACGTGCTTTATTTTGTAAAGCAGAAACTGTTCTTGAGAACATCATTACTTGTTCATGTTTATTTTGTTGACTTCCTAAACCTAAACGATATAATAAACGCATCATACGCATTGAATCACGTACTGGATATTCATTTGCAAAATCAATATATGGTTGTATTGATGAATCACCTTCATCAATTTTAGCAACTAATCTTCTTAGACCTGGTTTAAATACATCAGGTGCAGCTTCAATACTTCTACTTAATGCTACTGGAACAGTATAGTGTTGTACTAATATTTCCAAACTTTTTAAGTAATAAGGAAGCATTGTATTAATATGTTGTAAATTAGCTTTATAGTATTTTTGTAATGTTAAGTATGGAGACTTAAATACAAAGTAACCAATTATTACAGATAATACTGCATACATTACACTCATATTAAGTGAAAAAGCTAAGAAACATGCTAACATTGCAATTACACCATTTCTAAGTCTAGCTTGGAAAAGTGCATTTACATCTAAATTTCTTCCTGGAAATCTTACAGTAAGTAAGAATTCATAATCATCTTCCATAAGGTGTTCTGTTATACCACCAGATTCACCTATAAATTTTCTTGTATCTACTACTCTATTATAATTAAGTATAAATATAATAATTATACCAATTGCTACAAATAACATCCATTCCATTATTCAGCACCTACATTCTCATTATAATATTTTTCTCCATTTATTAGGAAGAATGAGTTTACTAATAAAACTCCATGAAGTAATAATTTAACGTACCATAATTTTAATAAAGTACTATATTTATCTTTACCTAACATGAATTGTAGTAACATACACATAAAGTACAAGATAATACCAAATGTTAAAAATTTCTTATGGAATTGTGCTCTATCAAGTCTATCTCTATATACATTTTCAACAAGTGTATCTATATCTTGTGACATGTTTTCAAGTGACTCAGCAGTATCCTTAGCACCTTCATTAGTTATTTGTAAGAATAACTGGTGCATATTTTTAACCATGTAGAAATCATATTTTGTACTCATAAAACTTAATGATTGGTCTATTGTACCATTTTCATAAGCCATATCTATCATAACTTTTACATCTGTTTTAACAGGATCTTCAAGAACTCCTGATTCATAAACTCCTTCAAGAGCTTTAACAAATGATTGAGTTGTAGCAAATTCCATTATAGTATTTGAAGTATATACTTGAATTTGTTCAAATATAAATTCACTATATAGTCTTTTGCATCGTAAATAATTTAAATATGGGATTATTGCTACAGCTGCTGCAGCATATATTATTGATACTATTAAACTATAAAAATATAAGAATGATATTATTGCTCCACCAATTGCAAATCCAACTGCTTGAGTTAAATATTCGTGTGGAGTGTAATCTTGACCTAAATCCTTAATTTTTTCTCTTACAGAATTATAAGTATATGGTGCAAGTTTATCATATATAAATGTTGTATTATCTGCTATATATTTGTACATATTTGTACCACTGGCATTACGATAAATAACAACGAATATCAATATTGCTGCTACTAAAGCAAATACTAATATAGTTCCCATGTTACACCTCCTATTATCATTATTTAATTTTGATTTGGCATAGGTGTTGTACTATTTTGTTGTACAGCTTGTGTTTGTTGCACATTTTGTACTGTTGGTTGACTGTTAACCACACCTGTTGCATTTTCTGTTCCTGTTGGTGTAGCACCTTGTACAGGAACATTATTTACATTTGGAGTTGCAACTTCACTAGAAGCATTAGCTACTTCTTTATTTTCATCACTAGCCCCATTTGTAAATTCTTCTATTTTCATTCCACCAGGAGTATCAGTACTATCAACATCTAAAATTGATTTACCAGTATTAATCTCCTCATCTTTAATAAGTCCATCTGGAATTAATACACCTTGTGCTTCCAAATAATCTAATAAATATTTTGTTGGTTTATGCTTGATTATATGTCCGTCAGGTGTTTTTCTATATAAGACATTATATTTAGCTTCGTTATCCTCATTTACATAAAACTCACATACTTCAGCTATCTCACGAACAAATCTTTTTGTTTCTTTATCTTGATATCCTCTTATATATACACCTATTTGTATATATCTATATATAGATTTCAAGAATTGATCCATATCTTGGCTATTTTCCATCAAACTGTACATACGGTTTGGTATAGATATAGCTTTATCAGCATGTATTGTTGATAAGATATAGTGCCCTGAAGATATAGAGTTACGTGTTGCAGTAACAGCTTCAGCACTACGAACCTCGGATAGTAATATCCATTTTGGATTCTGTCTCATGCAAGATACAAGTACATCTGTATAAGATGCTACATTGTTTGTCTTCATTGCAACTATATCTCTATGTGGATAAATTCTATCCAAGTGAAGTTCAAGTGTATCTTCTATAGTTATTATTTTTTCATTTTCTCTTGTATGTGAAGCAAGGTATTTAACAAATTCAGTTTTACCTGAACCAGTTTCTCCACATACAATTATATTACAGTGACCATGTACACAATGAATTAATAAATCATGTATGTCCTCAGTAATATATTTATCTTTTAAAATCTTATCTTTTTCAAGTCTTATTTTAGCTGGAGTCTTACGAATAACGCATGCTATTCCATTTCGAGCAATTGACTCATGTATGAAATTCATACGTAATTCTGCATCCTCACTATCCAAGAAAGGATGTGCTGCATTAAAACTATGTCCAACAACGTTTGAACATTGGAAAGCTAATTTTTCCATGAAATTATTATTAATAGCTGGGTTTTCAATTCTAAATATACCATGTGACAATGTTTTTAACCATACTTGACCACCATTACTATATGAAATATCGGTTACGTCATCATTATCTAAATACTGTTGTAATGGGCCAAAGTCCATTTGATCAAATATATTTATATCCATATTTACCCCTTTTTTCTAGTTTTGTGTTTCTTCTGCTTGTGCTTCTGTAGTTGGAACGCTTAGATTATCTTCTGGATATCCTTGTGCCCAAATATTTCTTTTTGAACCTTTAGCTTGTACAAATTTACGTGCTTCATCTGCATTTATATGATTCTTGCTAATAATAGCTAAATCTTCTTCAGAAAGTGGTTTACCACCACGTGGTACTACAACTAATTGCATATCTCCACTAGCATATTCTACATATTTGAATATTTGATATGTTTCATTATCAAATCCAAAATTTAAGTATGCTGGAGTACCAATTGAATTTTGACTTCTAAATACTTCTTTACCAGATGAATCAGTAACTGATAATACTTTTACGTTATCGAAAATTCTACCAAAGATAATTTGTTTATTATCATCATAAGCTTTTAAATAAAAGTCAACATAATCACCAGGTTGAATTGAGTTACCAAATGTTGTTGCTACGTTAACTGGGAAAGAATAAGGTCTTTCTAATTCTAATGAGTTAACTGATTGTGGCTCTAATTTTGTTAACCAATTTCCAGGTAATTCTTCAGCAGTAACAATATATTCTTTATAGAACATACTTCCTTTTGGAACAGTTACACCAACACCTGTATAGTGGTTTTCAATAGCTCCTCTAGATAAAATAGCATCTTTTGGCTTTGCAGCTTGTGCAACTTTAATTGTAGTAACTTTGCTACTATCAATTAGTGTTTGTGGATAAATTGTTTCTTTAGCTACTGGAACTTCTATTTCTTTAGTTGCTTTTTGAATTTGTTTTGTATACATAAAGTATAAAATAACAAGAATAGCAACTACACCTATAATTGTTACAGTATTTTTATTTGTAAAAAATTTTTTTAAACTTAGTCCTAAATTATTCATATAATTTCCCCTCTCTAAACATTTCTATTTTTTTTACTTTTTTTATTTTTTATTCTGATTTATATTTTGTTTCCAGAATTGCATCAATTCTATTAGTTAATGAGAATGATGTAGCACTACCTCCTAAAGAGAAAAATCCTACATTCAATGTCTTAACTTGAATACTTACTTTTGGTGGTTCTTCATGAACATCGTAAATACTTATATCATAGTTATGTGATAATGATGCATCTTGTGCAAAACGTCTTATGAAACTTTCAACAAATCTTTCTTGATCTATTCTTATAGTTTCATCTTTCTCATATGCAGCAAAATCAAAAGCATCGTACATAGCAGCTTCAGTTGTTTCTTTCAACAACTCATAGTTATGTTCACTTGTATTTGTTACAGTTTGAAAGAAATAAACTAAAAAGATTGAAGTAATTCCTAATCCAACTATCATTGCCGCCCAAAAAGATTCTTTCATTTAGCCACCTCCCATCAACCAACAAAGAATTAACCTTAGCACCACAACTTTTAGGCCAAAACAAGTATCATGAATAACGATTTAGTATACCTACTTTCCTTATCATAAATACTACCAATAGTATAACATAAACTTTAACTTTTTACTACCCTTTAAAATTATATTTAAAAAAAAAAGATAATTAATTATCTTTTTTATAATTTAAAGTTATATTCATTCTTTTTATTCTTTAATCTTATTGAATAGAATATACCAATAATAAATACAATCACAAGTATTACAGCCCACCAATACTTAACAAATATATCACTTATATAAGTGTACCATTTTTTTACTCTTTTAACTTTTGTATTTGATACTGGATTATTTTTAACTTGTTTTTTCTTAGCAGCTTCAATTAATTCTTTAAATTCTTTTTCATTTTTTGCAGCACTATTAGACCATTTTCTACATACTTCTTCAGAAGTAATTCCCTTACACTCTTCCCTATTATAAAATGGATTATATTTAGGTAATTTAATATCTTTATTTAATGCATAGATACTACAACCTCTATAATTAGCAATATATAATACAACAAGATTATCAGTATAATTTACTCTATAGCCTGTCTCTGTAACTCCAGTTCTTTTTACATTATTAATTGATATAGTTACATTTGGATGTATATTAGTAACCTTTAAATCATAATATGATTTTTTATTATTAGTATTATATCCAACAAAAGAATAAGAAACATTTATATTATCAAAAGCTTTTTTATATGCATCAACTGTACTCTCTGGACATGATGTATCTGAATAGAAATCATATGCTTTTGATGTTAGGGGGAAAATAAAGAAACATGCTACTAAAAATAATATTTTTTTCATATTAGTTTCCCCCTTTTATAGCATCATCTAAACTATATACATAATCATTACCTCTAATACTAAATACTAATTTAGCACTATCAGCTGACTTAATTTTCTTTAATACAGTTATATAATATGTATTTTTTTCTTTTATTTCTTTTTCTCTAATAGGTATTATTCTATTAAAGCCTGAAGTTTGCTTATATGTTTTACCATCTTTTGTATATTCTATATAAGCATAACTACTTAAAAATTTAGGTAAATTATTAATTAATTTATTACTTGAATTAAAGGTACCTTTTATTTTCATTATAGACATTTCTTCATTTGTTTCTATTATTTTACCAGGAATATATTCTTTATATTTACCATCATTATATGTTATTTCAAATTCATCTTTAATATCAATGCTATCTATTTTTAATTTAGAATCTTTTAAGACTGAACCATCAAAAATTATTTCTTCTTTTAATTTACCTTCACTTGTTTTATTATCATCAACAAGTAAATTTTTAGGTTTTAAAACTACATCATATGTAGTACTATTTTGTGGATTACTTATATGTAAATATAGGTTACTACCAAATAAATTTCTTTTAGGAATTTCATAAATAAATAAGCCTTTAGCAGATCCATTTTGTTTTTTACTTCTTATTTTTTGTTCAGTGTATTCAGTTCCTAAATCAGTAACTTTAAATTGATATCCAGATGAAGTTGTATATATATTATCATCTATCATTATATTTATCATAGATGAAGGAAAATTTTTTTCAGTTGTTGTTGTATTTCTTGCAGTTAAATCTACAACTAGTAATACTTTATTATCTGGTAATTTATTTCCTTTTGAATCAGTATTAATAATATAAGAATCATTATATTCAATATTAAATCCAGCTATATTTGTATTTTTTAATTTTTGTACAGATATAGTACTTACTTTTCCTTTAAATAAAGAGAAAATAAAGTAAAGAGCTGTTATACCACCAAATACACCTACACACCATAATAGTGTTTTACTATTTTCTTTAATAAAGTATTTAGCATATCTTGTTCTTTTTTGAAATCCTCTCTTTAAATCATTAACATCAAAATCAACAACAAATTCAACTTCTTCATCATCTGATTCATCTGCTTGTAATTTAATTAAATCACTATTGAAATCAAATCTACTTATATTAAATCCTACTGCTCTTGATAACGCTATAGAAGCTTGACCTATCAATGCCATTATCGCAAATAAATATAAATTTGATAAAGCCTCAAGTTCAATATTACTAATCCAAACAGTAGTCATTACTGTTAAAGTATTTTTACCACGTATATTTAATATTAACATTATAATTGATATAACAGTAGAATATGCATAGAATTTATTTTTCTTTTGCTTAATTGTCATAACAATAAGTAAAATAAGTGACATTATAAATGTAAGTATACTTATTATATAATCCATACTATTAAATACACTATTAACATCATCCATAGTTATTAAATTATCTACCGCAGTAGCATTACTTAGATACTGTGATATAAAATTCATTACTCCAGTAGCTCTAACTATAGAATATATAACCAACCCAAATAATATAAAATGAAATAACCTAAAGTGCTTTATAAAAAAAGCATAAGGCTTTCTTAATACCATATATATCCCTTCCTATTCTACACTACTATTTATAGTATACATTAAATTTTAAAAAAATAAAAGATAATAAATCATTATCTTTTATAATTTAAAACTATAATATTTTCTTCTATACCTTATTCTTAAAATAAAATAAATTGTAAAAATAATAACAAGTATAATCAATATTAACCACCAGTAGTTAACTAATAAAACAGTTAAATTGTTATACCATATATCATTTACTTTTCTCTTACTTTCTTCTTCTGTTTTAGAAGTATAGTTTTTATCAGCTATAGCTTTCTTTACAGCATTTTGAAATTCCGCTTCTGTACCATCAAAGCCACTCCATCTTTGACATACAGAATAAGCAGTTAAGCCACTACATTCTTTTCTACTATAATATTTATTATATTTAGGTATTTTAATATTTAATGTTCTTAATGTTATAACTCCACATTTAGTAGTAGTTCTATCAGTATAAACAACGATTTCATAATTACCTGGTTTTACTATATTAGATATAGCTAAATTATAACCATCTTTATAACTTTGATAACGTTTACCTGTTTGCATATCCATTACCATTATTCCTCTAGCTAAATTAGCTATATATATTTCAAATATAGGATTACCATATCTATCTTTAGATTTAACTTGATATGTAATATCTAAATTATCTGCAATTTTTTTATACATTGTTTCTTCTTCTATACTACATTCTGCATGTGATATTAGGGGGAAAATAAAGAAACATACTAATATAAATATTATCTTTTTCATTATTTATTTTCCCCCTGTCTTTTAACATCAGCATTCTCAAATAGATAAGAATAAGAAGTGCCTCTAATATTAAATACCAAAGATATAGAATCAGCTTGTCTTATATTTTCTAATACTTCTACATATACTACATCTTTTTCTTTTGCTTTCTTAGGTTTTAATATAACAAATCCTCCATTTTGTTCATATAGTTCATCACCAATTCTATACTCTATATGCCCATAATAAGTAAGTAATTGACCTAAATTTGTTATATTTGTATTAGGTGTATCAAAGTATCCCTCTATTCTCATTACACATCTATCTTGATTAGCACGAGCTACATCTGCTCTCATATATTCATAAGAAGTATAATGTCTATTATTTGTAGCAGCAAAATCATATTGTAATTGAAAATAATCTGATGTTTCTATCTTATTAACTACTAATTTAGAATCTCTAAATATATCTCCATCAAACGCTATTTCATCACCTTTATTTACATCTATATATTCACTATCAGATACTCTTAAATCTACAGGGTTAATTTCTAAGTAATAAACTTTATCTGTATACATATCACTAGCACTTAAATAAAGTGTTTTATCTAAAATATTTTCTGGAACCTCAAACATAAATATACCATTTGATGTTTCATCAAGTTTTATTAATTTATCAATATATACATTTCCTAAATCATTTACTTCATTTTTATATTTAGTTGTTGGAGAATACGTATCATCAGCATTTCCAACTCCCAATATTGCATAAGGAAAAACTGTATCTTCATACCCATAATTAGTAACAGATAAATCAACTACTATAAATGTTCTTCCTTCTCCAATCTTTTTACCAGATGAATCAGTATTAATAATATATGAGTTATTATAATCAATTTCAAAGTCACTAATATTTTTATTTTTAAATTCTAATCTAGATAAAGGTTGAATTTGTGTTTTCATATTAGTATATCCATAAAAACCAAACGCAAATATACCAAATAATATAAAGCATACAATCATAGTTTTCTTATATGCCTTTATAAAATATTTAACATATCTTAAATTTTTTCTCCAATCTCTTTTTAAATCATTAAAATCGAAATCAGCTACTACACCAACTTCTTCTCTATCTTTTTCATCAATTTGTAGTTTTAATATATCACTATTAAAATCAAATCTACTTATATTAAATCCAACAGTTCTAGAAATCGTAACAGCAGCTTGTATAAGAAGACCGATTGCAGCAAACAAATATAAATCTACTAATGTATTTAATTCAGTTGAACTAACCCATATAGCAGTTAATTTATACATCAATGCGCACCCTTTTTTATTTAATAATAATAGTAGTATTGGCATTATAGTAGAAAAAATATAAAACTTATTTTTTTTCTTTTTCATTGTCATTATCAGAAATAAAATTGCTGAAATTACAACCATCGCTATTTGTACTTTATTATCTGTATAAGAATAAAGAGTTGCTACATCTTCAGTAGGAATTAAATTATCAACAGCTGTAGCAGTTGATAAATATTGATTAATATAAGATATAATATTTATTACTCTTATTAAACAATAAATAGTTAAACAAGATAAAACCAAATGAAAAAACTTAAAATGTTTAATAAAAAATGCATAAGGCTTTCTTAAAATCATAATATCCCTTCCTACTCTACTACTCTATATAATAGTATACCTTAAAATAAAATAAAAAAAAAGTTTTTTATAAAAATATGCAAAATATGTTAATATTGAATTATTAGATAAATTAGATTATAATAAAAATGTTGTTTGGAGCGTGATTTAGTGGAATATAGTGTATTATTACCTGATTTTGAAGGGCCTCTTGATTTACTTTTACATCTAATAAAAAAATCTGATATTAGTATATTTGATATTAGTATAGATGATATAACTAAACAATATTTAGACTATATACATAAAATGGAAGAATTAAATTTAAATATAGCTAGTGAATACTTAGTAATGGCATCAGACTTACTAGAAATGAAATCTAGAACTTTAATACCTAAAAATGAAGATGAAGAAGTTGAAGATGATCCTAGAGAAGAATTAATAAATAGATTAATTAATTATCAAAACTATAAAGAATCAGTAGAAAAATTAAAAGAATATGAAGCAATAAGAAAAGAAGTATATACAAGAGAACCAACAATAGAAGACTATAAAAGTGATAATGTTACAAACAATTTAGATATTACACTAGATGACTTATTAAAAGCTTTATCAAAATTCTTAGAAAATAAAGAGAATGCTAAACCTTTAGCAACCAAAATAACTAATAAAGAATATTCTGTAGGAAAAAGAAGTACAGAAATAAGAGATATATTAAGAGTAAAAAAGAAAGTTAATTTCTTTGAACTATTTGAAGAAGTATCTAAAGAATATATAGTAGTTACTTTTTTAGCAATACTAGATATGTCTAAAAGACAAGAACTTACTATTACACAAGAAAATAACTTTGAAACAATTACTCTAGAGGAAGTGAAAAAATGAAAGCACTAATTGAAGGATTATTATTCGTAAAAGGAAGCGATGGACTTTCTATAGAGGAAATAGTAAAACTAACTGAAGGAAACTTAGATGAAATAAAAGAATGTTTAAAAGAATTATATACTGACTATCAAAGTGAAGATAGAGGTATACAATTAGAATTACTAGGTAATAGATTTAAACTAACTACTAAAGAAAAACATAAAGATTATTATAAAAAATTAGTATTTGAAGAAGAAAGTTCTAACTTAAGTCAATCTGCATTAGAAACATTAGCTATTATTGCTTATAATGAACCTATTACAAGACTTGAAATAGATGAAATAAGAGGAGTAAATAGTACTTATGTATTACGTAAGTTAATGATTAAAAACTTAATACAAGAAGTTGGACGTGCAGAACTG
>Ga0310691_10005588_pt1 | contig 13688 bp, 5 predicted proteins | sample 176DNAGHGlowgp2_FD_203887 | JGI IMG/M metagenome (GOLD analysis project Ga0310691, IMG submission 203887) | Sheep rumen microbial communities from Palmerston North, Manawatu-Wanganui, New Zealand - 1766 DNA GHGlow gp2 (v2) (version 2) | ecosystem: Host-associated > Mammals > Digestive system >... | reverse complement strand
ACTCGCCTCAGCAGCCGGCAACATACAGACAGGAACAGTCTATCATCTAAAGGTGGTTCGCGAAGGACTCACGGCCCGTTGCTACATCGACGACGAGCTAATCCACACCGTGACCCTCAGCGCAGCTGGCGGACCGCGTCTCTACCTCTGCGCCTCGCTCAACGAAGCCGAGGACTCCGCCATCGTGAAGGTCATCAATTACAACGGAGCAGACGTCCCCACAACAATCCGTTTCAAGGATGCAACCATAAGCGGAAACGCCAATGTCCGCGTGATGAGCAACCCCGACAACTATGCCGAGAACTCAATGACCACCCCGATGAAAGTAAGCCCCAAAAACTCTCAACTCTCAACTGTCAACTCTCAACTTGACTACGCCGTTCCCGCCTATTCACTTTCCGTAATAACGATTCCGCTCTCCGACGTGAGTGCAGAGTCAAGGCTTCAGCCGGAGGCCGCTCCAGAGCCATCCGTAAGCTACAGTTTTGACAGCGGAGAAGCAACTGACGATACGGGCACATTGACTGCCTCGCTCAAAAGCGGAGCTTCCCTGCTCACGCTTGCCGACGGTAACTCAGCCCTCTACACCGGCCCCGTCGCTAACCAATCTGCCACTGGCTCCTCAGATTTATCTGAGGGTTCCGCCTATCTCGACCTCGGCAACGAAGCCGCTCGCGCCATAGGCACGCTAATCAACGGCGAGGCATATAGCGTCAGCATAAATATCCTGCTGCAAGACGGCGGCAATCTGGACAAATTCTGTTGGGCTTGGAACGTGAACAATGGCGATGGGAACTATGCAGGCATAATCAACAAGCCTAACAATCAAGACTGGTATTTTGAGAAGAAGAGCTCCGGCACATGCACCGTCCGCTCTTTGTCTGGTTTGAGTCAGGGCTCATGGCATAACATCACCGTCACCTGCGACCAGACTGAAACCCGCATCTATGTCGATGGGCAGTTGCGAAACGTAAACACCTCCAACCGCACGCAGTCCATCAGACTCAGCAACAGCACAGCCGCCTGGATCGGGCGAAGTCCGTTTACAGGCGATGCCCGCATGACAGACACCTTCTTCGACGACTTCGCCGTGTATGACTGCATCCTCACTCCCACTCAGGTGCTGAGCCTCTACGAGACGGCAAAAGCCAAAGCCACTGGGTGCGAATCCTTGCAGCCCGTTCCCGACACGGAAATTAACGCCGAAGCTGTTGAGATTATCGGTGGCGGCAAAGAGGTGGACATAACTGCCCTGCTGAAGAATCCCGATTTCGCCGACGGCAACAACGGGTGGGAGGGTACTCCGTTCTCTGCGGCTCCCGGTACCGTAGTCGAACATTTCTATCAGCTCTTTGACACCTACCAAGTCATAGAAAATATGCCGGCCGGCCGTTATCGTCTCGAATGGCAGGGCTTCTACCGCAACGGCAACATCCAAAACGCCTATCTGCGCCACAATCAAGGGGCAGAGAATATGGCTGAAGTCTATGTTGCAGCAGGAGAGGGTCTTAATGTTCAATGTTCAATGGTTAGTGTTCAATGGATTACCCCGCTTACCTCTCTCTTTGCCCACACGGACAAATTCACATACGACCCCTACACCTTCCCTGACAATGTAACTACGGCTGCATCTGCCTTTGCCAACGGGCTTTACCGTCAGCAGATGGAGTTCACTCTTGACGGGATGTCAGACCTTCGCATCGGCCTACGCAACTTTACCCCTTCGGTTTACGATTGGTCCTGTGTAGATAACTTCCGCCTCATATATATCGACGATATTCACACTGGGATAGAAGAATTATCGGTTAATGGTCAAGGGTTAATGGTTAATGGTTCAAGTCCAATATACGATCTTAGCGGACGCCGAATCTCTGTGTCCTCTGTACTCCCGAGGGGATTGTATATCACCAACCGCAAGAAGGTGATGGTTAAGTAATTTGTCTTAGTAATTTGTAATACTCTGCTGCACCGAGGAGGAAGCAACCGGTGCCGAAGTCCTCGAAGTCGGGGTGACGGTCGTGGGTTACGGGTTGTGCGGAGGCAGGCTCTTTGCCTGTGCCCTGAACGAAACCGAGGAAACCGTCGGGGTGAACGCAGTCGTTTACCATAGCAGTCCAAGCGCGGTCGCAGGCGGAGCGGTAGCGTTTGGCGGGGAGCAGCCCTTGACGTATTCCCCAGCTCAAGCCGCAGAGAAAGAGGGCGCTGCCTGTCAGTTCCTTACCGCCGTAGTTGCTGGGGCAGATGAGGCTTACATTCCAAAGACCGTCGGCTCGCTGACAACGGAGCAGGGCTTCGCTCATCATACGGAAGTCTCTCTGGAGCAGTTTATAGTGGCGTTTCATCTGTTTGTTCATCGGACGTGAACTGAAGTCTTCCATCGCTTTAACTATTGCCACGTAAGCCCAGCCCACACCTCGGCTCCAGTAACAATTGCTGCCATCCGCCTCGCGGTAGGGCGGTACGTAGTCTTTGTCGCGCCACCACAGTCCTTCTTTCTCGTTGAAGAGGCCGCCAGCCAGCGTGTCTCGCGTCCACGTGTACATCTTCATTGCGTGGTCGGCATAGCGGCGGTCGCCCGTGATGCGGTACATCTTGGAATATACGGGCAGGGCCATCTGAATGGCATCCACCCATGTCCACCAGCCAATCTTCGTACTCATCTGATGCTCAAGGTTCTCACGGACGTGCTCTATCATGTGCGGATCTTTCGTCATCATGTAACGGTCCAGATAAGTCTGTCCGCAACATTGGTTGTCTGCGTCCGTGGTTGATACGCCGCCGCGTGGAGTCCATTTATGGAACTCGCCCCAGCGGTCTGTGTAGTCGAGATATTCATCTTTCGGGTCGATGCTGTAGAGTGCCATCAAGCCCTCGTAATATACGGCACGCGTCCACAGGTGACTTGGTCTCTCTTTCTTCACGAACGTAGGCACGGTGGGGTCGGGGACTGTCTTCATGAAATAACCGTTCACCAGCTGCGCCGTGGCCAGTACGCTTTCCGGCGTGGTCTGAGAGAAGGCGGGAATACAGAGAAAAGAGAGGCCCCCTATAATCCCCCAGAGGGGGATGCGGGGAGATAAAAGAGAAAAGAGAAAAGATGAAAGATTAGAGATTAGAGATGAGAGATGAAAGAAGGCTGGTTGCTTCATGATTCTATGTATTTTGCGGGCAAAGATAGGAAAAAGTGGTGATTGGAAAGCTTTTTTCATTAAACTTTAAACATTAAACCTTAAACTTTTCCTATCTTTGCCTCGCAAAACGTTAATTCAATGAGATTCCGAATACTTCTTATTGCCTTTTTGTGCTCTTTGGGAAGTCAGGCTGCGGATTTGTGGCCCGACGGAACGCCTATAAGCAAATGGTTTGCTGATACAAGTCGCATTGACATTGCCGGGTTGGGAAAACGATATGTGCTGACAGACTGCGGCGTATCTGCCGACAGCACACGCATACAAACGGCGGAGATTCAGGCCGTGATTGACCGCGCTTCGGCAGCCGGCGGAGGTGTCATCGTGGTGCCGCGCGGCACGTTCCTAAGCGGAGCTCTGTTCTTCAAACGTGGCACACACCTGCATATCGAAGAGGGCGGCAAACTGAAAGGCATCGATGCCATAAAGCACTACCCAATCCTGAAAACCCGCATCGAGGGACAGACACGCGACTACTTCGCCGCGCTGGTGAATGCCGACAGCGTGGATAACTTCACTATAAGCGGCAAGGGAACAATAGACGGTAACGGCCTGCGCTTTTGGGAAGAGTTCTGGATTCGCCGTCGCTTCAACCCCGAATGTACAAATCTGGAGGCTCTGCGTCCTCGGCTGGTGTATATATCCAACTGTAACGACGTGCAGGTGCAGGATGTGCATCTAATCAACAGTGGCTTCTGGACAAACCACCTCTACCGTTGCCAGCGTGTGAAATATATCGGGTGCACTATTTTTGCGCCTCACGAGCCAGCCGAATCCAAGGCTCCCAGTAGTGATGCCATAGACATCGACGTATGCACGGATGTGCTCGTTCACGGCTGCCGCATCAGTGTGAATGACGATGCTGTGGTTATCAAGGGCGGCAAAGGCACGTGGGCTGACAAACAGCCAGAGAACGGCCCAACGGAGCGCGTTATCGTTCAGCATTGTCACTACGGTTTTGTTCACGGTTGCCTCACACTTGGTAGCGAGAGCATCCACGACCGCAACATAATCCTGCGCGACTGTCACGTGGACGCAGCCAGTCGGGTTCTGTGGCTGAAGATGCGCCCCGACACGCCACAGCACTATGAGCAGTTGCGCGTGGAGCGCATCACCGGCTCGTGTGGCAGCTTCCTCTTCGTAAGGCCATGGACGCAGTTTTTCCAGCCTTCCGAACGTAAGGATATGCCGCTGTCCGAGTGCAACGACATCACTATTCGCGACATCAGTATGCGCTGCCGCCGATTCCTCGACATAGGCAAATCCGAGAAATACCGCCTCAGTCGCTTCACCTTCGAGGATATCGATGTAGAGGATGAGCGCGGCGAGTTCAACACAGAGGCGATTGACGATGTCCGATCAAGCCGCGTGAATATCCGCAAACGCCAGACTACATCAATGGCAAAGGCCGGAACACGGTGGTGGTGGATGGGTTCGGCCGTTGATGAGGAGAATCTGCGCTGGAGTCTTGAACAATATGCCGCCAAAGGCATCGGGACTGTGGAGATAACTCCCATCTACGGCGTGCAGGGTAACGAGGCGAACAACGTGCCGTTCCTCTCACAGCGCTGGATGGATCTGCTGCGCTGCTGCATAGAGGAAGGGGCGCGACTGGGCATTCAGGTCGATATGAGCTGCGGCACGGGCTGGCCGTTCGGAGGGCCGGATGTCCCTTTATCAGAGGCCGCCTGCAAGCTAGTGGTCGTAGATACCATAATCTCCAAGAAGGAAGCCTCACGAATCCGTTTAGAGGCTCCGAAGAGAGAGAAGGATGTGGCAAAACTTATCCTTCAGCGCGACTTCCCAACATCTGACAAAAAGCGTCGCCGTGTCATTGCGCTCTTCGAGAGCCGCACACGCCAGCGGGTGAAACGTGCAGCTCCGGGCGGCGAGGGACTGGTAATAGACCACTTCGATTCCACGGCCGTAGCTCACTACCTGCAGCGCATCGATGCGGCTTTTGCGGAGACCGGCACGCCGTGGCCTGCCACCTTCTTCAATGACAGTTACGAGGTCTATGGCGCCGACTGGACTCCTGCTTTATTGGAGGAGTTCGCCCGCCGACGTGGCTATCGGCTGGAGGACCGTCTGCCGGAGTTTATCGACGGCGACGCAGATGTGGTAAGCGACTACCGCGAGACACTGTCAGACCTGCTTCTGCAGAACTTCACAGAGCAGTGGACCCGTTGGGCTCACTCCCACGGTGTGAAAGTGCGCAACCAGGCTCACGGCTCGCCTGCCAACCTCATCGACGTTTATGCCGCCGTGGATATCCCGGAAATCGAGGGCTTCGGCCTTACTGATTTTAACATCAAGGGACTGCGCCGCGATTCGGGATTTACACGCAAGAACGATGCCGACTTTTCCATGCTCAAATACGCTTCGTCGGCCGCTCACATCACGGGCAAACCGCTCACCAGCGCAGAGACTTTCACGTGGCTGACAGAGCATTTCCGCACAAGCCTCTCGCAGATGAAGCCAGACCTCGACCTGATGTTCTGCGCGGGTGTAAACCGGATGCTGTTCCACGGCACATGCTTCTCGCCCAAGGACGAGGCGTGGCCCGGGTGGCAGTTTTACGCCTCTGTGGATATGTCTCCCACGAACTCGATCTGGCGCGATGCGGGGTATCTGATGCAGTACATCGAGCGTTGCCAGCAGTTCCTGCAATGGGGAAGGCCGGACAACGACTTCCTCGTGCTGCTGCCTGTGCGCGATATGTGGCGTCAGAACACGCAGCAGCGGCTTATGCAGTTCGATATCCATTCTATGGCAACCAAGGCCGCCGACTTCATACGCGCGATACTATATATAGATTCATTGGGTTTCGACAGTGATTATATCAGCGAACGCCAGCTTCTCCGGGCTACCTTCGACGGCGAACGCCTGCGCACAGCCGCCGGCACTGCCTACCGAGCTCTCATTATCCCGGGCGACTGCCGTTTAACGGATGCCGTAAAAGAACATCTCTCGAAACTCGAAGCTCAAGGGGCTCGCATCATCCGCCAGTTGTCATCGGAAGCCCTGCAACAGGCAGCCCGCCCCGAAGCAATGAAGAGCGAGCTGGGCTTGAAACTCATTCGCAGAGCGGATAAGAAAGGCTCCTCTTACCATTATTTCATAGCAAACTTATCGCCCCGCGACGTGGACGCCACCGTTCCTCTCGCCGTTCCCTTGCGCTCGGCAGCCTGGATAAACCCGCTAACTGGCACAGAACCGCAGGCGGCAGAGATTCGCGACGGCCTGCTCCGTGTCCGCCTCCGCTCAGGAGAGTCGAGGTTGCTGGAAATAAAAGACCCACCCCAAACCCCTCCCGTGAGGGAGGGGCCTAGGCTGCGCGCAGCTATCGAGCGTAGCGAGGCTCTCCCCCTCACGGGGGAGCGGGGAGAGGGTCTTTCTCCCCTCCCTGACGGGAGGGGCTTGGGGGTGGGTCTTACTTTCATCGAAAGCACGCCTGCTGTTACGCAGACATTCTTGCTCGACTCTCTGCAGACATGGGAAGGACTCAGCGCAGAGACTGCGGAGCTTATGGGTACAGGCGTTTATGAGTGTACGTTTAATATAGATAACAAAGGTTGGACTTCTACATCTTCACCTGCTTATCAGCTCGACCTTGGCGATGTCAGAGAGAGCGCGCGAGTCAGTATCAATGGCGTGGAAATCGGTTGTGCTTGGGCTGCTCCCTTTGTCTTGGATGTGCCGCAAGGAGTAATCCGAACAGGTGAGAACAAACTCCGCATCGAGGTAACGAACCTGCCTGCCAACCGCATCGCAGCCCTCGACCGCCAGCGCGTCCCCTGGCGCAAGTTCGAGGACATCAATGTCGTGGACATCAACTACCGCCGCACCACCTACAACAACTGGTCTCCCGTTCCCTCCGGCCTTAAAGGCCCCGTCCGCCTGACACCTATTTATTAGAACAAATACATTGTGATTTTCATAATCTATTGAACTATTTGCGACTCATAAAAGCATTAAAATATAAATCTTTTGATATTTTATTTGTTTGTTCGGAGAATGGAACGTATCTTTGCGGCGGAGATTAGAATTATAGAACGACATCTATATTATGAAAAGGACAGAAGTGGTAGAAAGAATAAGACATGAGGCTCACAAAATGCGCCCCCATGTGCAGACCATACTCTATGGGTCAGAAGCGCGTGGAGATGCAAGGCCTGATTCTGACATTGACTTGTTGATGCTTGTGGATAAAGACAAACTGACCTATAGCGATAAGGATAGTATTATAGCACCGTTCTATGACATCGAGTTGGATACTGGTATTCTCATAAGCACAATAATTATGCCACGCAAAGAATGGGAAAACCGCCCTTTTATGACTCCTTTCCAATATAACGTCAAAAAAGAAGGTATTACATTATGAATACAGGGTTGACAGAAGAAAACTATGAGGCATTGGCGCGATACCGTCAAGACCGTGCGCATGAAACGCTTGCTGAGATTCCCTATCTTCGGGAAAAAGGGTTTTACAATACAGCCGTAAACCGTTTGTATTATGCCTGTTATTATGCTGCCGTTGCATTATTGACAAAACATCATATCCCAACCGCGACACATGCGGGAGTAAAAACTATGCTTGGCCTACATTTCGTTTCGAAAGGACTAATCACAAAAGAGAGTGGCCGTGCATTTGTAAATCTCTTTGATAGTCGTCAGCGTGGTGATTATGATGAATTCGTTTATGCAACTCAGGAAGAGGTAGATGAACTAATTCCCAAGGCACAGCGATTCATTGAGGAAATTGATGCTTTGCTATAATCCTTTTTGCATCCTGAAACCCACATCCACCGTAGGGGGTATACCCCTTGTGTAAGGCTGAAAAAGGTGTGTATAGTTTATTCGATGGTTACATGGCAAGGCGGAGACCGATGAGACTGCTTCGTTGGTCGGGAAAGTCAAAATGTCGGTACGACACACGGCAATTTATATCATAGCTGCTCCAACCGCCACCACGGTAAATGCGATATTTGTTTGAGGCTGGTCCTGTTGGATTGGTAACAGAACTGCTACTGTATTCTCTAAAACCATCTTGACACCACTCCCAAACGTTTCCAGACATATCATATAATCCAAGTTCATTCGGAGATTTTGTTTTTACGTCATGAATCATTTGGTTGCTATTGCTTGAATACCATGCGACATTTTCCAAAACGTTGCTGCCACTGTACTTATAACCTTGGCTCTGATTTCCTCCACGAGCAGCATATTCCCATTCTGCTTCTGTTGGCAATCGGAACTTTGAACCTAATTTTTTGTTTAACATCTTTATAAATGACAGACAATCTTTCCAACAGATCTGATTAACAGGATGGTTGTCATACTTGTAAATAGATGGGTTGCTGCCTATAACTGCTTTCCATAAGGCTTGAGTTACTTCGGTCTCTCCTATGTAATAGTCATTTGTGAGCGTAACCTCATGTGCAGGCTTCTCTCTATCATTAATAAAAACATTATTTTCTTGTTCCTCTGTTGCCCCCATTGTGAACGTTCCGGCCTTCACTTTTACCATAGTAAACTCTACGCCATTGACTTTAAAGACAAGATTGTCTGAAGCTGTATTTGTATTGGATACGTCTGGATATTGTATTGTGTTGCCACCACCGTTTGGTGGAGTGGTTATGTTCCTTGTCTCTGCTTTTCCGCCTTTTATTGGCGCTTCTAACTGGAAGAATTTCTTTTGGCCACCGACGACTTCGATGGTGGCATCTGCGTTTTTGAAGTTGAGGGCGCGGCAGGAGACCGTGTGCTTGCCAGCAGGGAGCTTGCCTTCCCAGCGGCCTGTGCCGACTTTGCGGCCATCTACGTAGATGTCGGCGGTGAGGGACTTGCAGAGTAGAATCACTTCACCCTCGCCTGAAGCGGTCTCTGAGAGACTGCCTTTTATCAGAGTGGCGGAGAAGGGAGCCGTCTCGCCCTCTTTGATGGTGATGTTGCCCGTGTAGTCGTTATAGCCGCTGCGGACGAGCTTCACGGTGTGGGAACCAACGAGAAGGTTGGAAACCAGTTGCGGTGTCTGGCCCACTTTCTTCCCGTCGATATAGATGTCAGCCATTGCGGGTTTACTGTCGAAGTCGGCATCTCCGAGGATAGGCGTAGGAGCGGGCAGTTGGATAGTCTGCGGTCCTTCGCTTAGGTCGATGGTTTTGGTGAGTTGTGCATCTCGGTGGCTCGCTTTCTTAGTCTCAAAGAGGTAGTCGCCACCGTTGAGATTCCCTTTCCATGAGCCCGTGCCCTTGCGCTCGCCATTAACCCAAATCTCTGCGCCGTCGGGGGCGGTGAGAGTCACTTGCGTGAAGTTCGGCTTCAGCGTTACATTGACCACATGTTTCTCGTCCGGGTTATTCACCTCGATGCGCCCCACCTCCTGCTGGTAGTTGGGAGCCTGCACGGTGTAGTTGTACTTGCCCATCTTCATCAGTTTGCGGGCTATGCCGTCGTTGGTCTCCAGCATCTCGCCACCGATGGTGACGACTGCGTTTGGCGGAGTCAGCTGAAATACCACATACTGATGCGAGCGTGCCTGCTTGACCACGGTCTGCACCTCGCCCGAAACAAGTTCCAAGATATATGTCTGGCCAGGCTGGAGAGCCGTGCCGAGGTCGTAGTCATAGAGATTGCCCAGTTGGGCGTGGCCAATGGAGAGGCGCTTCACACCGCTTTGCACCCACACGTAGATCTCCAGCGGATGAGCGGATGTCTGCTCCTCGGTCTTCTCTATCGGCAGTAGCTGCCCTGCGTCAAAGGTGAAGCCGCGCTGGTTAGTGCGCACTTTTATCAGCGCGCAGGGCTCGTCGTTCTGGTCCATAATGCAAGTGCTGCCACGGTTTGCTGTGCCGTCGCGCTCTGCATGGAAGAACTTTTTCACCACGAGGTTCTGGCCTGCGACATTCACGCTTGCCGCAAACACGAAGAGAAGCAAAAGGAAATATCTTGTCATAGAGTTCAAAAGTTCAAGAAGTTTAAGGGGTTTAAGCGGCCCGGCGTAATAACGATATAACGGTATAACGTAATAACGACAAAGAAAGGCCGCAGCAGGTCTCCCCTCCCTTCACGGGAGGGGCTGGGGGTGGGTCTTTTTAGCTGAAATCCCCCGGGCCGTAGAAGCCGAAGTCGGGGTCTTTGTCCGGCTGCCAGGTACGTACTTTTATGAGGGGACGCTCGGGCTTGGTGAGGTCTATTATCAGCATCAGATAGCCCTTATCCGAGTAGTTGTCAGAGTAGTAGTCCTGTGCGATCTGTATGGCGTAGATGTCTTCGTTGCCCAGTTTCTTCACATCGTTGTTGGCGAAGTGGATATTGATGAAATCCTTCTGTCGGAAACTGTGTTCCAGTTTGTTGAGATACTGCTCTTTGTTGTAGCGTATATACTGTATGCTCTTCTGGCTGAATCGCTTCGAGTTCCTGTCCAGCTCCATTGGCGGGATATTCGTGCGCTGCACCTCGTTGCCGACAATGATAACTGCTTTCTCGTCGAATATCGTGCGCAGGAACTTCAGACGCTTCAGGGCGAAGGCCGTTTTGTAGTTCTCCATGAACTGCATCAACAGCGTGCGCACCTGTTCTGGCCAAGTGCCTTTGCAGAGGATGTCCTGTTCGGCTGCGTTACCGAGGCCGAAGGCGAGGCTGGAAATCTTCGCCTGCTTATCCATAGTGAATACCATCTCCTCCACGAACGACTTGCGGACACCCTGTTTGAAGTTGAAGGACATCTGTATGCCTCGGCAGATAACGTAGTTTCCGTTGCGGTGGAAGACTGGGGCGGGGTTCGAGAGCAGTTTGGCAGCGCCGTAGGTGATTAGTTTGTTGTACATCTCCCTGCCGGCGGTCGTGAAACAAGGCTCTGCGGCCTGGTAGTTGCGTGTGCGGATAGCCTCCAGCACCTTCTCTATGGTCTGTGCGTATGCCTTCTCGTTAGCCACTGGCTTAAGGCCTGCCTCCTCGATTTTCGGACGAGTGATTGTGCCGCCGCCCTGCGTTCCGGGAGCCACGGTGGCGGTGCTGAGAGAGGCCATCGCGTCGGTGTTTACAGTCTGGTTCTCCTCCTCGAATCTCGATGGTTTGAGCACTTTCATCACCGCGCTCAGCTCGTTGTCATAAAGGTCTTCGGTGAGATATTGGTGTTCGATGCGTATCTTGAACGTTTTGCCCGTAAAGCCGGATGCCATTTCCACCAGAGCCTTACCGTCCTTTGCGCTCACTCGGGGACACCAGATACGGCCGTCGTAGTAAGTGAAGTTCATGCTTGCCACGGGTTTGCCGCGGAAGGTCACGTTCAGCTCTATGTCGTTGCCCGAGTTGCCCGCCGCACTGATTTTCACGTCCTTCATCACATCGCGCTTTTTCTGTGGCAGCCAAGCCATCATCTGGTGCTTCTGCTTGTCGGGAGTCTCGTAGAAGGCCTCGTTGGGGCGTTGCAGCGAGCGCACCAAAGCTATGGCGTGGGTGTAGTTGCGCAGCGCTTCATCAACCTGTCCGGCGGCTTCGGCTTCGAGAGCCAGAGTTACCTTCTCCTTCGCCTTATCCAGTCGGGCCTGGAAGATGCGGTCCACCTCGGTCTTCAGGATATAGCGGCCCACGCAGAACTCGGAGCCGCGTTCCCAATCCATGCGCTCGGTGTTCTGCAGCGTTCCCTGGCTGTAGGTTTTCACGCGGTTCGTTATGTATGTGCGTGAGTCGGTACCGTCGTTACCGGTCTTCTCCTCTTCGATGACCTCGAAGTTCGACTGCACCTGCAGCGAAATCTTCGAGAGCAGGTTGGCCAGCGCCTGCTGGTCGGCCTCCTCGGGCGTGTTTCCAGTGCCTTCGCCGACGAGGTACTTGGAGTTATTCTTGATGTCTTCCCAGTTCTGTGCGTTCAGGGGGAGGAGTGGTAAGAGAGCGATTAGGATGAGGACTGCTTTGGGCCCCCATGTCCCTCCGGTGTGGGGAGTAGGGTTGGAGGTTTTATTATTTGCCATAATGATAATTTACGATTTGACAATTTACTATTTACGATTTATTTACGATGGGATTTATTTACGATTTGGGCTGCACGTAGCCTATTTATCTCCCCTTATCCCCCGCCGGGGGATTATAGGGGGCGTATCTGCACCGTTTGCGGTGTCGTTGAGAAGTTCTCGTTGAGCGTGAGGGTGGGGGCGGCCGGATCGCTGAAGTCGAAGACGAGGCTCACGGACGAGATCCAGTTGGTGAAATGGATTGTGGCGCGCAGCTGCGTGTCGTCTGTCCATGTGTAGCTGCCACCCGTCTGCCACTGATTAGGCAGGTTCGAGAATGCGTTCAGCGTTGTGCCGATAGAGTAGGGCGGGCGAGAGGTGACGACGCTTTCAGCCCACTCCTCGTAACCCAGAGCGATTGCCTGCGGTCCGTCGGCTGTGGTGACAGTCATTATCAGATGCTTTCTCTCTTCGCCTTCGGAGATATCCACTGACTGCCATCCGAGGCGGTTGTCCGGCAGCGTCAGCGAGAGCGGCAGTTTCACCGCAGATGATTTTGCCGACGGCTTCAGACCCTGTTTCTTTGCCAGCTCGTGGGCAAGGGGCAATACGGCCGCGCGCTCGAAATTCAGCAGACGCTGATAGGCTCTGCCAGCTCCTGTCGGACGGTCGGTGATAGCAGGCAACAACTGTCTGAACAGAGCGTAGCGCTCGCGCTGCCCTGCGTTGCTCCCAGAGGCTATGCATTGTGTCATCACCACAACCATCTCTTTCTCGGGGATAATGAAGACGAACTGTCCCATAGCTCCGTCAATGCGCGTAGCCCCTTCGGACTCGGCGCAGAGCCAGATCTGATAACCATAGTTGTCGCCTTTCGGGTTATCCACGTGGCGGGTGAGCATATTGCGCACCCACGACTCTGGCAGAATCTGCGTTGTGGTTACGGTGCTGTCGGGCGCCATGACGCTCCATTTGCCGCCGTTGAGCAGCAGTTGTCCGAACTTCGCCATGCTCTCGGCCTGCAGCCATAAGCCCCATCCGCCGGTGGTGACGCCTTCGGGACTCTCTTCCCACGCCACCACGTTGATGCCGAGCGGCTGGAACAGACGAGGCCGCAGATACTCCATCATGCTCTGCCCCGTAACGCGCTGAATTATGGCTGAAATCAAATAGGTATCTATGCTGTCATAGACGAATTTCACGCCAGGCCGCGAGGTTAGGGTTCGTGAAAGATAGGTCTTCACCCACTCGGTATATCTCGACCGCATGTTCCAGTCGGCAGGGAAACCGGAGGTCATAGTCAGTAGGTCGCGGACGCGGACAGACGCTAACCACTCGCTCACCTCCGCCGGCAGTTGTTCGGGGAAGAACACAGCCAGACGGTCGTCCAGTCGCAGTCTGTTCTCAGCTATTGCTATGCCCACGGCAGCGGCTGTGAAAGTCTTTGATGCAGAGTATATTGTATGACCGAAACGCGCGCGGAACGGCTGCGGGTACATCTCGCCGATTACCTTGCCGCGCCGCATCACGATAACAGAGTGAA
>Ga0310691_10005587_pt1 | contig 13692 bp, 6 predicted proteins | sample 176DNAGHGlowgp2_FD_203887 | JGI IMG/M metagenome (GOLD analysis project Ga0310691, IMG submission 203887) | Sheep rumen microbial communities from Palmerston North, Manawatu-Wanganui, New Zealand - 1766 DNA GHGlow gp2 (v2) (version 2) | ecosystem: Host-associated > Mammals > Digestive system >... | reverse complement strand
GACAAGATTAAGGGCGCCCGCCAAGAGACAGAAAAAACGCTTGGCGAAATCAGGGCCGCCAACGACGCCTCCATCTCGGAACTGCAGGCAAAAACCATAAGCCGCGTCAACGAGGTAAAGAAGCTGACCGACGAATCCCTTGGAGGCATCAAGGCTTCTGTCAGTAAGTACGCCGCGGAAATCAAGGCCAGCGTCAACGCGACCTTGTCCGAAACAAAGAAAACGACTGACGAGCTTGCCCGCGAAAGCGCCGGAAACGGAAAGGCCCTTGAAGGAGTCCGCTTGAGCTTGCAAAATCAAATGGAAGACATTCAGGAAAAATATGACGGCATGTATTCTGAATTGACCAAAAAGATAGAAGAAAAAGAAAAGCTTGCCTTTGAAAAGTACGCCGACGCGGCAAAGACTCACATAGAAACATACAAAAACTCTATCAACGAAAAGGTTGAAACTTACAAGACCGGCATCACCGAAAAAATTTCTGGAATGCAGGAGACTATCAAAAAGACTGTCGCCGACCTTAAGGAGCACACGGTCACCGCCTCGCAAGAAGCCAAAGAGCAGATTGCCGAACTTAAATCGGTCAGCGCCCAAGCGATTGAAGAGGCCAAAGTTTGCCGCGCCACCGTTGAGGAATGGAACAAGCAGGCCGGGGAGCAGATTGCCGATTACGAAAAACGCGCCAACGAAAAGCTGCTTGAAGTTTCAACAAGGTTGAACGATGCGGTCAAGAAAGCGATCGCCAGCTACGACGAGCGTCAGGTTAACGCGATGACCGAGCTTGACAGCGATTTGGAAAAATACAAAAAGGACATGCTCTACAGATTCTCCAAGCTTGAGTCAAGCGGCGGCGACGTGGACGGTTTGGAAAAAACTTTGCGCAAGTCCATGGCCGAAACTGAAAGGCGCGTCTTTGACGACTTTAAGGCTTTTGTTGACGCTCAGAAAAAGCAGCAGGCTGAATTTGAAGTCAAGATTCAGGAAGACTCTGACAAGATTTCAACCCAGATTCAGGACATCGAAAACGCGATGGACGACTTGCGCAAGGACGCAATCAGCCGCACTTCCGAAAAGCTTACGAGCTTTGAAAATTCCTTTGACATTGACATCAAAAACCGCGGCGACGCGATTGACGAAAAGCTCAACGCTTGGAAGCAGGGCTTTGACGACAAGATTTTGGACTTCCAAAACGGCTACGAGAACGAGCGCATTGAGACGGAAGAAAAATACAACGAGGCTCTTAAAGAGCGTTTGGCCGCTTTTGAAAAGAAGTTTGAGGAGCAGGTCAAGAAGACCGCGATGGCCGTTCAGACAAACCAAAGCGACCTAAAGGAGCAGTTGGCGGAAGTTCGCGAAAGCATCAAGGAATTTTCAAAGGCTTACAAGGCCGAGATTCAGGAGACGCTTTCGGAAAGCGGAGTGGCGATCGACGAGCAGACAAAGCGCTTTTCTGGCGAAATCGAAGAGCGAATGTCTGCGTTGCAAGACACTGTTTTGGCCGACTTGGAAAAATTCAAGAAGGACAGCGAGACCCAGCAGCAGCTTAGCGTCGCCACTATCGAAACCGCTTTGGCCGACTTTAGCTCTTGGAAGGAAAAGTTCGCCCGCCAGCTTGCGGAGTCAAACAAAATCTTTGAGGACAGTTTGGAGGAATTTAAGGAAAGCTCGGAAGCGAAACAAAAAGACGCCAGCTTGTTCTTGAACGATTCGTTTGAGGAATTCCGCAACGACGCTCTTGGAAAGCAGCAGGAAATTTTGAACACAGTCGAAGAGTTTAAGGAAAGCGTCGAAAGCCGCCATCAAGACATTGAGGAAAGGATTGAAAGCCTTGACAGCAAGACAAGCAGTTCGCTTGACGAATACCAAGAAAAGTCTGAGTCGATTTTGAGCGAGTTGCAGAGCATGTACGAAGAGATGCTTGAAAAGACTGAAGAGCGCGTCCAGAACCAAAATGATTCAAGCGAAAAGAAGCTTAAGGCTCTTGCCGCAGAACTTGAAAAGACAAGCAACGAAAACCGCAAGCGCCAGACGGAATTGGTTTTGCAAATGCAGAACGATTCCAACGACTTGCAGACGCGAATTGAAGACTTGCAAAAAGAGTTGAACGGCGTGATGGGACAAATGAAGAACTATGACACCGCCAACGAAATGAAGCGGCAGCTTGACGTGAAAATTTCTGAAATCGCCGGAAGCTTTGAGCGGCTTAAGGAATTCCAAAAGACCGCGGATGTTTTCAACAAGCAATACGACAAGCTTGAGCAGATGAACGACCAGGCCAACGAACGGCTTGAAGTCTTTAAGGCCGGCAAAAGCCAAATTGACGAGCTTGAAAGAAACTACAACCGCCTGATCGCTTTGGCGGGAACGATGGAAGAAAAGACAAAGAGCTTGCAGGAAACCAACGACGACTTGCAGTCTCTTGAGGTTAAGGTCCGCCAGTTCCAAGACAACCTTGCCGGCCTTAGCGTCAAGTATGACCGCATCGACAAAAAGAGCGAGACGATTGACCAAGTCGCCGGCGACGTTGACGAAGCGTTTGAAAACCTTAAGGATTTGGAAAAGCGGCTGGAAAACGCCGCGCGCCAAGTTATGTCGCTTCCCGAAGAAATCAAGGACGCCCAAAACAATGTCGACAAGCTTTTGGAAAACACCAAGCGCATCGACAACGCTATGGACAAGCTGGATTCTTTGCAGGAAATTCTTGACGAAACCGAAAAGAGAATCGACAAAGTCACGCGCGACCGCGAAGGCATTGTCAACAGCGAAAACCGTTTGTCAAAACTTTCAAAGGACATCGACACCAAGTTCAATGTTTTGGAGGACATTACCAAAGCCGAGACTTCAAAGAAGACGACAAAGTCCTCTTCGATTACGCCTAGAAAGCGCGAGAGCGTAAAGACGCTTAAGCGGCAAGGCTGGCGCGTTGAAGAAATCGCCGACAAGCTAAAGTTGACGGAGTCCGAAGTTCAATTGATTTTGGACACAGATTTTTAAGGAACGGAAAGCCGCGCTTAGCCTTTGCATAAAAGGCAAATGGCTTCAGTTTCAACCGCTTGACAAAGGCCGACGGGACCCACGCGCTCGCCGGTCTTTGCTTTTACAAAGACTTGTTCAGCGCTTACGCCCAAAATGCGGGCGATTGATTGGCGGACTTTTTGGCGGTGGGGCAAAAATTTCGGCTCTTGCAGTTTTACGACGCAATCAAGGTTTTGCAATTTCCAGCCTGCGGCGCGGACGTCTTTCCATACCGCCTGCAAAAGCTTCGCCGAGTCGGCGCCTTTCCATTTATTGTCTTCGGGCGGGAAGTAGCTTCCGATGTCGCCAAGGGCGGCCGCTCCCAAGAGCGCGTCGGTAATCGCGTGCAAAAGCGCGTCTCCGTCGGAATGTCCGTCTTCGCCCTTATCGTAAGGAATGACGACGCCGCCTAAAATTAATTTGCGGCCTGTCGCCAGGCGATGCAAGTCCGTTCCTAAGCCGACGCGGAAAGCTGTTGGCGCGGCGGCTTTTTGGGCTTGGATAAAATTATCTTTATGGCCAGAACTGGCGGCGGCCCCCTCTTTGGCTTGCGACATATCCTTAGGGTAGGTGATTTTTATGTTGCCGGGTTCGCCGGGAATGACGCGCGTTTTTTTGTCGGAGTAATTGTCCCAAATTTCTGTGTCGTCGGTAAATGTTTGCGTCTGGGCTGAATGTCCAGCGGCGGCCGCTTTTTGGTCTTTGAAAGCCTTTTTGTGGCAGTCAAGAATTTCGGGGAACAAAAATCCTTGCGGAGTTTGGACGGCTGCCAGCGACGAGCGCTTTAGGTGCCGCGCTATTCTTGAACTGGAATCCATTTCCTTTTGCGTTTCGACAGGCTGCAATGCTGGAACCGCCGCGCCGTATTTTAGGGTGGCGGCGACGGTCTTCTTTACTAGGCTTTGGCTTATAAAGGGACGCGCTCCGTCGTGGATAAGAACAAGGCGCGGCGGCTTTTTGGCTTGCGGCTTTTTGCAGGCTTTGTCCAAGGCCTTTAAGGCGTTAAAGACCGATTCCTGTCTTGTTTTTCCGCCCGGCGTGAAAATGACGTTTGAGCCTTGCGTAAGTTCCGCGACAAGAGGGTTTTTGAAAAAGGCCTTTTTTGCCGCGGCCAAGCCGTTTTTTGGATGGACAACAACCGCGGTTGAAAACAATTTTGTTTTTAGAAAAACTAAGGCGGCCTCAGACAAAACTGAGCCGCCATTTAAAGGCAAGTATTCTTTTTTGCCAAGCTCTCCCATTCGCTGGGAAGAGCCGGCCGCAACTAAAACAAAGGCCGCGGCTTGCGGCCCTTGTTTTTTAATTGAAGTCGTCGTCCTCGTCGTCAAAATCTTCTTCTTCCTCGGCGCGGCTTTCTAGCGATTCCTCTTCGTCCTCGTCGTCGTCATCATCATCGTCATCATCGTCGTCGCGGCCTTTTGAGTCGTTGTCGTCCATATTGAACTCGTCGTCGTCATCGTCGTCTTGAATCAAGGCGCGCTTGATTTTTGGAGCGGCTCCCGGCGGCTCAAGCTTGACGTGAATCATTCCCTCGACATCTTTGGGATCTTTTCCAAGGGCGATCGCGATTTCGTCAATCAAAAGGGTTCTGGCGTTGTCGTAGAGTTTGCGTTCCTGAATAGGAAGCTCCTTTATCTTGCTGCGATAGTAAAGGCAGCGAACGATTTTCGCGATGTCGGCGATAGTGCCCTTTTTGAGCAAGTCCAAATTCATTTGGTAGCGCAATTTCCAATCGCTGGTGATGGGCTCAAAGTCTTCGCCCAAAAGGTTAAGGGCCTTTTTCGCTTCTTTTGCTTCCACAATCGCGCGGATTCCCAAGTTTTTGGCATTGTTTACGGGAACCATTACAACCATGTCAGAGACTTCAACGTAAATTTTATAGTAGAGTGTTTTTTCGCCGTTAAATTCTTTTTCGAAAATTTCAGTGATTACGCCAACGCCCTGACTTGGGTAAACGATTTGCTGTTTGACCTTAAATTCGGTCTTTTTTCTTGTAGCCATATAAAACCATTATAGCGCTTTTAAGGTAAATTTGCAAGCAAAAATATGGTCGGATTAGTCCCCGTGAACTTCGTCGATTAGCGCTTCGTACAAAAGCATTAAGTCCTTGTCCACAAGCGCGACTTCGCAAAAAAAAGTAAAATTTGCGACATTTGTTGACTTTTTGCTAAAATTTCGCTATCTTTTAAAGCGGCCATTTAAAAATTTTGTCTTATCTATGATTCGTTTTGTATTTAGCATTTTTTGTAGGAGAGTTTGCAGTGAAATCAGCTAAGCCGGTTCATTTATTTGAACTATTTTCTATTATTGTTGTCGCATTGTTGGCGTTTGCCTCTTGTTCCAACGCGGCGGGGTCGTCGGGTTCGTCTGGCGGAGGAGCGGCCGAGGCGTTTGACGCCGATTCCGTTCTAGTTGAATGGGATTCGTCTTTTGGAGCGTTTGTGACGTTTCCGTCGGAAAAGCTTGAGGACGCGGAAAGTAGAGAAATAGAAGGCGACGACAATTTTTTTGTCAAATATCAATGGCAAAAATCGGATACTGGCAACGATGGAACATGGGAAAATGTTACGGACATTCAGGCGAATAACTATATATATTACCCCTCCGGCGAAGAAATAGGCGAATTCCTTAGAGTAAAAGTTGATTGGATGTATGAAGGATACGAGCAGGCTTCGCTTTTGTCCAATGCTTTTGAAATCCAAAATCATCTTGACTGTTCTGGTCTTGAATGTGAATACGTTCTTGCGGGAAGCCCTGTCGATGCGGGAGAGCTTAAAGGCTATGTCTCTGATATTTACGGCCATTGCTATTTGTTAGAAAATTGTAACGTAGCAGTCAAAGAGGACTCAAATCCGCTCTTTTCCGACGACATTCTTTTTGAGGTTTCAAAAGACGGAATGAGCGAAGAGATTTTCATTTTTGTGCCGGTAAAAGGCAAATTAACTGCCGCTCCTTCGCTTTCTACAGACAAGCCGAATATTTCTAGCGGAAAGGTGAAATTTGCCGCGCCGCGCGGTGACTTGGAGTATTCAACTGATGACGGAACTTCTTGGCATGATCTTGACGCGGATGAATTTGCGGCGGCTGTTGGAAACGAGATTAAGGTTCGGACAAAGGCCATTGGCGAGGAAGATTGGTATGGCTACGTAAAAGAAAGCGACCCCAAGACTGTTATGGTAACGGATGCGAATGTCGGAACCGCGTCCGACGCAGGCGGAAGCGTTGGCATTGACTTTAAGCATTTGGAACTGACGCTGACCCCGACCACCGAAGGCTCGCTTCATAAAGTCACGGCGGTACTTTCAAACGACGACGCCTTTAAGGATTGGTACGGCGCCAACGCCTCTTACAGTTGGTATGTCGACGGTTCCGAAATTGTTACAAGCGATTCCGCCAACTCCATTTATTACGACAACAACGGCAAGACTCTTGTTTTGAATAAAGAGAAATTGAATGGCGTTTATCAAATTTTCTGCCTTGTTAGCTTTAAGGTATCCGATGAATGCGAGGCGCCTGGCAACGTGGGACAGCAAACCTCTGTGGACCTTAGATAAGGAGAGTGAGTATGAAAAGATATTTTAAGACCTTGTTTTTTTGCGCGCTTTTGCCTTTTGTTTTTGGAGCTTGTTCAAATCTCATTGTGTCTGACGACAAGTCTCAAAATGGAGGCCAGCTTTCAAGCGACGGAAAGGTCGCGGTGACTTTTGGAATAAACGACGGAATTTCAAGAAGCGCTTTTCCGACTTTTGAAACTGCCGACTTGACCAGCATTTTGATCAACTATTATCAGGGCGATTCTTCAGAGGGCGAGTTGGTCGGCTCGTGGGATTCTTACGCCGACATGCGGAAGTCTTCTTTTGCCTTTAAGCCCGGAAGCTGCTATTTTGAGATTTACGCCGCCATTCAGGACAATTGCTTTTACGATAAAAAGCAGTTCACCATAGCGGCGGGGAACAATTCCGTAAACTTTTCGCCGGTTTTGCTCAATGTCGAGGACTTGCAAGGCTTGCAAGACGGAATGGGAAGCGTAAAAATAAATCTCCGCTATCCTCCGACAAATGTCGCGCTTGTCACAGGCGGCCTCTATACTTTGGACGGAGACCCGGTTCCGGGCTTTTATGACCGTCCGCTCGCGAAAAAGGATGACGGAAACGTTTCTTATCAAAAAAGCAATGTTCCCTGCGGAATGTATTTGGTGACATTTAAATTTTACTATGATACAGAAAAGACTAGGCTTATGGGAACCTACAGGGAATACGCCTACATTGCCGCAAACCTTACCAGCGCCTCGAATTGCGAGTTGAAAGCCTTGGAAGGACTGCATACAATAACCCTTAATTTTAACGGCGGCGCGCTAAAGGCCAACCAGACCTTCACTGAAAAATACACAAGGCATACGGACGACATAACTCTTCCCGAACCCGTAAAGAGCGGCTGCGTCTTTGACGGCTGGTATGACAACGAAAACTATACCGGCGAGAAGGTTTACGGCATTCCGTCCGGCAGTACGGACGAAAAAGTTTTTTACGCAAAATGGACTGAGGCCGACAAGATTACGGTGACATTCTACGCCAACGGCGGAAGCATAACGACTCGCGAACAGGAAATGTCCAAAGACACTTTGACGGCGTTAATGACCGCCGCGGAGCTTGGCCTTTCCGCTCCTAGCGGAAGGACTTTCTTGGGATGGGCGGAAAGCGCCACCGACACGGAAGCCGCGTATCTTGACGGACAGTATGTAAGGTTTTCTTCTGATAACACGCCGCTCTACGCCTTGTGGTCGTCTGGCGCTTCTGACGATGACAAAACAAAGGACACGGACAAGGACGGTTTGTCCGACTACGATGAAATTACAAAATACTTTACCGATCCCACCAGCGCCGACACAGACGGTGACGGCTGGAAGGACGGCGAAGAAGTGCGAATGTACAACGCCAACACGCTCTCGTTCAGCCCCCTCATCGCTGACACGCCGAATTTGGAAGTTACCTTTGACGGAAAGCCCACAATTTACTACAAGTACACGACTACGGAAGGAAAGACCGAAACCGAATCTCGCTCGGAAAACCAAGGAACGACCGGCAGTTCTTCCACCACAAGAACAAACACGATAACGCACAGCCTTGTGAACGGTTGGAGCGCGCAGATTTCTTTTGGCCATAAGTGGGGAGTCTCTGGCGCCGGCGCCACTGCGGAAACTAACTGGCAGGCTACGTTCGGCTATAACGGAAACGTTTCGGTGGGCGACACATACACCTTTAGCGAAGCGGCAAGCCAAGGCTGGTCAAAATCTTGGTCTAACGGAAAAAGCACCGCCGAAACTAGCGGCAAGACGATGACCGGCGGCCTCATCGCGATTAACGCGAAATTCAAAAACCCCAGCAACACTGCCTACAACGTAAAGAACGTCAACGTTTCAATCAAGAGAATTCCCAACAATGTTTTCAGCTCCGCCATTCCTATGGCCAGCATTCCTGTCAAAGAGCTTGGAGTCATCGCTCCGGGAGCGGAAAGCGCGTATGTAATTGAAAAGGACTTGACTTTGGCTCAAACGGAAGAGCTTTTAAAGTGGTCTTCGGGCTTGAGCATCGAGGTCGCAGGCTATACAATCTCCACTTTCCAAAACGGCGTATTGCAGCCCAACGACTTTACCGAAGCCTTGACCCGCGTTAAGGCGCAGACGGCGGAAGTCAACATCGACTTTGGCGCCAAAAGCGGCATTCCTCCGCAAAAGTTCAATGTCGCCGTAAAGAATAAATACAACAAGAATTCAACAAGCATAAACGACATGTATACAAAGCCCACGCTAAAAGAAGTTTTTGAAACAATATTGAACTACAAGGCGGGAACGGACTTTGTCGTTCATGAGCGCGGTTATCTGAATTCTATAAAAACAATTGCAAACGCCGACTCTGGCAAAGACGGAGTGTGGTTCATAAGCCATCTTAAGACCGAAAACGGAACTAAGAAAAATACGCTTTACTTTCCGTTCACTGACTCCGTTCCTGCGAATACAAAATGGAACTTTGGCAATATTGTCCTTAATCCCGGCGATGTAATCAACATATTCTACAGCGTTGACAAGGATGAGGACGGCTTGCCTTTGAACGAAGAGCTTATTTACGGCACTAAAGACAGCGAAAAGGATACTGACGGCGACGGCCTCACCGACTACGAGGAGGTCTTTGGCTGGTACAAGTCGGGAGTCGGCCTTGACTCAAAATATTCGGATTCCAACAAAGTAAAGACCAGCCCTGTCAACAAGGACACCGACGGCGACAGCAACGGCGACGACTTGTTGGATTATTCCGCCGACCCTGCAAAGCGAGACTCTGACCCGCTTGTTCCAAAAGACAGCGACGACACTCGGCTTGGAACTATAAAGTACGCCACTACCTTGGGCGGATCGTTCAAGGATTTTTCATTTGACGAAAGCGGAAAGGCTTCGCTTGACGGCTTGTACGAATACATCTATTTGGACATAACTCCAAAAATCGCCTTTGCGAAAATACAGATCAAGCAAGAAGACGGCGACTTCGCGAACTTGGATAAAAACAAGGTTGTCAAGCTTGCCCTTGGAACGAATAAAATCGTCGTCAAGTGCGTGGCTCCCAGCGGAAAAACCCAGGAATACACGCTTACTGTCAACTCAAAGCTGCGCGAAATGAAAAACCTAAAGGTCGCGAGCGAATTGACAGGAGGCGGCGTCACAAACTTTACTTGGAACTCATACATCGACGACAGAATGAAGCTTAGCACTGGCGGATATGTCTTGTATGGAGTGAAGGGAAGGGAACAGTCTATTTTGGGAGACGACAAGCTTGAGGAAACAAAAGCCGCCACGGAAGACACGCCAGAGAAAGACTTTAAGAATGTTTCGGAATTCTGGGCAAAGCTCACTCCGGAAATGCTCTCCAAAGGCTTGCTTTCAATGAAGAGCCTTGCAACGGGAACCCAATACGGCTTTTATATTTTCGCGTATACGACAGACGCAAAAGGCGACTATGTTTCAGAGTGCCTTGGAAAGCGCTTTATCAAAACAGGAAACGCGGAGGAAGGCCTTTTGTCATTCCGCGCCCGTTATATGCGCGACATAGAGGACCACGACGGCGGCCACCAAGAGTCGGAGTATTACTGGACTTTTGAAGACACAAGCGGAATGAACTTTGGAAAATTCTCTGTTGACAGGGCCAATTGGTTCAACGCCGACGACACGGCTGCTCCGTATTATTCATGGGCCGACAGCAAGCAGCATACGGAAGAGCCGACCGACACTTCCAAAATGCTTTCGGTAAGTCATAAGTTTAGCCGCAAAAAGGACCAAAGCTTTACGGTTTACTGGCACGGAAAGGAAGCCGACAAGTACGCCTCTCTTGACGACTATCTTGGAACCGTTACCGCGGTCTTTTCTTACAGCTCCGCCGAGGACAAGTGGACTTGCAGTTGGAACTGCGCCGGTGCGGAGTCAAAAAAAATTGGCGGAACGTACACGATAACTTCAAACGAAAAGCAGCTCAAAAACAAGTGGCAGATAATCAACGAGTCTTCGGGCGAGATTGAGTTTGTCTGGGACTGGAGTTGGGACAAAAATTTGGACGCCGCAGAGTAAGACTGAGTCAAGGCGCGCTTCGCGTAAAGCCTTGCCCGTTTGGGCAAGGCTTTTTTTTGGCTTGATTTTTTGGAGAATTTAGTTTAAAATCGCCTCTATGAAGAAAGTTTTGTCAGCGGTTCTGGCCTTGTCTCTTTTTGCGTTTGTTTCATGCGCGAAATCCGGAGGCTCGCTTATGAAGGGAAGTCGGAAATTTGAGCCGCGAAGCGGCGTTTATTACAGCCTTTTCGTTCGTTCTTTCGCTGACAGCGACGGAGACGGCGTCGGCGATTTTAACGGAATCCTTTCAAAATTGGACTATCTTGAAGAATTGGGAATCACAGGAATTTGGCTTTTGCCGATTTACGCCTCCCACTCTTACCACGGATACGACGTTGACGACTATTATCAGACCAATCCCCAGTACGGAACGCTCAAGGAATTTGAACGCCTTTGCGACGAATGCAAAAGACGTTCTATAGCGGTCATCTTGGACATTCCATTAAACCATTCTTCAATCCACAACCAATGGTTCCAGGACTCCATCGATCCCAAGAATCCAAAGCATTCCTGGTACCGCTGGGCCGCTCCCGACGCAAAGGACATTAATCTAAAGGGCAGCGCTTGGGGCCACAAGGTTTGGAATCTGCTTGGAGGAAACTATTACAGCGGCCTGTATTCTTCCGGCATGCCGGACTTTAACCATGACAATCCAGAGGTTAGGGCGGAGTTTAGAAAAATCTTGGCCTTTTGGCTTTCAAAGGGAGTCAGCGGCTTCCGCTTTGACGCGGCCAACCATTTGTACGACGCGGTCAAAATGCCGGTAAGCGTTAAAAATTGCAAAGAAAGGGCAATAGCCTTTTGGTCGGAAATGGTCGATTACGTTTTGAGCGTAAAGCCAAGCTCTTACATGGTTGGAGAGGTTTGGGACTCCGACGGAGTCAGGGCCGACTATATGCGCGCTCTTCCTTCAACCTTTCACTTTGATTTAGGCTCAAAAATCATCGACGTGGTCAAAAAGTCCGACGCGTCAAACAATTCCATTGCGGTTGCCGCCTTTAACGCCTACACCCTTGCGGCGGAAGAAAACCCTGATTTTATCGACGCTCCTTTTTTGACCAACCACGACCAAAATCGTTCCGCCCTTCATTTTAAGAACGATCCTGAATCGATAAAGCTTGCCGCATCCCTTTACTTGTTCTTGCCGGGAATCCCCTTTGTTTACTACGGCGAGGAATTGGGAATGAACGGAGCCAAGCCCGACGAGCAAATCCGTTCCCCATTTCTTTGGTCAAAACTTTCGCCAAACTTTCAGACTAGCTGGATGGAGTCAAAGTACAACGCAAAAACAAGCCCTATGGACGAGCAAAATGCCGACCGCAACTCCATTCTTAATTATTACAGAAAGGCCATTCAATTTAGGGTAAAAAACGAAGAGTGGTTTAAAGGCGTCTTTTATCCTGAGAAAACAAGCAATTCGGCTATCGTTTCTTGGATGTACTTGTTAAAGAACGGCAAGCGCTTATGGTGCTTTTTTAACGTTTCGGAAAACGAACAGGTTTTTAAGCGGCCTAGCGGCAGCGAGGACGCGATGATAATTTTCAGCCAAAAGAACGGTTCCGCGTTGACCAACGAGTCATTAAGGCTTCCGCCCAAAAGCGCGATGCTTTTTGGCAACGTTTATAAGTGAATTTTTAGAAAAAAAATTTGACTTTTGTCAAAAAATTTCTTATCTTTAAATATAAGGAGCATCAAAATGAAAGTTAAACCTTTAGCTGACCGTGTATTGTTAAAGGCCGAAAAGGCCGAAAGCAAAACCGCTTCTGGAATCATCATTCCTGACGCGGCTCAGGAAAAAACTCAGACTGCAGTGGTTGAAGCAGTTGGTCCTGGAACAGAAAAAGATCCGATCACCGTTAAGAAGGGCGATCGAGTTATGTACGACAAATATTCCGGAACTCAAGTTAAGATTGACGGCGAAGAATACCTTATCTGCAAGATGAGCGACATCATCGCCGTTTTGGAAAAATAAGGCAAAAGCAGCGGCTCAAGGCTTGAACGATTCGAGCCTTGGGTTCATTGCTTAAATTTTCCCAACAAAAGCCGCGCGTTGCCGTTTGAAGGGTTTAGATACAGACTGTATTCTAGCGCTTTTACGGCGGCCGCGGCGTCATTTTTTGCGTCATAAATGCAAGCCAAGCGGTACATTATCTGCGAGCGCATGTAATTGTCGGTCGCGCGGCTTTGGGCTCGTCCGTACAATTCCAAGGCTTTGTCCTTGCTTCCTGTGCTTGAGTAAATCATCGCCAAGTTGACCGCGCTCTCAGTCGCGGCCGCCGGGCTTATGTCGTTTCCGCCGTAAGCGGCCGAATATCCGCTTTCGTAGACTGCGTATTCGTAAAGGCGCTTTGTAAGATCCGTGTTTTTTTCGGCGGCGGCAAAGTAGGCCGCGTATTCAACTTCCCACAAAGACATTCGCTGCAAGCTCAACGCCAAGTCTTCTTCAAAAGGCCGCTCGCTTCCAAGCTTGTAGCGGGCGGTCAAGAATTTAATGAACAATTCCTTTGCCTCCGCGTAGCGCTCAAGCCTTAGCAAGGTGTGAACGGCGTATTGCGCGATCGCTTCGGGATATAAGTCCGCGCCGGTGGAGTTTCGTTCCAAAACCCTGTACATTCTTCCAAGCCGCGTCCTTTCGTCGCTGGAGTCGTCAATCTTGTCTTCCAATTCAAGGGCGGCCACATACAAGGTGTCGTTGCGCGTTCTTGCCAATGATTCCTTCATTCTAATAAGGGCGTCGCTTACCGCGACCCTTGGCCTTTCGTCAAAGCGCTTCATGTCGGTGGAAACGACTCCAGCGTCCCTCAGCGATTGAGTCAGCGGGTCGTCCATTATCCGTCGGGAACTGTTGTAGGCAAAGTTTCCGTAGGCGATTAAAGCGCTGACATTGTCGGGCCACTTTTGCGTTATGAATGTCAAAATGTTGTATGCGGCGCGGTCGTCGTTTCTTTGCAGGGCGTAAAGCGCGCTGTTCAAGTACATCGTTCCCAATAAGGATTCTGTCGAGCCGATTTCGGCGGAGAATCCTTTTT
>Ga0310691_10005584_pt1 | contig 13695 bp, 12 predicted proteins | sample 176DNAGHGlowgp2_FD_203887 | JGI IMG/M metagenome (GOLD analysis project Ga0310691, IMG submission 203887) | Sheep rumen microbial communities from Palmerston North, Manawatu-Wanganui, New Zealand - 1766 DNA GHGlow gp2 (v2) (version 2) | ecosystem: Host-associated > Mammals > Digestive system >... | reverse complement strand
ACCCTCGCCCCCTTGATTTCTATGCAATCGTTCATTCCTTACCTTTTTGTTTATAGTTTAAAGTTTATAGTTTATAGTTGAATACTTCTATAGGCAGACGTGCTTGCAAGCCTTTTCCGCTTTCAGGGTAATCATCTATAAACTATAAACTATCAACTATAAACTACAAAATTGACTTCACGGCTTCCAGCATGCCTACGCTCTGGATGAGGTCGAGATCCTGCTTCACCATGACGTTCAGACCTGGAATCTTGTTCAGGTTCTCCTGCCAGATGAACTCAGCACCGAGCACACCGTCGGCCACCTTCTGCGTGTCGCCTGTAGCCCACAGTTCCTTCAGCAGATCCATGATCTTCTGGTCGTCGTTGGGCACGATCTCCACACCGTCCTCGCGCTTGCCACCCTTGTAATAGGTGATGATGGCTGCAAGTCCGAATACGAGACCCTTCGGCAGCTCGCCCTTGCGCTCGAGATAGGTCTTCACGCCGGGCAGGTCGCGGGCCTGGAACTTCGGGAATGAGTTCAGCATGATGCTCGTCACCTGATGATCCACGTATGGGTTGTCGAAGCGCTCCAAGACGTCACCGGCAAACTTCTCCAGCTCCTCCATCGGCAGGTCGAGCGTCTGCATCAGCTCGTCGAACTGCACCTTGTGGATGTACTTCGAGATGACGGGATGGTTGCAGGCGTCGCGCACGATGTTCACGCCGCTCAGGAAGGCCACGGGCGAGAGCACGGTGTGCGGGCCGTTCAGCAGGGTCACCTTGCGCTTGTGGTAAGGCTCCTCCGAAGGCACGAACAGCACGTGCAGGCCGGCCTTGTCGGCGGGGAACTCCTTGGCCACTTCCTTCGGAGCCTCGATCACCCAGAGGTGGAAGGTCTCTGCCTGTACCACGAGGTTGTCGCGGTAGGAGATCTTCTCCTGGATCTCGGCAATCTCCTTGCGGGGGAAGCCCGGTACGATACGGTCAACGAGTGTGGCATACACGCCGCAGCTCTCCTCGAACCATTTCTTGAAGTCGGCACCGAGGTTCCACAGCTCGATATACTTATAGATGCATTCTTTCAGCACGTGGCCGTTGAGGAAGATCAGCTCACAGGGGAAGATGATCAGACCCTTTGTGGGGTCGCCGTTGAACGTCTGCCAACGACGGTAGAGCAGCTGTACGAGCTTGCCGGGATAGCTGCTGGCGGGAGCGTCCTCGAGCTTGCAGCTGGGGTCGAAGGCGATACCGGCCTCGGTCGTGTTGGAGATCACGAAGCGGATCTCGGGCTGGTCTGCCAGTGCCAAGAAGGCAGCGTTCTGCGTATAGGGGTTCAAGGCGCGGCTGATCACGTCAATGCGCTCCAGCGTGTTCACGGGCTTGCCGTTCTCACGACCCTGCAGGTTCACGTGGTACAGGCAGTCCTGCGCGTTGAGCCAGTCCACCATACCTTTTTCTATAGGCTGTACGACGACAACCGAACCGTTGAAGTCCGTCTTCTGGTCCATGTTCCAGATAATCCAATCTACGAATGCACGGAGGAAGTTACCTTCACCGAACTGAATCACCTTTTCAGGCATCACGCTCTTAGGAGCAAACTGTTTGTTTAGTGGTTTCATTTTTAAATATTGTTTTAGATGTTACTATTAATTTCATAATGCGACTGCAAAGATACAAACAAAATCCGAAACCGCCAAATCTTTCTGCTCCATATTACGTTAAATTTCACGAAAACCTTTGCGCACCCTGTGCTTGTTCTTATCCCTGACCTCACCGGCGGGCCACTTCATCTTGCAGGGCAAGAACCTCATTTTTGGTAGTTTTGTCCGTAATCTGTCTATGCGGCTTACGGAAATTTCTCCGTACCTTTGCAGCGGATTTAAAACAAGACAGTGATGAGACCATACATTATTTGCCACATGATGGCTTCGCTCGACGGCAGGATCGACTGCGAGATGACCGAGCAGATAGACGACACCAATCATTATTATGAAGCATTGGCCCGGCTCGGCTGCCCGTCCACGCTTGAGGGGAAGACGACGCTGGCCATGCACTATGCGCAGGACGGCGTCTTTGAACAGCAGAGAACTCATGAGGATGCCGGGCAGCAGCTCTACAAGGCTGTGGAAGGGCCACGGGCAGCAGGCGATACGTCGGCAACGGCTGCGGGATACGCTGTAGGCGTGGACACATACGGCACACTGCTATGGGATGACAATACCACAGAACTCTTCGGCCGCCCTCTGCTGATGATCCTTTCGGAGCGGGCCAGCCAGGAGTATCTGGACTACCTCAAGGGCAAACACATATCTTATATTACCACCGGGCACAATGGCATTGACCTCCCCTCGGCAATGGAGACGCTGCGCACGGTCTTCGGCGTAGAACGCCTGGCTGTGGTCGGTGGCGGAAACATCAACGGCTCCATGCTCGACCTCGGCCTGATCGACGAGGTGAGCATAATGTACGGCTATGGCATCGACGGACGAGGAGGGATGGCTGCGGCTTTCGACGGAAGGCCGATGGACCGCAAACCCGTACGCCTCACTTTCAAGAGCGTGGAAGAACTGGATGGCATCGTTTGGATGAGGTATCAAGTGAAATAATGTCAATATATGAAGGAAAAAACATTCATTCATCGCGTCTTAACGGCAGCAGTGGCCTTGCTTGTCATGTCGTGTGGCAGCAACGAGGCACAGGCGCAATTAGCTGAGAGTAGCACAATGACACAGAAAATGTATATCACGATTGATGGCAGGACGGAGCGTGTGACCCTTGCCGACAACAGTGCGGCACGGGCACTTGCGGAAAAACTTCAGGAGGCTCCCGTCACTGTGACGCTCAGTTCGAGTGGCGGCTTTGAAATCTGGGGCGCCCTGGGTTTCTCGTTGCCGACAAGCAACGAACAGATCGACGCCCGGCCCGGCGACGTCATCCTCTATAGCGGCAGCAACATCTGCCTGTTCTATGGCACGAACTCGTGGAGCTACACCCGACTGGGGCATATTGACGGGCTTTCGGAGAGCGAGCTGCGCACATTCCTCCATGCGGGCGAGACGGGCATCAGTGTGGTGCTCTCGCTCAGCCAGCCTACGGCTCTCAGCCATGTCAGAGCCGACAACGGCCAGTCGAGGTCCTATACGCTTCAAGGCACACTGGCTCAGGAGCATACAAAGGGAATTATCATCAAAAACGGAAAGAAGATACTAAGATGAAGAAACTGACATTAGCTGCAATGCTCGCAGCCGGTGTGCTGACAGCTTGCAATCAGAAAGACAATCAAACTAAAACAGAAGAGAATATGCAGAAACTGGAATTAACGCAGGAGTGGGACAAGGTGTTCCCGCTGAGCGACAAGGTGAACCACCGGAAGGTGACGTTTGAAACACAGTACGGACTGACCCTCGCAGCCGACCTCTATGAGCCGAAGGATGCTCAGGGCAAACTGGCAGCACTCGCCGTCAGCGGCCCCTTTGGAGCCTGCAAGGAGCAGTCGAGCGGACTCTATGCCATGCGGATGGCCGAACGCGGTTTCGTGGCCCTGGCCTTCGATCCTTCCTATACGGGGGAGAGTAGTGGCGAGCCTCGCCGCACGGCCTCGCCCGACATCAACACCGAGGACTTCATGGCCGCTGTTGACTTCCTGTCGCGTCAGGAGAATGTGGACTCTGCGAAGATTGGCATCATCGGCATCTGCGGATGGGGAGGCATCGCCCTCAACGCTGCCGCTGCCGACACACGTATCAAGGCTACGGTGGCTTCGACGATGTACGATATGACCCGCGTCAGCGGCAACGGATACTTCGACTCGGAAGACAAGGAGGAATCGCGCCATGCTGCCCGTGAGGCGATGGCCCGCCAGCGGCTTGCCGACCCGATGGCGATGGCAGGCGGCGTGGTGAATCCCCTGCCTGCCGATGCACCGCAGTTCGTGAAGGACTACTACGACTACTACATCACCCCGCGCGGCTATCACAAGCGCAGCGGCAACTCCAACGACGGCTGGCGCGCCATCGGTACCCAGGCATACGCCAACAGCCGCTTCCTCTACTACATCAACGAGATCCGCTCGGCTGTCCTCGTGATGCACGGCGAGAAAGCCCACTCGCGCTACTTTGGCGAGGCTGCCTATAAGTATATGGTGGAAGGCAAGGCCGAGGGATATAATGTCGTGGGCAAGCCCAATCCCAATCCAGAGAACAAAGAGCTGCTCATCATCCCCGGTGCATCGCACTGCGATCTCTATGACGGCGGCTATACCGAACTGGTAGGCAAGGGCGAACCCAAGCATCTCATCCCCTGGGACAAGCTCGCAGACTTCTTCAATAAGCATCTGAAGTGATGAAAGCGTGCGGCGAACGGGCATAGACGACAAATCCGCAGATTCTCCGATATGAGAAATCTGCGGATTCTGTTTTCATGTCAGAGGCTTAGAGCGCTATCGGCCCGTAGCCCGCGCAACTCGTCGCGCTGAGCGCCGTCAGTATGGCCGACGCCACCGATGCAATAATCTGCACAATCCACTTAAAAGTTTCTTTCTTCGTCATAATTCTTAGGTTCTTCACTATTCACTCTTCACTATTCACTCTTCACTTTAAATCAGTCTCCCTCCCCAGGGGTCGTCGATGGGTTGCTGCCGCCGCCCTGATTGCCGCTGTCGCTGGTCGTGTCGCTGGTGGTGTCGGTGCTCGAACCGCTGCCGCCCTCGTTGTCCTCGATGTCACCGCTGTCGCCCGAGGTCACGCGCTTCAGCACGGTACCGTCCTCGTCGAGACAAGTGATCTGAATCGAAGTGTTCTTCAGCTCGTCCTTCAGCTCGACAGTCGGCGTGAACACGATGCGGCGGGTAGTGATCAGACCAGTCTTCACGTCCTCCAGCTTCTCCACCGCCTTCGAGCGCACGCCGAAGCGCATCGTGCCCAGTCCAGGCAGTGGGATGGAGTGACCCTCGGTCGCCCACGTGCGGATCACCTCACCGGCAGCGTCCCATGCCGCCTTGATCACACCAGCGGAGATACCAGAGTGAGTAGAGGCCTCCGCAAACACCTTCTTCTCCTGGATGGGGATGTAGAGGTCGGGACGCATCACGAACTTCTTCACACCCGGGTTCTTGCCGATCTTAAGCTCTCGGCGCTGAGCAATTACCTTAATAGCCATAGTTTAAAACGGTTTAAATAGTTAGTAAACAATTTTGATATATCTCTCACTTGCCGCCTCCGAGCACCTCCGCAACGCCTGTTAATGGAAAATCCTGTTCCTATTAATGCGCGCAATTCCCAGAATTAATCCTCGCAATTTTTCTCCTTAATGGCCACCGCCTCAGTATCTCTTAACGACGATGCAAAGGTACGAAAATTTCGCATCGTCTCCAAATTTTCGCCCCCGATTTGGGCCGATTTTTTGCACGAATTCGCTCAATTTTCAACGAACCGTAGTTTTCGTGCCCCTCGAAGCCGTAATTTCCGCGCCAGAGAGATTACGTTTCGTCCATGGCCGTCAGGATGGGCTATCATACACGTAACATATTGCCACATTGCCACATTGCCACTTTGCCACATTAAGGTACTTCAAGGTTTGTACCCCTAACCCTAATAGAATATATAATAATTATAATTATTATATATTTATAAATACCAAGCTTTCTATCTTCATGCTAATTGCCAGATGCTTAATGTGGCAAAGTGGCAAAGTGGCATTGTGGCAAAACCACCTTTGCAGCCTAATTCAACATTATGAGAGCAAAGGAATATATAGCACACAATGTGGACAGCATCAGTCATCTGTCTGAAGTCATTTATTAAATAATGTGTATTTTCTGACGAGTTCCGCTTTATTCTCCGAAAGAATTTGTAATTTTGTAGCCTAAAACAAATACTCATGAATAAAATGGAATTGAGAATACCGGCAGGCGGCATGTATCAGGAATGGGACTGCCTGATAGACCTGCTCGAACAAGATAAGGCTAAGGAACTGGAAATGCTGGCGGCAGACTGCGGCTGGCGCGAGGTTCAGCCCGCAGAAGCTTCTGAAATGGGCTTCGCGGAGATGGTGGATTGGTCTGTAGCAGATACAGACGTGCTTGTATTGGTCAACGAGAGCTTTCTGGTGTGCATACCCAGAGGGCTATATACTGCTGTCGAGTGCTGATCAAGTTGATGGAGCCCGCAGGGTTCAACTGCAGCCGCATGATCGAGCGTGAAGGCAAGCGGTTGAAAATCGGTATCATGGATGCCGATTTGTTGGACAATGGCACCCGTCACCCTAACCTCGCCCTGCTGAAGATTTCCGGCTACTGCAAGCACTATGGCCATACCGTCCGACTGATTCAGAGTTACGATGAGGTGGCTACGGACGGGCAGATTAACTTCTTGGACTTTATGAGAAAGGAGGCCGCATAATATGAAAGCACTACTGAAGAATAAAGAGATAAACAAGTCGCTTTTGACTGATGGAATATCATTGCCAAAAGAGATATATCCAGATTTGTTTTTACTTTTAGGTAAACGGTTACAAAAAGGTGATAAAGAACCTGTTAAGATTATCATCGACAATTCCCTCTTTGATGTTTCATTGAATAATTCAAATGCGAAAGACAGGAAAGACGAACTACTTCAATTCCGCTGGAGTACTACCATAGAAAACAAGATGCGTTCGTTATTTCAAGACAGTACTCCTAAACTCGTTGCTAAAGATGGCGGTGCTGTCAAAGGAATGAAAGAGAAAATAACAGAATATGTAAACATTATAGCCACTAATTCACATACATTTATGTTCGATTGCCACTACAAACTTACAGATGAAGAGTACAAACTCTGCCAAGAGAACTTTAACTATTTAGTTGCTGCCAAGACAAAGCCGTTTCTGATACTTGGCGGATTCTCCGGCACGGGAAAGAGCCAAAAGGTAAAAGAATTGGCTTACCTGACTTGCCCAGATGTGGACGATTTGCAGAAAGGACAAGATCCAGGCAACTATTGTCTGATTTCTGTGAAGCCGAATTGGCACGACAGCACAGAACTATTGGGCTATTACTCGAACATTGGGCGCAAGTATGTCTGCACAGATTTCATGAAGTTTGTGGTGAAGGCCATGAAATATCCGCTTGTGCCCTTCTACGTCTGCATGGACGAGATGAACCTGGCTCCCGTTGAGGAATACTTTGCCGAGTATTTGAGTGTGCTGGAGAGTAGAAAGAGTGTGGATGGGCGCGTAGTGAGCAGTGCATTGGTGGCAAGTGATGTTTTCACGCGAGAGTATGAAAAATATGACATCTTTGAGGCATTAGGACTTTCAGTCAATGACAAGGCTGTCATTGACGATTTGAAGAAGAATGGCCTTTGTCTGCCTCAGAACCTGATAGTGATTGGTACGGTCAATATGGATGACACCACCAATTCGTTCAGCCGCAAGGTGATTGACCGTGCCATGACTTTTGAGACCAAGATTGAGGATATTAACGCACTCAGCTATTTCAATCTGAACAATGATGCGCTGACGTACAAGAATATTGCCTGCCCAGAACGATTCATCAATGACCAAGTGCGCGTATTGGAAGTCATGAAAGAACCCACGCCCGACTTCCCGTTAGACGCTGGCGAAACAGAAATCAACAAGGCTTTTACCATGTTCATCAATGAACTCAACAAGGCAATGGGCAATGGCAAAGGATATGATTCAAAAGACTCGGCAGGCATATCTCCCTTCCAAGTGTCCTATCGTGTGCTGAACGAGGCCGTATTGTATTATCGTTCGTTGAGTGTACTTTATTCAGGCCAAGCTTTGCTCGACAAGGTGTTCAACGACATTCTGATGATGAAGGTGCTTCCAAGAATCGAAGGCGAGCAAGACAGGGCCAAGAAGCCATTGGAGGGCTTGCAGCAGTTTGTGAGCAAGCGCATAGGCGATGACGAAATGAAGCGTGAACTCTGGAAGGACAGCCAACAGAAGATTGACTACATGCTGCGACCGTTCCAAAAGGGCGGTGACGGATTTACAACGTTCTGGCAATAGCGGATGGAGGTGCTTGTCTATAAGTGCGATGACTACAACGTTACGATTAAGACGCGTGACATTGTATCACCTTGGAAACGATTCTGCAATCGAGTTTCCGAGGCAAACACTTATTGCGAATATTCCACAACGCACGATGACACAGAACTGGAACTGCGCCATGTCCTTCCCGATGGTCAAACACGACTTGTGCCTCATGGTGCAGGTAAGGAATGGGAAGGGTTGCCACCCGTCATGTTTGAGACGGAGGTTTACCATTTCTTTGTGGAGTTCACTTGCCCGTTATTGGGTACGCCAAGTATCAACCATCCCAAACGAGAAATTGTTGAGTGCTTTGAATATTACAAGGGAATGCTGACAGGCAGCATCAACTTCCTCAACAACCCTGGCACGTTCGTTCTCTCGTTTTCCTATGTCAAGCAGGATGGTTCGCACATTACTGACACCCTGACATTTGAGGTGGTATCGCCAAAACTTGACACCAAGCAAGACCTCAACAATATCAAGCGGCTCATCAATGCCGAATACGAGAATTACGTCTATGAATATCTGACGCTGACCTTCCAGACTCATGCCATTGACCGCAGCGGTAAGGATGACAATGAGATTATCTGGCTGAGCATATTTCAGCAGATTGTGGAACCCTACTTCCAAGCCTGCCGATTCATCATGAAGCATGCCAACAAGAGGGCGCAGAAACGATATGCCTATTCACGACCAGACAGAATCAGGCGATGGCAGCCCCAGCAAGAAGAGCTCTATGAAGAGCGTGGCGATGATGCCGAACGCTTCCGTTATCGCCATGAACTGACGGAGCACTCCATCAATACCAAGGAGAATCGTTTTGTAAAGCACACGCTTGTATGCCTGCAACAGCAGTTTGCAGCCATGTATGAAGAACTGCGCGAAGTGTACGGTGAGGAATTGTCACCGTCGGCCATTGACCAGATGACGGGATATGCCGACACCTTCCGTACGTTGCTCAATTCAAAGTTCTATCGCTCGGTAGGCAAATATGAAGGGCATTTGCAGGAGAGTGCCGTGCTGCAACAACGCTCAGGCTATCGCAACATCTACAAGTATTGGCAGATGCTGAAATGCGGGTTGGCTCTTGAACAGGGCAATACCAACATTGGCATGAAACAGATATGGAGGCTCTATGAGATATGGTGTTTCCTCGTCATCAAGCGGCTTGTCTGCAAGATTCTCGGCTTATCGGCTAAAGACCCCAAGACTTACGAGATGGGGTTCATCGTTGAGGATAAGCCCAAGATGATGCAGTCGTTCGAGCAGAAAGACGTTGACTATCATGTTACATTCGTCCATCCGCAGACAAAGACCCGTGTGGAACTTTGGTATCAGCACCCTTATTCGCTCAACGGCTCTGGCTTGGAACATTCAGAAACCACACTACAAGTACCTGACATCGTGCTGAACGTGACAAAACCCGATAGCGAAACTACGCTCACCTATCTGTTTGATGCAAAATATCGGGTACTCGATGACAGAAGTGCCAATAGCCCGACAGACGAACCAGTACAAGACACCATCAATGCCATGCACCGGTATCGTGATGCCATCTATTACGGCAGTCGTCAGAATGCTGATGGCCAGCGATTTCCACGAAACAAGGAGGTGATAGGCGGCTATATCCTCTTTCCTGGGCGAGTCAGCGAGGCTGATAAACTGGAGGACAAGTATTTCCTTCGCAGCATCAAGTCGGTGAATATCGGAGCCTATCCTTTGTTGCCGAAGAAGCTGGATTGTGATGCAGATATCGATGATTTGGACTTAGTGGAATGTGGCAAGCTGGAAGAAGATTTGCGGCGCATCATTCTTGAAGCTACACCTTCACAACAACTGCAAAACAGTATCCCACAAAAGGGCCTCTTTTACACAGAAGAATCACCCAAGGACGCTATCGTCTATGTAGGTTATGTCAAAAGTTCTAATCCTTTCTTCGCAGATTTCCTTGCCAATCAAGCACCGATGTACTATACAGGTGGTGAGGACACGAGACCTAATCTTGACATCCAGCGCATCAAATACTTCATGCCAATTATCAAGGGAAAGGTTAGCGGCATCTACAAGGTGACGGCTATCAATGCCGCACGTAAGAGCGAGAAGAATGCAAACAACGACAACACGGATGACGGTGTACGTTTCTTCCTGATGTTAGACGAGTTTATCTCATACGGTGAGGCTGTGGCTGTTGGGCAATCGTTGCACAATGCAGATTGGATGAGCGTGGAAGAGGCAAAAGCCAGGTATGAAGAATTGAAATTGAAAGAAATTGGATAAAAAGAACGGATTACGAATGGAATATATATACGACAGGATTATCCATCCCCTCAACGACTATCTGTATGAAGACAGAGAACTGGAGTGGTGGCAATGGAAGGACATGAAGGAGGATGTAGAACGCTGTAGTTCTACAGGACAGATGCCTTATCTTCACAATGCCATGGTGCCGCTCTATGAGCTGTATTGGAACGGGGACGAACAACTATACAATCCACACAAATATAAGGCCCTGGAGATAGTCAAAGCCGCAATAGAGTTGGACGGAGACTTTATTTCCTGGGCTTCGCAATACAACCTCATGACGCTTACAGAAGATTGGATTCAGAATGGCAGCGTCATGAAATACATGGACGTGCTTGAGATGATTGTCGGCTCGGCATACGAGACTGACTGGCATACTCTCTACGATGGCATCAATGAGAAGATTCTCCAACTGGAAGTAACGGGCGAGAGCATGAGCGGTGAGTTCTACTGCATACTTCACGGGTTTGTGATGATCATGACTGGGGTTGAGAACGAATATGAGCAAGCGGAACTGTTCAAAAAACTAAGGGGGCACTGGAGTTTCTTGCGGCATCTGTATTCCATTATGGTGCGCCGCATCGTTGGATTCAACTTCAACAACTTCGTGGGTGTCATCAATAATGCAAAGGTTTCTCCCAGTTGTACGCCATACCTGAACATTCTCTACAGTGCCATCCTGGAACGTAGTCAAGACCTGATACGTCTTGGCGCAAAACAAAAGAATCTTGACAAGGCAGTAGGATATATCGAGGACTTGATAAACAAGACAGACCAGAATCCAGACCTTGACAGGCTGTGCGAAGTTTTGTTTCCTGACGAAATCCGCGATATGCTCAACACTCATCGGCTTCCCAGCTATCAGCAGTTGAAGCAAGAGAACGGACAACTGAAACAGAAGCAGCAGGAGTTGCTCACGCTAATGAAGGAACAAACGCGCCAGACGAATGAGCAGATTTCCAAGATGGCAGATGCCATCAAGCAGGCAATAGAAGCGGCAATACCCGTCAAGGACATCGAGAAAGAACTGATGGACTTGCCTGCCGGTACGGCTTGGGAAATCTTCCAGACGCTGAATGAGCTGTTTGAAGACCATGACACATGGCGCAAATATGACAGGGACATTCGAAAGAAGCTGAAGGAGAGAATGAAGGCAACCGAGAAGAAAAACGTCGTTCAGAAGAACTACAATCTGGAACTGGTGCAGAACAAGGGTGTGAACATTGAAAAGAACTACGGCCCCAACATCGACAACCACGACGGCGGGACGGTGGGGTTGCCCAATATCAAAGCAGAAGGAGGTGAATAGAGACTATGGGATTCAATATCAAGAACAACTACGGGCCGAATATCGATAATCACGATGGAGGCATCATCAATCTCCGTATGGGCAGGGATGGCCGCTGGGCGGCGGATGCCGAGGAGGCTGAGGTTGTAGACGAGATAAAGGAAACCGATGAGATTGGCGGCGATTTGCTGGCTAACAATATCTTCCGCGATGACATCTTTACGTCGAACGACCTTCTTGTCAAACTTCGTCAGACAATAGCCAACGCCGTAGGACAAGGCGATGCAGACAGGATAGACCTCATTCATGCCAACGAGTGGTACTGGCTGTATGCGGGCTTGCTGGATGCAGGTTTTCTGGAGACGCGCAGCAACAGGGAGAATGCCGTAACGGATATCGGCTTTGTCCGTCAGATGGCATTATGGTTCCCTGACTTGCTGGACGTGGATGACAAGAAAAAGATGCGTCAGATATGTAACGGCCTGTCAACTGAGCGCACCAAATGGACCATGAACGGCAAGCTGATAAGTCTCGTTGACATTGAGGCTAACAAGCGACGGCTTACGGCTATGAAGGAGACCAAGGTGAGCCGCATTGTCAGTGTGGCCTATCAGGGACTGTACGTGCCGCTGGCCGCTCTGAAGCAGGAAATAGAGCGCGAGAACAACACTGAATTCAAAGAATAATCGTAACTTTGCAAGCGATATGGAAGATAAAGGATTGACAAGAGCAGATGAGTCTGAGTACAAGAAGTGGTTAACGCATCTGTGTGACGAGATAGACAGGCAGCGGCTGAAAGCCGTGATGCAGCTCAATGCGGCTACCTTGCAACACTACTGGTGGCTGGGCAACGACATCATGCGGCAGCAGAAAGAGAAGGGCTGGGGGGCCAAGGTTATAGATAAACTGTCGGACGACTTACTGAAAAGGTACGGCAGCGATAGTGGCTATTCCATCCGCAACCTGAAATATATGCGCCAGTTTGCTGATGAATATCCTGACTTCCCATTTGTGCAAGTCCCGCTTGCACAGATTCAGGAGATGCCATTTTTGCAAGCACGACTTGCAAATTTCACGGTGTCGGCTGACGGGCAGTTTGTGCAAGTCCCGCTTGCACAAATCACGTGGTACCACCATATTTCCATGATTCCCAAGGTGAAAGACGTCGGGCTGAGGGCTTTCTACATTACAGAGACAGCCCGCCAAGGCTGGAACCGTGACATCATGATGATGCAGATAGAGAGCGGCTACCACACAAAGGCACAATCGCTGCCAAACAACTTCGACTCGACCTTGCCTCCTATACACAGCGACTTGGCAAAAGCAGCCTTCAAAGACCCGTACAACTTTGGATTTGTGGATATGACTAAGGTGAAGCAGGAGGCAGACTTGGAGGAACAGTTAGCCAGTAAGGTGACGGAATTCCTTCTGGAGCTGGGTAAGGGTTTCTCATATTTGGGACGGCAATATCCATTGAATATTGCGGGTGAAGAGAGCAAGGTGGATCTGATGATGTATCACACCCGACTGCACTGCTATGTAGCCATCGAACTGAAAGTGGTGGATTTCAAGCCTGAATTCATCAGCAAACTGAACTACTATATTTCAGCCATCGATGATTTAGTGAAAACTCCTGAGGACAATCCCACTATCGGACTGTTGCTTTGTCGTACCAAGAACAACACGAAGGTGGAATATGCTCTCCGAGGCATGACACAGCCTTTAGGTGTTGCCGAGTACCAAACAAGTCAGTTGATGGAGAATTTGAAATCGTCGCTGCCATCAATCGATGACCTTGAGAAGAAACTAAACGAATAAGTTCCATTTTCATAAGATACAAAGATCGCCTCATGCGCCATCGGGTGTATGAGGCTTTTTTGTGCCTTGTCGTCGGACAAGCCGTCGGACACGTCGGACACTTTGCGGCTTATTCGTCGGACACGTCGGACAAGCCGTCTGTAACCGCTCTGAAACTTTTGAAAGGCGAAAATCATGGCGTAATTTTGCAGTGTCGAAAGCGGGGAACCGAGGCAAATGTCTGCCGAAGTTTATACCTGTGATTAAGACAAGAACAAACATTATTAACTT
>Ga0310691_10005583_pt1 | contig 13699 bp, 9 predicted proteins | sample 176DNAGHGlowgp2_FD_203887 | JGI IMG/M metagenome (GOLD analysis project Ga0310691, IMG submission 203887) | Sheep rumen microbial communities from Palmerston North, Manawatu-Wanganui, New Zealand - 1766 DNA GHGlow gp2 (v2) (version 2) | ecosystem: Host-associated > Mammals > Digestive system >... | reverse complement strand
TTTTTGACGTCGGCTTTGTTGGCTGAAAGTTTCTTTTGTTGCTCGTTGATGTTTTTCTGTATTTGGTTGCGCTGATTCTCCAGTCCTTTGATTTCCGCAGTGGAATATTTGGGTTGTTTTGGACCACTTGCTTGCTTTTGGGTGGTTGTCTTCTTCGTACTTTTTTTGGTGGTTGCCTTGCGCTGTTTCTTTGTCGCGGGCTTGCGCTGAGCAGTCGTCCGCTTTTGGGTGGTCGTTGCTCTTCTTTGGGTTGTTCTCCGCTGCTGTGCCGCAGAGGAGAGCGTGAACAGGAATATCAGTAGGAATATGGAATAGCGTTTCATTTACAGATTCATTATTTTGTTAATAACATCTTCTACGGTTACTTTCTTGTATTTTGCAGACACGGTTGTCCGTGCCTCCCAGTTGCTGTCGGTCGTGATTTTGTTCATTTTGATGCCCACGTTGATGGTTTTCTTTTTTCCGGAGGCTTCGGTTGAGAGTGTGAACAGGTGGTTGTAGGGAAACTTTTTCGAGCCGAGCGCCTTGAAGTCTTCGTATTTCCAGTTGAGCTTTGAGACACCGTGCTGCTTGCTGCTGTAGCTGACGATGGCGTTGAGGATGAGTGCTGTCTGTTCGCTGGCGTTCCATACATACGTCATGTTGCCCTGTTGCAGTGTGATGGGTATCATGTTGCCGGCAGCATTTCCTGTCTTGTATTGCTCAAGCGCCGTTTCGCTCACCCGTTGTTCACCGGGTATGAAAAGCTGGTTCCAGAACATGGCTTGCAGCGAATAGAAGTTGAGTCCGTTCTTGTTCAGGAACTCCACGTCTTTATACGATGCCTGGATATACTCTTTGTGTATGCGGTCCATGATTAAGACATATTCGGGAGTGAGTTCGATGCGCCCCACTTCGATGAGTCCCATCGGGGTGAGTTGGATGCGGATAACGTCGTCCTTGCGCATGTGGATGGAGCCTCCCACCGAAATGTTTTTCCCTCCGGTGTTGACAGAAAAGTCTATTTTCGAAACGATGTTCTTGCTATATACGGCGTTGTCCGAGACCTTTTGCACGAAGCGGAGTCCCTGAGTGACTGAATGAACGGGCTCTGTACCCTTTTTGTTTTCAGATACCTCTTTCTTCGTGGCACATGCCGTGATGATGAGTAATGCGCTGAGGCATATTGTTGCGGTGATGTTTCTTCTGTTCATAATCATATTGTTACTTCTTGACATATTTCTTCAGTTTGATTTTCTTTCTCAGCAAGGCATTTTCTTTGTCTTGCTCCAATGCTTTTTTCCAGAATTCAACGGCTTTTCCCGTATCTCCGGTTTTCGAATAAATGTCTCCGGCGTGTTCGAAATACACGCTGCTCAGCGTGGAGTCGTTCGCTAAGGCTTGGTCGATATAGACTTTAGCCTCTTCATACTTTTCTTCCATGAAGAGAATCCACGCATAGGTGTCGAGATAGATGGGGTTTTCGGGTTCTGCCTTGATGGTCTTGAAACTCATTTGTTCGGCGCGGGCCAAGTCTTGTCCCAGTTCGCTCAGGTAGTAGGCGTAGTTGTTCAGCGCCCCGTAATTATCTGCTTTCCACACCAGACAACTGTCGTATGCTTCGAATGCCTGCTTGTTTTGTCCCTTTTCGTGGAGGATGTCGCCCATGATGGCGTAAAAGTCGCTGACAAACTCCTTGTTGCTTTTTTCGTTGATTTGGCTCACGCCGCGTCGAAGGGCGTCGAGCGCCTCATCGTGTTCATCCGTTTGGTAATAAGCCATTCCGAGGAAATAATAGAACACCATCTCGTCGGGGTTGTACGCTGTTCCTGCCTGTGCCAGCCGGATGATTTCCTCGTAGTTTTCTGTTTCCCAGATGTTTTGCAGCAGTTGGATGCGTGCCGTCACGTTGTCCGGAGCGATTGCGAGAACGTCCTGCAAGGCTTTTCGGATGTCTTCTTTGGGCATGTTGCAGAGAAACATGTAAGCCACTTTGATTTCCGCAATGTCGGCATTTGTCTGTGGAGTGGCGAGGATGCGGTCGAAGAGGTTGAGCACGACAGTCGAATCGCCGCCGTGTTGCTGGTTCTCCATGATGATTTGCCGGATGAGTGAGAGCTTGGTGTCGGAAGGCGTCTTCTTGTCGATGAGTATTTGTTCAATCATTGTGTCGGCAATGGAATCCTGCCCCACGGATTTGTAATAATCTGCCAGGGATAGTTGGGCGGAGAGGTTGTCGGGCTCTGCGTCCAGCACCTCCTTGAACAGCGACAAGGCCTCATCGCCACGCTCGTTCTGAACCATCCAGTTGCCCAGCATGACGCGATAGTTCAGGTCATAAGGATTTCTCTCCGTAAGTCCTTTCAGCTCGTTGAATTCTTCTTCCTTCTTGCCTTGCAGGGCATAGACGTGCATCTTGTTCAGCGTGAGCTGTTCGGAACTGCCGTCCACGAGCTCCATCCTGTTCAGCACGTCAATCATCATTTTGTGATTCTTGTTGTACTCATAAATCTTCAGCAACAGTTCCAGCACGTCCGTGCGGTGGCGGTTGTTGGCATATAACCGTTCGTAGATATCGACAGCCTGGTCGTATTCGCCGATGTTGAGGAGCGACTGCCCGAAGCGTTCGAGATAGAAGTTGTTGTCGGGATTGAGTTCGGCAGCCCGCTTCATATAGACCATGGTCTGTGAGTCTTTCTTCAGGTCGGCATAATAGGAGGAGAGCAGGAAATAGACTTCAGCGGAAGTGGAGTCGATAGCCAGACAGTGTGACAGCATCTCAAAGGCATCGGTGTAATTGCCCTTCTCTTGTTGGCATAAGGCTTCAAGGAAGAAGTGATCGAACCGCTGGCGGTCCTCCTCCGAAAGTACGGCACTGGCTGGTGGGGTGGGGTGTCCGGCGGAAGCGACGACATGTTTCCCGCAGCTTGAAATAAGTGCTGTGAGAACCGCCATGATCATGATTTTTAATACCGCCTTCATTGCCGTCTGTTCTTAATGGTTATTTGATGCCCGTGTGTCCGTATCCTCCGGCGCCGCGTTCCGTCTCGTCCAGTTCTTCCACGGTCTCCCATCGGGGCTGCTCGTGGCGTGCGATGACCATCTGTGCGATGCGCTCGCCGTCGCTGACCACAAATTCCTCATTCGAGAGATTAATCAGCAGGACGCCCACCTCTCCGCGATAGTCGGCATCGATGGTGCCCGGTGAGTTCAGCACGGTGATGCCGCGTTTCAGTGCCAGTCCGCTGCGTGGACGAATCTGTGCCTCGTAACCGTCGGGCAGTGCGATGTAGAGCCCTGTCGGGATGAGTTTTCGTTCCAATGGTTTCAGTGTAATGGGTTGTTCCAGATTGGCACGGATGTCCATGCCTGCACTCAGTGGTGTGGCGTAGGCAGGGAGCGGCTGGTGCCCTTTGTTTACGATTTTAATTACTAAATCTGTCATATCTCTGTCGGATTGGTCTTCTTTCCCGAACTGCGCAGACGAGGCTTCTTAGCCAGAGTCGGCAGTCCGTTATAGTCTGCAAAAATAATAAATTATCCTCATATAAACATATTTTGTGGGAAAAAAAGACGATGCGGGCACCCTTTTTTCTGAAAAACATGCGCTCTTTGGAGAAAAAAACGTACCTTTGCAGGACATCAATTGTGTTGACGTTCCCGTTGACATTCTTGTTGACAACAAACAGAAAGAAGATGAATTGGCAGAAACTGATATCCAACAAGCGGCTCGGACAGGAGCGGCAGCATCCCGAGCGGCATGATGAGCGCACGGAGTTCAAGCGTGACTACGACCGTCTCATCTTCTCCGCACCTTTCCGCCGACTGCAGAACAAGACGCAGGTGTTTCCGCTACCGGGAAGCATCTTCGTGCACAACCGCCTGACGCACAGCCTTGAAGTGGCATCCGTCGGCATGTCGCTGGGAAACGATGTGGCTCGGCTGTTGACAAAAAAGCACCCGGAACTGCGCGACACACTCTTCCAGGAGATAGGAACCATCGTGGCGGCGGCGTGTCTCGCACACGACCTCGGGAATCCGCCGTTCGGACATTCGGGGGAAAAAGCCATACAAGCCTATTTCAAGGATGGACCGGGGAAACATCTGCAGAGTCAGGTCAGTCCGCTCTTCTGGGCAGACATCACGCGCTTCGACGGAAACGCCAACGCTTTCCGGCTGCTGACCCACCGTTTCAAGGGTCGGCGTGCAGGAGGCTTTGTCATGACCTACACGACGCTGGCAAGCATCGTGAAATATCCGCATCCCTCGCTGTTCGCCGCGAAAAACAAGTTCGGCTTCTTCACTTCCGAGTACGAAGACTATCAAAAGATAGCCGATGAACTCGAAATTCCATTGATGGCGATGGGCAACGGGCATGAGCGATGGGCACGCCACCCGCTCGTGTTCCTCGTGGAGGCGGCTGACGACATCTGTTATGAAATCATGGATATCGAGGATGCCCACAAACTGAAACTGCTCTCCTATGACGAGACGGAAAGTCTGTTGCTCGGCTTCTTCCCGGACGACAAGCAGCAACACCTCAGGCAGCGCATCGTCGATGAGGGAATCACCGACAACAACGAGAAGGTGGTGTTCCTCCGGGCATCGGTCATCGGACTGCTCGAAAACGAGTGCGTGCAGGTGTTCGTCAACCATGAGGAGGAGATTCTCGCAGGAACATTCGCCGGCAGTCTCGTGGACGCCATTTCGGACATCCCGCGGGCAGCATATCAGCGCTGCACGAAACTCTCTCTCGAGCGGATTTACAAGAGCAAGATTGTGCTCGACATAGAACTGTCGGGATATAAAATCATGGAGACGCTCATGGAGCAGATGATTGATGCCGTGCTCTATCCGGAGCGCTTCTATTCGAAACAGCTCATCCAGCGCGTATCCAGTCAGTACGAAATCGATGCCGACAACCTCGAGACGCGCATCATGGCAGTCATCGACTACATCAGCGGAATGACCGACATTTATGCGCTCGACGTCTATCAGAAAATCAACGGCATATCACTGCCAATCATATAGGAAAAAAGGATTCTCAAATCTCAAACCACAAATCTCAAACCACAAATCTCAAACCACAAATCTCAAACCTCAAAAATGAACAAAGGTTACACCATACGGATAAAAGGGCAGCTCGTCAGTCTCGACAAGCCACTGGTGATGGGCATCCTCAACTGCACGCCCGACTCCTTTTTCACGGGGAGCCGGATGCAGAGCGAGCGGGAGATTGCGGAGCGTGCCAACGAAATCATCGCGCAAGGGGGCGACATGATTGACGTGGGGGCCTGTTCCACCCGACCGGGAGGAGCCGTCGTGAGCGAAGCGGAGGAGCGCGACCGTCTGCGCCACTGCCTCGCTATCGTGCGGCGCGAGCACCCCGATGCCATCGTCAGCGTAGATACGTTCCGCCCGTCGGTGGCTCGCATGTGCGTCGAAGAATTTGGAGCAGACATGATTAACGACGTGGCGGAAGGAGAGGAGCCGGGCATGTTTGAGACGGTGGCAGCATTGCGGGTGCCCTACGTCCTGATGTCGGTGCAACCCACCCTGCGCGAGTCCATCCTGATGTTTGCACGCAAGACGCAGATACTCTTCCAGATGGGCGTCAGCGACGTCATCCTCGACCCGGGTTTCGGCTTCGGAAAGACCTTAGACGACAACTACGCCATATTCAGCGAACTCGAGAAGTTCCATGAACTGGCGCTGCCGTTGCTGGTGGGCATCTCGCGGAAGTCAATGATATACCGGCTCTTGGACATCACCCCCGAGCAGGCACTCAACGGAACGACGGCGCTCCACGCCGCAGCACTCCTCAAGGGAGCCGACATCCTGCGGGTGCACGACGTGAGGGAAGCGGTGGAGACGTGCCGCATCATGCAAAAGATAAGGGAGGGCTGTGTAAAATAAGAATTAAGAATTAAAAATTAAGAATTATGATTAGGACCTGTGGAATTTCCAGTACTCTCAGTACTCCCAGTGCTCTCAATGTTCCCAGGCTTTATCAATTAATGTAGCGACTAAAAGAATTATAAAGAATATGTTTTTAAGTTTCGGAATAAAAGACTTCATCGACATCTTCCTGGTGGCACTGATGCTCTACTATGTGTATCGCCTCATGAAGGAGTCGCGCTCCATCAATGTCTTCATCGGCATTCTCGTGTTTATCCTGCTATGGCTCTTCGTCAGCCAGATTCTGGAGATGAAACTGCTGGGTTCCATCCTCGACAAGCTGGTGAGCGTGGGAGTGATAGCTATCATCATCTTGTTTCAGGACGAGATACGCAAATTCCTCTACAACCTCGGAGCGCGCCAGCGGGTGAAGGGACTCATGAATCTTTTCCACGGTCACCACCGGAAAGAGGCTGACCACTCTGCGCTCATGCCTATCGTCATGGCGTGTATGAGCATGGGAAAGGCAAAGACCGGTGCGCTCATCGTCATGCAACGCTCGGTGCCGCTCGACGATATCATAAGCACGGGAGAGCGGTTGAATGCCGACGTCAACCAACGGCTCATCGAAAACATCTTCTTCAAGAACTCGCCATTGCACGACGGCGCCATGATTATCTCGCAGAAACGCATCACCGCAGCAGGCTGCATCCTCCCCGTGTCGCACGATACCGACATCCCCAAGTCGCTCGGACTGCGCCACCGCTCGGCGCTCGGCATCTCGCAGGAGAGCGATGCCCTTGCCATCGTCGTTTCCGAAGAGACCGGACGCATCTCCGTAGCCGTCAACGGAAAATTCCATCTGAGACTCTCAGCCGAGCAACTCGAAATCCTGCTCGCGAAGGAGATGGGAATGTAAAGATTTCGGCTGTATAAACATACAGTGAAAGCGTATAAATATAACAGTTCAACTTTCGTTTTCCAAAAGTGCCACTTTCAGCTTGCAAAAGTTCCCCTTTCACCTCCTAAAAGTTCCTCTTTTAGGACGTAAAAGTGGCACTTTTGGAAGGGGGTTGTTAAACGGTTGATTATCAATTCGTTGCAAAACACCTTACCGAAAGGCGGCTATTGCATATATATACAAAACGTCCCGTCCCGCCATCGGCTCTTTTTTCGGAAAAACGAAACAGGCTTTTGACAGGAAAAAAGGAAAATATTTTGTCAAAAGATGCCAATAATGGAAGAAAATCATTACATTTGCGGTGCGATACAGACAAACTAACATTAACAGACATATAATACACATGGAAATCATTGAGAGAATCGTTGAACGCGCGAAGGGCAACAGGCAGCGCATCGTGCTTCCCGAAGCAACGGAAGAGCGCACGTTGAGAGCTGCCGACAAGGTGTTGGCAGACGGAGTGGCAGACATCATCCTGATAGGCAGTCCGGAGGAAATCAGCCGGCTGGCGGAGGAGTGGGGACTGACACACATCGGCAAAGCCACTATCGTCAATCCGCTGGACAGCCCCAAGAGCGAGGAGTATGCCGCACTGCTGGCAGAACTCCGCAAGAACAAGGGAATGACCATCGAACAGGCGCGCGAACTGGTGAAGAATCCGCTCTACTACGGATGTATGATTATCAAGACGGGAGATGCCGACGGACAGATTAGCGGCGCACTGAGCACAACGGCAGAAACCTTGCGCCCGGCACTGCAAATCATCAAGACCAAGCCCGGTATCACCTGCGTAAGCGGTGCCATGCTCCTCATCACGCAGCAGCCGCAATACGGCGAAAACGGCGTGCTGGTCGTGGGCGACGTGGCAGTGACACCCGTGCCCGATGCCGACCAGCTGGCGCAGATTGCCGTCTGCACCGCCGATACCGCACGGGCAGTGGCGGGAATCGACAATCCGCGCGTGGCGATGCTGAGCTTCTCTACCAAGGGAAGTGCGCAGCATGAGGTAGTGGACAAGGTGGTCGAGGCGACACGCCTTGCGAAAGAGCGGCGACCCGAACTCGAAATCGACGGCGAACTGCAGGCTGACGCAGCCCTCGTCCCCGCCATCGGAGAGAAGAAAGCGCCGGGAAGCCACATCGCGGGACATGCCAACGTGCTCATCTATCCCAACCTCGAAGTGGGCAACATCTCCTACAAGCTCGTGCAGCGCTTAGGAGGCGCAACAGCCATAGGACCCGTCCTGCAGGGAATAGCCAAGCCCGTGAACGACCTGAGCCGCGGATGCTCCGTGGAAGACATCTACTACCTCGTAGCCATCACAGCCTGCCAGGCGATGGATGCGAAATGAAAATCCAGAGTCAAGAAACAGAAATAGACGACATAAAAGGAAAAACGAAATGAAAATATTGGTATTGAATTGCGGTAGCTCGTCCATCAAATACGCATTATACAATATGGACGACCGCTCGGTGATGGCATCGGGCGGTGCCGAGCGCGTCGGACTCGACGGCGCTTTCGTGAAAGTGAAACTGCCCAATGGCGAGAAACGGGAAATCAAACACGACATACCCGAGCATACGGAGGGCGTGAAATTCATCTTCTCACTGCTCACCGACCCGGAAATCGGAGCCATCAAAGACCTCAGGGAGATAGATGCCGTGGGACACCGGATGGTGCACGGCGGAGAGAAGTTCAACAAGAGCGTGGTCATCAACGACGAAGTGCTGCGCGTGTTCAAGGAATGTATCGACCTGGCACCGCTCCACAATCCTGCCAACCTGAAAGGTGTGGAGGCAGTATCCGAACTCATGCCGGGACTGCCGCAGGTGGGCGTGTTCGACACGGCGTTCCACCAGACCATGCCGAAGAAAGCCTACATGTATGCCATCCCCTACGAACTCTACACGAAATACGGCGTGCGCCGCTACGGGTTCCACGGCACGAGCCACCGCTACGTAGCCCGTCGGGTATGCGACTTCCTCCATGTGAAGCCCGAAGAGCAGCGCATCATCACCTGCCATATCGGTAACGGAGGGTCGGTGGCAGCCGTGAAATACGGAGAATGCATCGATACGTCCATGGGACTCACCCCCCTGGAAGGACTGATGATGGGCACCCGCAGCGGCGACATCGACGGCGGAGCCATCACCTTCATCGAGAAGAAACTCGGACTCGATGCCGACGGCATGTCAGCCCTGCTCAACAAGAAGAGCGGTGTGGCAGGCATTACCGAAGGAAAGAGCGACATGCGCGACGTGGAAAGTGCGGCAGAAGCAGGCGACGAACGGGCACAGCTGGCGCTCGACATGTACTTCTACCGCATCAAGAAATACGTGGGAGCCTACGCAGCAGCCATGGGAGGCGTCGATATCATCGTCTTCACGGCAGGAGTGGGCGAGAACCAGGCAGGCATGCGCGAGGAAGTGTGCCGCGATATGGAATGGATGGGCGTGCGCATCGACAACGAGCTGAACGCCTCCGTGAGAGGAAAAGAGGTGGAACTCTCCACGCCCGACTCGAAAGTGAAGGTGTGCATCATCCCGACCGACGAGGAACTCATGATAGCCACAGACACCATGAACCTACTTTAACCCGAAACGCATAGTTACAAAGATAGTATTCTAATGACCGATTGGGCTTTAACCTGCATCGGTCATTAGACTTTATGGCACATCCGTATTCCTTTCGTAGGGGCGGATCGGTGTATCCGCCCGATACGTTTTCTCCCCACATAGTTCAAAAATCGTCCATTTCATCGGTGGTTTTTACCCATTGGTCAGTTCGATGATGCCGATGCTCCAGCAAATAAAGGCAACTATGAGCATGACCACTGCGATAATGGTTGTTCCCCATCGGATGCAAAACGAAGGTTTCGCTTTTAAGAAACGGCGTGACTGTTCACTCCGAAGTTCTATATGGCTGTTATTGTCATTCATTTGTTATATATTGAGTTGGTTTTTAACTAATTGATAATAAGTACCCTTTAAATTGAGCAACTGCTCGTGCGTACCCTGTTCCGCTATATGTCCTCCCTCCATGACAATGATATTGTCCGCCTTCCTCACCGTACTGAGGCGATGTGCGATGATGAGCACGGTCTTCCCTTCAAAAAATTCGTTGAGTGCTTCTGTAATATTGTGTTCGTTATTAGCATCTAAAGAGTTGGTTGCCTCATCCAGGAAGATGTATTGCGGATTCTTATATACGGCACGTGCTATAAGAATCCGTTGCCGTTGCCCCATGCTGAGTCCGGTTCCGTCAGCTCAGATTTTTGTATTGTATTTGAGTGGCAATTGTTCGATGTATTCTTCTATATTTGCCATTTTTGCAGCTCTCTTCAGTCGTGAGGTATCTATCTCCCCGTCATCTACGGCAATGTTTCTTGCGATGGACTCGGAGAAAATGACACCATCTTGCATGACCACGCCACATTGCGACCGCCACCACTGCAGGTTGTATTGTGAGATGGGCAGTCCTCCGATAAGAACCGTTCCCTCCTGAGGGGGATAATATCCCAACAGCAATTTCAATATGGTAGTTTTCCCGCTTCCACTGGCACCCACGAGGGCGGTTACCTTTCCTTGTGGAATTTCCATGTTGATATTCTCCAAAGTTTTACGCGATGAATGCGGCTCATAGCTGAAGGAAAGTTTTTGGAGGCAGATGCCTCGGTCTTGAGATTGAAACGAGCGGGCAGTATTGGGACTATCCTCATTATCTTTTCCCATCACCTCATTGATACGCTCCAGGCTGATGCGCACGTCCTGCAAGGAATAGATGAATCCCATGAGCTGAGAGACAGGCGATGAAAGCTGTCCAATAATATACTGCACCGACAGCATCATTCCCAAGGTCATATCACCCTTGATTACCGCTGTTGCTGCAAAGGCGGTGACAAGAATATTCTTCAGACTGTTGATAAAGATGCTGCCCGCCTGTTCCGTCTGCTGCAATTTCAGACTTTTCATCTGCACCTCAAAGAGGTCAACCTGTGTGTCTTCCCATTCCCATCGCCGCCGCTGCTCGCAGTTCTGTAGTTTTATCTCCTGCATGGTGGTCACCATCTGGTAGGTCTTGTTCTGCGCCTCAGCCTGTTTCTCAAAGAGGCAGTAATCCAACACCTTCCTTTTCCTGAGGAAAAGACTGATCCATACGCCATATATCATGCTGGAAATGAGGAAAACGAGGAAAACGGTGACGTTATAGATCAGCAGTACGATACTGAAAATAATCAGTGACACCACGGCGTAGAGGATGGAGAGGGTCTTGCCTGTGAGAAAACTTTGTACCCGCCCATGGTCCCCCATCCTCTGCAAGATATCTCCCGTCTGCTTCGTGTCGAAAAACGGCATGGGCAGGCGTAGCAGCTTGGCAAAGAAGTCTGACACCAATGATATGTTGATTCTGATGCCTATATGTAGCAGGAGCCACCGGCGTATGAAATCGACCGTCGTGCTACTGAGAATAATGACAAACTGCCCCAGTAGAATCAAATAGACGAACGAGATATCCTTGTGTGCGATACCGATATCTACAATTGCCTGCGTGAGAAATGGCAGTACAAGTTGGAACAGGCTTGCGAGGAGCAATCCTAAAAGGACTTGAAAGAAATAGCGTCGGTATTGGCGAACATATCCAAAAAGAAAACGCAATGATCGTTGTGAACCATGATGCTCCGAACAGACCCTTCCGAACATCGGAGTGAGGGAAAGCAACATGGCAATTCCTTTATCCTCCCCTTGTGAACATGTACTAATCCAGTGTTTGGCAAACTCCTTTTCACGATAGCTGATGAGTCCTTTCCCCGGGTCTGCTATATGAAAGATACGCTCCTTGTTGCTTTTTTTCCCGCCTTTCACTTTATATAGGACCACGAAATGATTCTGATTCCAGTGCAGGATGCATGGCGTGGGAGCTTCGGACAACTCGTCAATGGAGAGACGACCGCTGACGGTATGCAGTCCTAACTCTTCCGCAGCACGGCTGATGGACAACATGGACACCCCCTCTGCCGTGGCAGGGCAACGTCGTTCAAGTTCATCCATGGTAAACCGTTCCCCGAAATATTCGGAGACCATCCGCAGGCAGGCAACTCCGCACTGCATCGCGTCATGCTGAAGGTGGAAAGGAAATGTTTTCATTAAAGGACCGGTGCTGTTCTTTCCGGCGACTCTCCTACATTCATATTTTTCATTTTCACTTTCTTTCCTGCTCTGAACCGCCAGATAGCCGTTAGTTTTGCGCGAGTCTTGGGTGACATGTCGGTTCTGAAAATATCATAGTTGCTGCCCACCATCGTTACCTTCTCTTCTTTGTGCAAGACGTTGAGCAGCAGCAGGTTGATATTTAGGTTTCCTTTTAGCAAGTTGCAATATCCCCCCAGGTCGAAGGAGTATGTCCCGTGTTTTGTAAACCCAAGCTGTTTTTTCTTGGTCTCTGCATAGAAAAATGCTGTCAGCCCTATATGTTTATTGATTTGGAATTGGTTGCTGGTGTCAAATACGATGTGGCAGCGGTTCAATGCTTTTCGTCCAGGCATCTTTTCTTCTTCGGTTGTGAGCGACAGGCTTGTATTTGTATTCCAGATGCCTATTTTCTCGTTCCAATGTGCGGAAGCCGCAATCTTTTTCCTTTTTCCGACATTCTCCGGTATGGTGTAATATACGTTTTTGTCTGTCTCGCTTTGGTGGGTCATGATGCGTATGATGTTTCTCCACCACTCTGCCCGCAGGGTGAAAGTCCAGTTGGAATTGAGGTGAAAGTTCATTTCAGCCGTGTCAAATGTCGCTTTTTTCAGTGAGAAGTTTCCGATGCTGTAGAAATTCTTGGACACATAGATTGGCTCGGGGTTATAGTATCCATAGTTGGGCATGGAATAATCATGGCGATAGGCTACCGTCAGCCCGCGACCGGTCTGCTGGTTTATCATCCATTGCAGCAGGACGTTAGGGAATAGTCCGTTCTGTCGTGTTCTATAGACATTGCCTTTCAGTCTGTCCTCATATTTCAGTCTGCCCCGGTAATAGATAAGTCCCAGGCGGAGATACAGATTCTCGCCGAGAGTTTTGCTGTATTCAATCCATGGGTTGAAGTCGATGCCCTTCAATCTGTATTTCAAGTCGGTAAGTTGGTCCAGGGAGAATATCCGAACGCCTTGGTTGTCGTTGTTGTCATTGAGGAAATTAAGTCTCACTCCAGCTTCTAATTCCTGGCTGTGCTTGAAGGACAGGCTTACCATGGGATGCAGCTGGTGGTAGTTGAAATGCTTCTCTGAGGTCTGGTCACTCCTTTCGTCGTCCGAGAGATAGCTCTTTGTGTTTTTTGACTTGTTCCCCGAGTAGGTATATTTCATGTTCACATAGCTGTCTGTTTTCTTGCCAAGATACTGCCTGTACTGTAATCCTGCATTATATCCCACGGGTTTCGACTTCGATGCGATGTCAAGAAGAGAGGATTCCGTATGACTGTTCAGTCGCGACCTGAAGTGGTTAAAGTCTATCCCTGTGAAAATGTTCAGGAAGTTCTTTTCCGAGAAATTGTAGGTATAGCTCAGATTCTCTTTTATAAGGAAATCCTTGTTTTTCGTGCGTGTGCTTGTCAGGGAGACATCATCAGAAGAAACACTTTTCTGTTCACGTTCAACCAGATACTGTCCATAGCCTGCCGTCAAGCTGCTGAAGAGCGCATGGCGTCCTTGCTTGAAGAATATCGTTGGCGACAAGCCGTTGTCAACAAAGCCATTCTTGTCCATCTGCAGCCTTTCCGTCACCGATCCGAGAAGCCCCACCTGGTCTTTCAGCATGACACGAATGACGCCGCCGCTTGCTTGGCTGCCGTGTCGGGTGGCTGCATGCGGTG
>Ga0310691_10005581_pt1 | contig 13700 bp, 20 predicted proteins | sample 176DNAGHGlowgp2_FD_203887 | JGI IMG/M metagenome (GOLD analysis project Ga0310691, IMG submission 203887) | Sheep rumen microbial communities from Palmerston North, Manawatu-Wanganui, New Zealand - 1766 DNA GHGlow gp2 (v2) (version 2) | ecosystem: Host-associated > Mammals > Digestive system >... | reverse complement strand
ATCTCATCGAGGAAAAGGTACTGAAAGTCGCCGTATATCTTATACAGAATCTCCAACACGTCGTTCAGCTGGTCTGCCTTGAGGTCAACCAACCGTTCATCATCGAAGTCAGCGTATGCAAACTTCAAGCTGTGATTGTGCATAGCCTGATAGCAAAGCGTTGACTTACCGCTTCGCCTGACACCAATGACTACCTGTGCCTGAGTGCTTTTAAAATCAATCAAAGTTTCTTCACGCCGCTGGCATAATGCCTCTTCAGCTCTGCCTTCCATTTCCTCCTGCTGGTCAGTGAGGATGAATTCCAATGTCCTTTTGTCAACCATAACGATGATATTTTGGGTGCAAAGATACGAAGAAAAAACGTAAAACGCGATATTTTACATAAAAACATAGCATCAGAATACGATATTTTACAAGAAATGATGTTTTAGAACGCGATATTTTACATAATAACGCCACAATTTTAAAAGTGTAGTTTTGACATTTATCATTGAAAAGTGTAGTTTTTTTGCCATCAAAAGTTATTAAAAGTGTAAAAAACTGCTGTAAGTGCTTTCAGTTCACTGTAAATCAAGCTCTATCTTAACGATGAGTGCTCACCCGATAGAGGTCAAGTCGGGAAAGGATTACACGGACATAGTGCGCTCAATAATCTCCTGAATAAACTCCGATTTCATATGATTATAGCAATATTTCTATCATTCCTCAAAACAAACAAATTTCACCTAATAATATATAAAAGGTATAGACAAAGGGAACGATATCACATAATAATTCGTAAATTTGCACAGTCGAATTAGAACTAAGAGTGTGTCCGACATTCAACAGGATGCAGCAGCTGCATGTCCATCAGCACCTCCACGGGCGAGTACGGCTTACCCGTCATCGGATGTGCTTGCCCTCACATAGAAGTCTGACAGAGAGGTTACCGTAGTTCCTGACTTTGAGAAAATTCCCTTCTGTCCGGTATCGAAGGCAATCTCATTAGGGTTAATTACTCTTGCTGATTCGTTCAGCATTTCATCATCGTTGGAGCAGCCTGTCATTGCAAGCACTCCGGCCATCATTACGATAGCCAAAGAATAAATAGTTTTCATAAAAATAAGTTGTAAAAAATTAGAAATATAGATGCCCGTTTCTAACTACTTGAAGTGGTTGAAGGGACAACTCGTTTTGCAGTGTATGTACTTTTCCACAGAGATGCCATATCGTTTTGCACGGCACTTTAATTTCTCATATTCTTTTTCGGAAAGTTCCAATTCAAGGTATAAGTCATCTTCATGTACCTCATATTTCTCATGTTCAACCGTAGTTTCATTGAAAACTTTTTCGGGTTTACTTTGGTGATGAATAAGATTGTTTTCTTCTACAGATTTCTCTGTAGTTTCATTAGTGGTGCCCTTTACTTTGGCAGCTAATTCTTCGAGTTCAGCAAACTTCGCTTCAAATGTTTTGTTCATATTACTTAAATATTAAAAATTTTAAAAATTAGCGATTATAACTGCGAGGCTTTTTCCTTCTCTTCGGCTCACATGCGTTTGAAGCATTATGAGCAGCCTGACGAGCCCAGTTAATATACTCGTCCTTACGTTCCGTTGGCAGACCATCCCAGCGAGAAAGTTCTCCCTGAACGCCTCCACCTCCTCCGGAAGTGCTACCCATATCACTCGGAACAGCAAGAGCCATAAATGCCTTAATTGCCTTTGTTATGACTATTTCGCGGTCTGCGAGTTCGTCCTCCCACTCCTCATCCCAGTCCAAGTCTTCATCACTATATTCCTCGTCAGGAACTATGATTCCTTTCTTGATAATATCGTCCAAAGTTTTTGGAATAGATATTGGTGAGTAATAGTCGTAGTCTGTAGAGTATTCATACGTCACCATTTCTTCAGTGCTTTTCTGCTCATTGTCTCTCGTTACATCAGTAGGGGATTGAGAATTATGCATCTTTTCCCATGTTGCTAATATGTGAGCTGCTGTTAGTTCCTTACTTTTTCTGAGTGAAGACGAAACAAAGTAGGAGTTACCAGAATAGACCCGATAAGAAACTACAACATTTTGTCTGTCCATTTTTAGATAAAGTTTGTAGTTTTTCTCAGCCATGAGACGTTTATATTCCATCCAGTCGAACTTAGGCATCGCCCTAAGACAGTCCATCGCATCGTTATAGATTTTCTCTATTTTCTCCTTGCGGATTTCAGCTGACTGTTTCCACCCACGTTGGTCGTTAACAGCATTGGCAGCCTTGGTTGCATTTAATCCGATGTTGTTATCTTTGTTGATAGTACCATCTTCACGGACTCTGTTAACGATAAGATGGATATGCGGTTTGCCACTATCAAAATGACACATCGCTATCTACTGGCTGTTTTTGAAATCGAGAGACTTCGGCTTGCCTTTCTTATCTTTTTTGTTGGCAACTTTCTCCATTTCAGCCATCCACTGCTGAAGAAGTTTGTTCCAATCTTCATCAGTTTTCAAGGTCGCAGCTTCTTCTACAGAAGGAGCTATCTCTATTCGGATGACATCATTTTTGAGAGGTCTCCTGCCAGTGTTCGCTTCCTTTATTCTCCTCTTCATAGACCTCCAGATACCCTCTGGGTCATGAATGTCATCAATTGCCCCCAACAACTCTGTTGGGAGTAAGTTGGTGTTCAGTAGTTTTGCACCGTCTTTACTAACTGCATAATTTATAGCGTTGTATCCGTGCGATACGCTGGATGCTTTTGCTACCATCTTAATCTAACTTTTCTAAGAGTTCTTTTTCACATTGATATATCTCTACCACAATTTCAGACCAGGCATCCATAGTCTTCCCGTTCAGAATGAAATTGTTCCTGTCCTCCTTAGTCATATCCTTAGTCCAACCCTTTAGGGCATTGTTAAATTTCTTGACAGTCTCCGTCAGGGTATCTATGTTATCAGCCAGCCTCCTTTCCTCTGGAGAGAGCCGTTGTTTAGGTTCATATCCAGCAAGAACTTTTCTACAAAATGCAGACACTGTGAGACCTGTTTTTTGAACTTTGTTATCAATTACTTTTTTCTCATTAGGGGTAAGTCTGATATGGATTACCTCCGTTGCGTTTTCTTCATTTTTCATGTTGAAATCGATTTTATATTATTATATGTGAGCCTGCGAGCGGTTCAGTAGAATGTGTCACGTGTGATACATTCTACGTTTTTGTAACACAAAAACACTTCTTGCTAAGACTATATCGAATTAGATTTTTTGTCATTTATTTGTCTTTAAATGCCATCGCACAGCGATTGCAATAGACATACTATTTCTATTTCATCTTGCCATCGCATTGCCACGGCTTTTGTCTTAAGTACTTAGCAAGGTACGGGAAATATCTTTCTTTAGAGCATTCTATTTTATATGTCGGAATATAAGCGATTGCAGCTTCTTTTTCCTCTTCTGAGAATTCGTTCCATGTTATTTCTGCGATTTCTCTGATACTCTTAGGATGATTATATGTTTTCCAAAGATGTTCGAAGGAAGTGTCAGTTTGCGGTTCTTCTATTATTGTTGTGGCATCCGAAGTTTGAGAAACGATTACATTAGTTATATCGTCATGAATTTCTTCTACAAGCTGCAATGGTTTACCATTGCATGACTTTTCTGTAGAAGGCTTCTCACTATTGTTAACACCCTTATTGTATCGCTTCTTAGCGTTCTCCGAGTACTTTTGGCAAAGTTCACTATATTCCTTACGGTCTTCGTCGATGTGGTTTTTCACTATCTCGAACAGGGATAGAACTACTTCGTCCGATGTACGCGGCGATGCTCCTGTACGAGCGTACTTTACGATAGACTTAATTACTCGACCAGCCACGCTGTCAGAAAGAAACTCGATAGCATTCATCTCATCAGAATATAGTTTAATGAAAGTTGTTTTTTTCATTTTCTCTATTTTAACTCATTACTAACACCTTATTATATGTATACTATTTCCCAGAGTTTTCTGCGAACAGTTTCATAGCGAGTTCAGCATCGCAGATAATCTTTCGCCCTTGTTGCATGACAGCCGGCTTTAGCACACCATCCTTGAGCTTAATAGCTGTTGCGTACGACACTTGGAACAGGCTGGCGATGCCTGCAACTCCATATACATAGCGTTTAGGCTGTTCAACACTTGGAGCCACTTGATTTTTTTTCCCTAATAACTCTGAAAACCACGTAAGAAAGAGCTCCTTCTGCTGACCTACAGTCAGTAGAGAAATCGGAGTATCATCCGTAACCTTAATTTCTATCATATTATCTTATTATTAAATTAAACTTGCAAAAAATATAATCCCCCCAAAAAGAGAAAAAAAACATGCAAATTTAATTCAATTGCTAAGGTACGAATTGTCCCAAAAATGAGAAAAACTTTTTTTTTAAAAAACGTCAGATATTAAGTATTTTTAAGCAAACTGTATAATTTTTTCTTTGGAATTATACAGTTGGCGTACTTTTTGTGTTAATTAGAAAAAAAAGAGGGAAATAAAAAACATCAGCCAAATATCGGCAATAAACCAAAGTTATTGCCGATATTATATATTATTTTGTCAAGTTTTGTTTATTATGCTATATTTCTGCCATGTTATTTGTCAAATAATTTCATTGCATCAGCCTTTGCCCTGTCTGCAATGTCTATATAAGGTTTCATTGCTTTGTAGTCACTATGTCCTGTCCATTTCATAACTATTTGAGGTGATATTCCCAGCATTAGCGCATTACATATAAAGGTACGCCTGCCCGTGTGGGTTCCTATCATTTGCCACTTAGGATATATCTCGTCAATACGCTGGTTACCTTTGTATGATGTAATAGTTATTGGCTCGTTGAACCCCATAATCTCAGCCATCTCCTTCAGATATTCATTCATCCTTTGATTACTAAGAACTGGCAACGCCCCATCATGGGGGAATATCTGTTTCTCGTATTTCTTTAGTATGCCCTTAGAATACTTGTTTAATTCTATCTTCAGGGAATCAGCTGTCTTTATTGTAGTTATCTTAATGTGGTCTGGAAATACACTTGATTTCTTCAAATTAGCCACGTCAGAATATCTCAGCGATGTGAAGCAACAGAAGCAGAAAACATCACGGACACGCTCCAAAGTAGCCTTTTCAAGGTTCACTCGTTTCTCATACTCGTTTCCGTTAATATCCTTAAGCGTAAGTTTTGTTCCAAGTTCAGGGAACTCATACTCATATATCTTTATCAAATCATCCCAGTCAAAGAATACAACAGTCTTCTCCGTAGCCTTAAGTTTAGGGAAAAAAGACCTATAGGCTGTTTCTTTATTGTATCCTTAGTTGTCAGCCCATCTCAAAAACCATTTCAAAAATCCCAACTGTTTGCCTATAGTGCTGTTCTTCATGTCGAGATTGTTACGCAAGAACTCTACGAAGTCTATCAGCCCCTTCTCATTAAAGGTCTCAAACTTTACATCCTTCGAGAAATCCACAATATGATTCTTCAGGGCATTGAATTTTCCACGTGTTGCATGTGTCCAATCATTCTGCTTGCCCATTTCCTGCGTAAACTCATCGTAGTAGTAAAAGAAATCTTTCACTTGTTCTTCGCCATCAGTTCCCGTAGAATGTCCCTGTCGTCCAAACTCCTTATTAAATATACTTTTTATATCTGTTATCTCATCCTCATTGTTGACCAGACTATTCTCCAGGTCAGAAAAGTAGCTATCAATACGCTTCAAATGTGCATTGATAACCTTTGCCCTTATTCCTTTAGCATTTTCCACAGGCTTTCCTGATGCCGAAAGCAATACCTTCTGACCATCTACATTCCAAAACACTGGAGATATGCTATAGCCAGTTGTTGTCACCAGACGTTTGCCTTGTATCGTAATAGAACACCTAATAGGAGCCTCGCCCTGTTTGCTCAGTCTCTTTTCCAGATAAAAGTTTACAGCCATATTAATCTAATCATTTAGTCCTCTATTAATTTTACGCACACTTTTTACGCACAAATTTACGCACGCTTTTCGATATAAACAAATATATTTTGTTATATTTTATTAAATCTATTTTTAGTCTAAACCGTTGATTTTCAACGACAAATGTAAAACCTTGTATTTTAAGGGGGTATTGGGAGATTTCCTCTCTCTCCGCCCACAACAATAAGAAACCTGCTGAATTTTCAGCAGGCTTCTTTGTTTTTATATGAATTGGTACTCCTAAGCTGTTTGTTGTTTTTAATCATAATACTCAATTTTCATTTCCTCATCTAAATTTAGGTCATCATGAAAATTGTCGTCATACTTATAGACCAGATTCAGTCCTCTATAGACTGACGGCACCTTCAGAGTATCCAGAAGGTGCCACTTCGGCTTGCCGAAGTCGTATGATGAACGGTCAAGGATAATTCGGTTTGAAGCAAAATCGAATTGATAGTAGCCACCTCCTATGCACTGGTCGCCAGGCTTTAGCAGGTCGCTGTGCATGTGCACCATGCCGAGACGAAAGTAACCATCCATTGTGATTATAAACTTGGGTTGGGTCATCAGACTATTCAATTACAGTAATCTTCATTTCGATATCATCTACAGGTCTGTCACCTTGTCCTGTAGTGGTATTCTGTATCATCTCAACGATATCCAAGCCTTCCTCTACCTCTCCGAATACTGTATATTGCCCGTCAAGATGTGGGGTTCCACCCAGAGTTGAATACACTTTCTTCTGCTCCTCTGTCAGACCTAGGGAACCAGACACTTTGCTTTCTGCTTCTGCAACGAGTTTGTCCTGTAGTTCCTGCAGACCTGCACGATTCCTTTCACGGCGCATCTGCATAATCTCATCCCGGTGTTCAGAAGCCAGTTTGTTGAATACATCCTGCATTCTCTGCATCTTCATCTGCTGAGAGAACTGATGGAGCTGTCCTTCATTATATACCTGTCCCCATACTATGTAGAACTGAGAACCGCTGCTTCTGCGTTCCGGGTTTACCTGATCGCCCTGCCTTGCGGCGGCTAATGCACCACGCTTGTGAAATAGTCCGTCCTTTATCTCTGCTTCAAGTGTATAATCGGGCCCTCCCACGCCAAGAGGCATCCCTGCTGGTGCACCCTTTGAGTCAGGGTCACCACCCTGAATCATAAAGTCCTTAATCACACGGTGGAACAGCGTTCCGTCATAATAACCTTCCTTTACCAGCTTCATGAAGTTGTCACGATGTATCGGAGTCTCGTCATACAGACGAACTACTATGTCACCCAATGTTGTTTGTATCTTTACCTTCATTGTTATTTAATTTGTTTATGCTATTCCAATCAGTTCTATTTCAAAGATTAGTGTCGAACCACCTGGTATGCCAGGTTGAGAGAATTTGCCATATCCCATTTCGGCAGGAATATATACCTCCCACTTGTCGCCTATATGCATCTGCTGTATAGCGATAATCCAGCCTTCTATAAGGTCGCATAGTCGGCAAGCCAAAGGTACACTGCCACGACTGCTGTCAAACTGCTTGCCGTCTATGTTTTTCCCGTATAGTGAGCAGTAATGATGCTACGCACATTAGGAGTATTGCTGTTCTGATTGCCCTCACTCAGCACCTTGTAGTATATGCCCTTAGGTAAGGCTTTCACTCCGTCTTCCTTTGACTTGGCATCCAGCCACTCTTTGTTTGCCTGTATGTATTCCCGTTTGTTCATATCATCCAAGTTTTGATAAAAATTTCTCTCTATCTACTACGAACCTAAGGTGTGTACCCTCACCAAGGAGGGTTTCGCCAGAGAAGGCAGAGACCTTGTATTCTATCTTCTTTCCGTCAACCTTGGTGACTTCAGCCACAGCCTTTATGGTATCACCAATTTTAGATGGTTTCAGATGAGAAGACTCTATATGGCCACCCACTGTGGTGCATCCCTCAGGCAGTTGTTCTTTCACAGCCAGCATGGCAGCGTTCTCCATCAGTGCCAGCATTCTCGGGGTTGCAAGGACAGGCATATCTCCGGAACCAGCTGCTATTGCAGTATCAGCATCGGTTACTGTCAACTGAGTGGTATAGCTTAATCCAATTTCTATCATATCTTCATAGATAAATAAAACTTCCATGCAAAGGTAATGAAAAGATTTTGAATGTTCAAGAAAAATTCTTACCTTTGCAAAGAAGTTTAATGATAATAATGGATAAACTCGAAGAAATACTCCGCAAGGACTTGCATCAGTATCTCCTCTCTATGAAGGAGGTAGATGAACGACTGCCCGAATGCCCTGATGTGGAAGAAAAGTGGGAAGTGATAGCCCAGGCATACTTGCCTGACGGCATCAGGGAATTCAATGCCTATCCTACAGCCTCACTCGGTTGGATGATGTATCTTGGTATGGCTGTTGCCAAATACTGGGATACGGAATGGGAGATATATTCCAAGTTGCCTGACATCTATGCTTACATCAGAGATAAACGGGGCTACGATAGTATGGACGAATACATACGTGAGGAGGTTCTGTTGCTTAAAGGTGATGACTATACTGCAACGGACAAACTCGTAGGCGAATGTGCCTCACGAGTGCACAATGCCCTGATGCACCAGCAAATAGAGCCTGGCACCAAGGAAGCCTTCTATGCCTATGTAACCTGCCTGCACCAACTTTATCTGTTCGGCATAGCTATACAGTTGAATCGTATGGGCTATCACATGACAAAAATGCAGTAGAAAGTATTAGAAACATAAAAGATACATGAAAAAAGTAATAGTGATATCTACGAGCCTGCGTCATGGCTCAAACAGCGACATACTCGCTGAAAAGTTTGCTGAAGGTGCCAGGGCTGCTGGCAACGAGGTGGAGAAGATTTCACTCGTGGGCAAGAACATCCAGTTCTGCAAGGGTTGTTTCGGTTGTCAGAAGTTAGGACGTTGCGTACTCAAAGATGACGTTAACGACATTATGGCAAAGGTATTGAATGCCGATGTCGTTTGTTGGGCTACACCTATCTATTATTACGAGATGAGTGGTCAGATGAAGACCCTCATAGACCGAATGAATGGCATGTATGAGCAGGACTACCAGTTTCGTGATGTCTATATGCTGACAACGGCAGCCGAAGATGAAGAGCATACCCCTAAACGTGCAGAGATGGGCTTGACAGGTTGGATAGACTGCTATCCCAAGAGCCGTCTGGCAGGGACACTCTTCTGCGGAGGAGTGAATGATGCACATGAAATTCAGGGAAACAGTAAACTTCAAGAGGCATACGAAATGGGTAAAGCAATAAAGTAATCATTAAAAAAGAACTATTATGATACTATCAACAACCCCACAGATTGAAGGTCACACTATCCGCGAATATAAGGGTGTGGTGACAGGTGAAACAATTATTGGTGCCAACTTCGTCAAGGATTTCTTTGCAGGAATACGTGACGTTATCGGAGGTCGCTCAGGCAGTTACGAGAAAGTGCTCCGCGAGGCGAAAGACACCTCTATGCAGGAAATGATGGAACGTGCTCAGGAACTTGGAGCCAATGCCATCGTGGGCATAGATATAGACTACGAAACTATTGGCAAAGGGAATTCTATGCTGATGGTTGCCACCAGTGGCACAGCTGTTGTCATCTAAAAAGATTACCTGATGGACTACTCCTACGCAACCATATATTATAGAAAACAGAATATTTTATATATTTTTTCCCTTAATAATTTGTCATTATTATTATTTTTTTTAACTTTGCAAACAAGTTAGCTGAAATACAAAGATAAAACAATCCATCTCTCATTCTAATTGGTAACTCAAAAGGTGGAAGATAGTATATTTTTTCACGACACCACATAATAGAAAATAATATTACAACAACCTAAAATAACGAATTTATTATGAAAAGACTATTTATTTTTATTCTGATTTTTATCAGTTCCTTTAGTGTAAGCTATGCACAATTCGGTGGATATTACCCTTATAATGCAGGCGCAATTGCTGGGCAGAAGATGGGGGAACAATTGCGTGAACAAATGATTAACAGCGTCGATTGGGGACAAGTTTTCAATTCTCAATCCCAAACAGTTGAATCGACTAATTCTAACAGAAGCAACTCTTCAAATAACGAATCAAAAAAATCGACATCCTCAAACTCTTATAATAATGCCCAGAGTTCTAAACCTGATAGGATTTGTGGAACATGCAAGGGAGGGGGCAAGTGTATTAGTTGCCATGGCTCAGGATATAGAACAGACAATTCTTATGGAACAGGAGTCGATCGCTCAAAGAAATGTGGGCTATGTAATGGCAAAGGAACTTGTACCTCTTGTAATGGTACTGGTCGCCGATAAATATTATAATATTTTTAGACAAGTAACGAGGGACAGGTTGATTAGTAGCATAGTAGAATGAAACAATGGCGCAAGATGAAAACATCCTGCGCCATTTAACGTTTAACTCTTAATTCTTAATTCCAAATTTTTACTCCTCAGAAGGTTCCTGACCTTCGTGAGGGTAAGGCGTGAATTTAAGACCATCCCCACAATCTTATTCTTCCCTACCAGAATGCAGCTGTTTCCTCCATTCCATACCGACTGCGGAAAGAACACCGTCGTTGGTGAGCATGTATTCATCAACATGGGGTGTAAGTTTCAGGATCAGGGAGGCATAACCATCGACGAAGGAGCACTCATAGGTCATAATGTAGTACTGGCAACCATTAACCACGACCTTGACCCAGCCAAACGTTAGAGCATGAGCTATGCCCCCATCCACATAGGCAAGAATGTATGAATAGGAGCTAATGCTACAGTGCTGGCTGGAGTAACCATTGGTGACGGCGCCGTTGTAGCAGCAGGTGCTGTAGTGACTAAGGATGTTGAGCCAAACACCATCGTAGGTGGTGTTCCAGCAAAGGTGATAAGAAAAATCTTCAATCTGTTACCACTTCATTGAAATGCTCTTTACCCCAGGCTATCAGAGCAGTGAGTGCAGGCATCAGTGATTTGCCTGTATCAGTCAGTGAATACTCCACACGTGGAGGAACCTCAGGATATACCTCACGATGAACAAGGTGGTTATGTTCCAGATTCTTTAGCGTCTGAGAGAGCATCTTTTGGGAACAGTCTGTCATGAAACGCCTGATTTCGTTGAAGCGCATAATGCCAGTATCGCTTCTATCCAGAAGAAATAATACGAGCATAGACCATTTGTCGCCGAAACGACTTACCACCTGCCTTATAGGGCAAGCCAAATATTCTGCCTTAATATCTGCCATTTTTTTTAAGTTGAAAGTTGAGAGTTGAGAGTTGACAGTTGAGAGTTATCGTTCTTGCGCTCCAGTAGGTGCTCAGGCGCTTCGCGGAGTACGTTATCGTTGCAAAAGTAACAAAAAGTTACCATGTTTCAATAATACACTATGTTAATGTGAGTTAAAAGCCTTTCCTGTTATGCCCGATAAACACACAATTCCTACTTTTTGGTAACTATCCCACCAAAAAGTACCTTCTTGTGCAGATGTTTTTTTCGTCGTACCTTTGCACCGTCAAACCGAATTAAACACTATAAATAAAAAAGTAAAGAAAATGAAAAAGATTGAGACAATTAAGAGTGGTAAGAACTACAGCGCAGTAAGCGTAGGTAAGATGAGTGAGATTATTGAGCACGAGCTCCCTATGGGACCTGATGTGACCATTAAGGGCAAGGTGTTTGCAGGACAGGCTGTTGGTGCTACTGGTAGTGAATTCTCATTCCAGACTCTCGTACCAGGTCAGGACAGCGGTTTTCTGCACACTCACAAAACCCACGAAGAACTTTACTTCATTCTCAAGGGTGAGGGGCAGTATCAGGTAGATGGTGAGATATTCCCCGTCAGCGAGGGAAGTATCATCCGTGTTTCTCCTGATGGCAAACGTGCGCTGAAGAACACTGGCAACGAGAACCTCACAATGCTTTGCATCCAGTATAAGGCAAATGCCTTCACTGATGCCGATAGTCCGATGACTGATGGCAACATACTTCAGGAACCCCTCAACTGGTAAACTGCCATGATGCAGAAAGCACTTGATTTTTTACGTAGCCACAATGAGATTGCCTTCGCCACTTGCGAGGGCAATTTTCCTAAATTGCGTATATTCCAAATAATGAAGCAGGAGAACAACGTGCTTTACTTTGCTACTTCTGCAGAGAAAGCAGTGTGGAAGGAACTTGTTCATAACCCCAACGTGGAGGTGTTAGCCTATGCTGACAACATATCTGTTCGCTGCTCTGGCATGGTAAACTTCTATGTGGAGGATGATATTAAGCAATGGATATACTGTAACAATCCTGTTCTCCCTCGTCTGTATAGCAGTTATGACCAATTAGTTTATTTCTGTCTGCCCATAGCCGAGATTGACTACTTTGACCTTGCACCTACGCCTCCCATATTCAGTCATTTTGACCTAATGGCAGGCGATATGGGCAAAGGATTCATTGGTGAAAGGTTCAAAAAATAAAATTTTGAATCTTCAAGAAAAATTCTTACCTTTGCACAGAAGTTTAACGATAATAGATATATTTGAAGAAATACTCCGCAAGGACTTGCATCAGTATCGTTACGTCCAAAACTCCTTGTCGCCGGTAGGCTTCATGGTGCCTTGACATTTCGGACACGTCACCATGTCCCATATCCTGATATCGCCACTTCCACAATTCAGGCACAGCCTGCCTGCCTCACTGCGATAGGAGGGGGCAATGTCGCCAATCATCCCACCCACTACGATGTTCTGAATAGTCTTGCATTCTGGGCATGACATTGCCGTTATTTTCTGACGAAACAATCCCCTGCCTTCATACGCCTCAGCCTCGTAGCTACATGCCTCGCAACGATATTTCACTTTCCATGACATGTTCTTTATATCTCTATAATAAAACTTCCCTGCAAAGGTAATGAAAAGATTTTGAATGTTCAAGAAAAATACTTACCTTTGCACAGAAGTTTAATGATAATAGATATATTTGAAGAAATACTCCGCAATGACTTGCATAAGTATCTCCTCTAAGAGAAGAAAAATTATAAAAATAATATGACTATACAAGAATTTAGAGATTACATGGCATCAGGCAAGCCTGTTGTTGGTGGTGGCGAAGTTCACATGATGTTTCATAAGCTGTCGCAGGAGGCTTTGCGTATAACTGCTGAGATTAACGGCAAGTACCATACTCCAGAGGAACTGCATTCACTATTGGAACAGCTTTGGGGACGTGACGTTCCTAAGACCGTTGGAATGTTTCCTCCATTCCATACCGACTGCGGAAAGAACACCGTCGTTGGTGAGCATGTTTTCATCAACATGGGGTGTAAGTTTCAGGATCAGGGAGGCATAACCATCGACGAAGGAGCACTCATAGGTCACAATGTTGTACTGGCAACCATTAACCACGACCTTGACCCAGCTAAGCGTCAGAGTATGAGCTATGCTCCCATCCACATAGGCAAGAATGTATGGATAGGAGCCAATGCCACAGTGCTGGCTGGAGTAACCATCGGTGACGGCGCCGTCGTAGCCGCTGGTGCTGTAGTAACCAAAGATGTTGAGCCAAATACCATTGTGGGTGGCGTGCCTGCCAAGGTGATTAAAAAGATAGAGAGAAAAGACAGATAAATCGGAATTTGCAGAACCAATATCATAATGCTTTCAGCAGTGATTGAAATTACTCCGCTATTAAAATAATAATACTGAAATGAAGATAGAACTATTTTCTAACGAAGATTTTGCTAAAGCCTTTCCTTTGG
>Ga0310691_10005580_pt1 | contig 13701 bp, 11 predicted proteins | sample 176DNAGHGlowgp2_FD_203887 | JGI IMG/M metagenome (GOLD analysis project Ga0310691, IMG submission 203887) | Sheep rumen microbial communities from Palmerston North, Manawatu-Wanganui, New Zealand - 1766 DNA GHGlow gp2 (v2) (version 2) | ecosystem: Host-associated > Mammals > Digestive system >... | reverse complement strand
TATCAGAAGAAGTGAAGCAATTAAAGATGGGGCAAACATTATAGGAAATGTTGTCACTATCAAAGTTGTTAAAAACAAAGTTGCTCCACCATTTAAGAGCTGTAAAGTAGACATAATTTATGGTAAAGGAATCTCTAAAGAGGGTGAACTTTTAGACCTTGCTGTCAAACGTGGAATTGTTAATAAAAAAGGCGTTTGGTATGAAGTTTATAATCAAAGAATGGGCCAAGGTAGGGATACAGCAAAACAATTTTTAGCTGAAAATCCTGAAATTTTTGAAAAAATTAAAACAGAACTAGTTACTGGAGAAATACCTCAAGAGGCTATTTCTTCTGGTGAATAGAATATATCTTAATATTAATAGCTCAACTTTTCTTTTCTTGGATCGACACTTTTCATAGAAAAGGAGTTTTATATGATAAATTTACCTATTCACAGCTTAGTAGCTGAAGGTGAGGGTGTATCAGTTGTCCTTTTAATTGTATTAATTGTCGTAGCTTTAATTGTTGGTGGAGTTATAGGATTCATTATTTGTTTCGTATTACCTCAACAAAAAGCAAAACGTGCTAAAAATAATGCTGAAAAAATTATTAATGAAGCAAATATTAAAGCAGAAAAAATACAAAAAAATGCACAAATTGATGCAAAACAAACAGTTTTCGAAATGAAAAAGGAAGCTGAAAAAGACATTAAAGAAAGAAAACAAGAAGTAGTTGTTCAAGAGAATAAATTACTTCAAAGAGAACAATCCATTGATAATCGTGATAAAGCTTTGCTTAAAAAAGAAGAGATGATTCAATCTAAGGAGGATCAACTCGACCATCAAATCGAAGATAATAAGAAAAAAGCTAGAACTTTAGATGAAAAAATTAACTCTATTATCGTCGAACTTGAAAATATTGCAAAACTTACCGAAAAAGATGCTAAAGAAGAAATATTTAGACGTGTTGAAGAAAAAGAGCAACAAAACATTGCTAAATATATGAAAGAACGTGAGGAAGCAGCCGAGGCTGAAGCAGATGAAAAATCTAAAGATATTTTAGCTTATGCGATTTCACGTCATGCTCAAGAAGTAACTACCGAAAGAACAATTACTACTATTTCACTTCCAAGTGATGAAATGAAAGGTAGAATCATCGGTCGTGAAGGAAGAAACATTAAGAGTTTAGAACAAATGCTTGGTGTAGATATCATCATTGATGACACTCCAGAAGCAATTACTGTAAGTTGTTTTAATCCTATAAGAAGAGAAATTGCTGCCAGAGCTCTTAATACCTTAATCAAAGATGGTCGTATTCAACCAGGACGTATTGAAGAAGTCGTCCAAAAATGCGAAAAAGAAGTTAACGAAGTCATGAAAAAAGCTGGCGAAGAAGCTGTCTTTAAACTTGGCTTAGGAAATATGAATAAAGAATTAATCAACCTTATTGGTAGACTTAAATTCAGAACTTCATATGGACAAAATCAATTAGAACACTGCGTCGAAACTGCTCAACTTTGTGGAGCTATGGCTGCAGAACTTGGAATTAATCAACAACTCGCTAAACGTGCAGGATTATTACATGACATTGGTAAAGGCTTAGATTTTGAAATGGAAGGAAGCCACGTTGAACTTGGTGCTAGAATCGCTAAAAAATATGGTGAAAATGATTTGATTGTTAACGCAATTGAAGCACATCATGGCGATACTCAACCAAAATCAATCATTGCTTATCTTGTGATTGCTGCTGATACTTTAAGCGCTGCTAGACCTGGAGCAAGAAGTGAAACTCTTGAAACATACATCAAAAGAGTTGAACAACTTGAAACAATTTGTAAATCTTATGATGGTGTACAACAATGCTATGCAATGCAAAGTGGTCGTGAAGTTAGAGTCATGGTAATTCCAGAGAAAATTAATGACCTTCAAGCTTTCAAACTTGCAAAAGATATCAAAGATAGAATTGAAAAAGAAATGACCTATCCTGGTCAAATCAAAGTTAACGTTATTCGTGAATATAGAGCACAAGAAGTCGCTAAATAATGAATATTCTTTTTATCGGTGATATAGTTGGAAAAGTTGGAAGAAAGGCTCTTAAAGAGAACCTTTCTTTTGTTAAAAATAAATACAAGATAGATTTTGTAATCGCTAATGGAGAAAACATTAGTAACGGAAGAGGGATGAATGAAAATCATTATAACTTCCTAATTGATGAAGGTGTCGATTGCATTACACTTGGGAATCATTATAACGATCGAGATGAAATTGGAAATTTTATCGAATTTGCAGATGAAGTCGTGCGTCCTTTAAATATAAAATGTGATTTTCTAGGAGAAGGAAGCAGAATATTCGATTGCAATGGTGCAAAAATTAGAGTTACAAATCTTCTTGGTTCAGCTTTTATGAAAGAAGAGGTGAATGATCCGTTTTTAGCAATAAAACCAATTATTGAAAACGATATAAGTGATATTCATATAGTTGATTTCCACGCTGAAGCAACAGGGGAAAAGAAAGCCTTTGCTTATGCCCTTAAAAATAGTGTGAGTGCTGTTTTGGGAACTCATACACATGTTCAAACTCGAGATGCTCAAGTTTTAAATACTGGAGTTTTATATATTTCAGATGTTGGAATGTGTGGCTCTTATAACAGTGTTTTAGGGGATGAAATTGATAGCGTTGTTGAGCGAATTATTTTGCATAACGAAAACGCTCGATTTAAATTATTAGAAGATGATGACCGTTTATTTAGTGCTGTTATTTTAAGATTTAATGACTACACTTTTAAACCTGAATCAGTTGAACCTTTATATATTATAAAGAGGAAAGGAGAATAAGAATGAAAACCATATATCTTAATACCCCTGATATGGGAAAAGCTCGTAGTAGAACTAGTGAAGTTGATACTATTGATTATTCTTATGTTCCTAGTGAAGATTTAAAATCTAGATTTGTTGGCAAAAAAGTTTATTGTAGAACTTATGGTTGCCAAGCAAATGTTAGAGATGAAGAAACAATGCTTGGGTTGCTTTCAACAATTGGAGTTACTCCAACTGAAGAAAAAGGCGAAGCTGAAATTGCTATTTTAAATACTTGTGCAGTTAGAGAAAATGCTGAAGATAAAGTTTATGCTGAAATTGGCGAATTCAAACATTTTAAACACAAGAATAAAAATCTTATTCTTATTCTTTGTGGATGTATGGTTGAACAAAAACATATTGTTGATGATGTTTTAGCTAAATTTCCTCATGTTGATATTTTCTTTGGAACACATGATGTTCAAGATTTATTAAAACTTTTAGATCTTTATATTCATAAAAAACAACGTTATGTTGATGTTTCATCTAAAGAAGGAAGTATTATTGAAAACTTACCTGTTAAGAGATTAGATAATGCTAAAGCATATGTAAATATTACATATGGTTGTGATAAATTCTGTACTTATTGCATCGTTCCTTATACAAGAGGAAAAGAAAGAAGTAGAAACGCAAAAGATATTATTAAAGAGTGTAGAGAACTTGTTGAAGCAGGTTATCAAGAAATTACACTTTTAGGTCAAAACGTTGATGCTTATGGAAAAGATCTTAAAGGTGGATTAAGCTTTGCTGAATTACTTGAATGTGTTGCTAAACTTGGCATTCCAAGACTTAGATTTTTAACATCTTATCCTACAGATTTTAAAGATGAAGTTATTGATGTTATGGCAAAATATGACAACATTATGAAGTATTTGCACTTCCCAGTTCAAAGCGGAAGCAATGATATTTTGCGTAAGATGGGTAGGAGATATACAAGTGAACAATATTTAGAAATTGTCGATAAAATTCGAGCAAAAATTCCTAATATTGCACTATCTACTGACATTATTGTTGGCTTTCCAAATGAAACATATGAAGATGTTCAAAAGACAATTGAAGTTGCTTTAAAGGCTGATTATTCTAGTGCTTTCACTTTTATTTATTCACCTAGAAACGGTACTCCAGCAGCTAAGTTAAAAGATAATGTAAGCAATGAAGAAAAAGTAAAGAGATTTAAAGAATTAGTTAAAGCTCTTGAAATTAATTTTGAAAAACATGCAAATGAAATGGTTGGGACTATTCAAAAAGTCTTGGTTGATGGTCCATCTAAGAAAAACAAAGATATTTTATCAGGTTATACTGAATCAAATAAAGTTGTTAACTTTAAAGGTTCACCTGATTTAATTGGAAAAATTATTAACGTAAAAATTACTGAAAGTCATGTTTATTCATTAACAGGAGAAATTGTAAATGAATAGCGCGATAAGAAGTGATTTAAACGTAATAAAAGAATTATTACAAAAGGAAGAATTAGTTAAAGAATTTTTGTCTTTAAAATCTCAAATTGATTCATCAAAAGAAATTCGTAACATTCGCAATAAAATGAAATTTTATAAAAAATGTAATATGAGTGAAGATGAAAAAGAAGAGTACTATAAAGCTAAAAAATTATTAGATAACAATCCTCTTTTGTTAAATTTTGAAGAAACAAAAAAAGAAATTGATCATTTTAAAAGAGAGATTAAAGAGATTTTAAAAATATGATTTATGCGATTTTAGGTCCAACATGTTCTGGGAAGAGTGACTTAGCAGAAAAGTTAAGCCTTGAATTTAATATTCCTATTTTAAATTTCGATGCATTTCAAGTATATAAAGAAATTAAAAAAGGAACTGCTAAACCTGAAATTAATGAAAGCAATAAATCTAGATATTATTTATATGATTTTATTTCTATAAAAGAAAATTTTGATGTAATGAATTATCAAAAAATTGGTCGAGAGACTTTAGAAAAATTGAAAGATAAAGATGTCATTCTTGTTGGCGGAACTGGTTTATATTTAAAGGCACTTTTATTCGATTATAAATTTCAAGATGAAGAAAAAATGCCTGATAATTATCGAGAATCTGAAACCAACAATGACCTTTATGAAAAGCTTTTAAAAATAGATGAAGAAGATGCTTTAAAGATTGGAAGAAACAATCGAAAAAGATTATTGAGAGCTCTATATATTTATGAAATTCACGGAAAATCAAAAACAGATTTAAACGAAAATGGGAAAAACAAACTCGTTTATAAAGATGTAACTTTTATTGGCTTAAATCCTAATAGAGAAATGCTTTATAATCTTATAAACAAAAGAGTCGATAAAATGTTTGAAAACGGGTTAGAAGATGAAGTTGATTATTTATTTAAAAATTACGATAAATCGTTAAGAGCATTTCAAGCAATTGGCTATAAAGAATTTTTAACTTCAAATAATAGAGACGAAATCAAAGAGTTAATTAAAAAGAACACAAGAAATTATGCAAAAAGACAACTAACATTTTTCAAAAATCAGTTTGATAATGTTAATTGGTTTGAAAATATCGAAGAATGTTATATTTATATAAGAAATAAATATAAAAGTAGTTATAATTAATATTTAAGGGGGATTAAATTATGGCCTTACAAAACATCGATAAAATCGCAAAAAAGATTGGGATTAGTGAAAAATATTTAGAAAAATATGGAAATTTAAAAGCAAAAATTCGTCCAGAAATTAACGAAACAGTTAAAAATAATCCTGATGGAAAATTAATTTTAGTTACTGCAATCACACCTACAAAAGCAGGCGAAGGAAAAACAACTGCTAGTATTGCTCTTCTTGATGGACTTGCAAAAATTAATGAAAAAGCAATTGTTTGTTTAAGAGAACCTTCACTTGGACCAGTTTTTGGTCTTAAAGGTGGCGCCACTGGTGGAGGAAAAGTAACTGTTGAACCTTCAGAAGATATTAACCTTCATTTCACAGGTGATATGCACGCTTTAACAAGTTCAATTAACCTTATTGCAGCTGTCATTGACAATCATATTTATCAAGGAAACGAACTAAGAATTAATCCAGATAAGATTTTATGGAAGAGAGCTTTAGATATGAACGATCGTGAATTAAGGCTCATTCAAGAAGGATTAGGTAGTTCAGCTAACGGAATTAAGCGTGAATCAAGCTTTGAAATTACAGTTGCTAGTGAATTAATGGCAATTTTATGCATTTCAAGCGATGAAGAAGATTTTAGAAGAAGAGTTGGCGAAATTATTGTTGCTTATGATGAAGATGATAATCCTGTTTTCTTAAAACAACTTAGAATTACAAATGCGATTATGAAGCTTATGAGACAAGCTTTAATGCCAAATTTAGTCCAAACACAAGAAAACAATCCAGCATTTATTCATGGTGGTCCATTTGCAAATATTGCCCATGGTTGCTGCAGTTTAATTTCATTAAAATTAGCCTTAAAACTTTCACCTATTACAATTACTGAAGCAGGTTTTGCTGCTGATTTAGGTGCAGAAAAGTTCTTAGATATTGCTGCTAGAGTTGGTAAGCTCAAACCAGATTGTGTTGTTTTAGTCGCTACAATTAGAGCACTTAAATTGCATGGTGGTGTATTATTTGAAGAACTCGATAAAGAAAATCTTGAAGCACTTGAAGAAGGATTTAAGAATTTTGAGCAACACTATTACAACTTAAAGAAATATGGTGTACCAGTTGTTGTTGCAATTAATCACTTTGCTCAAGATACTAAAAAAGAAATTGCTTTACTTGAAAAATTATTCAATGAAAGATCGATTAAATTCGCATTTTTAGACGGCTTCCTTAAGGGAGGAAATGGTAGTGTAGAACTTGCAAATAAAGTTATTGAAACACTTCATACAACAACTTCAAAATATAAACCATTATATAAATTAGAAGAACCTATCCAAGCAAAAATAGAAAAAATTGCTAAAGAAATTTATAGAGCAAGAGGCGTTACCTATACAGATAAAGCTCTTGAAGACATCAAAAAGATTGAAAGCTTGGGAAAAGGTAATTTACCAATTTGTGTTGCTAAAACACCTTCAAGTTTTTCAGATGATCCAAAACTTTTAAATTGTCCTAAAGATTTTGATTTAAGAGTTAGAGAAGTAAAATTATCAAATGGTGCTGGATTTATTGTTGCACTTGCTGGAAATATTTTAACAATGCCTGGTTTACCTAAAGTTCCTGCTGCAGTTAAAATGGAGGATGAATAAAGAGTGGTTATAAAATCAGAAGAAAATAACAACTTTGAAACCTCTGATAACGTGCTTGAAGACCCTTCAAAAAGACTAGATAATCTAGATCTTGGTGAGGCAATTGCTGAAGATATCGAAGAGCAAAAGAAAAAAGAAGAAGATAAAGAAGAATTAGCTTCTAAAAAGAACAATTATAAATATTTCATTTATCTTTTTATAATCTTAGCGATTACTGCTTTCGTCTTATGGTTTAACTTAACTAGAAAAGTTAATATGCCAGGAAGCGATGCAGAAGTATACGTTTATCAAACTTTTGGCGAAATATTTAATTCGATGAATATCGGATATTTCGTCATGTTTATTGGATTTATTTTAGTTGGTTTCATGGTAAACGCTTTGATGATTTTCTTATTCGCAAGACTTTATACAAAGCATTTTAAATACCATCAAGCACTTGCTAATAACGCGATTGGAGTCTTTTATAGTGCGATTACTCCCGGAGCAAGTGGAGGCCAATTTGCACAAGTTGTTACTTTTAAAAAACAAGGAATTCCTGTAAGTAATGGCGCATCAATCTTTGTAATGCAGTTTATCATTCATCAAACCGTCTTAATTATTCTTAATTCAATTTCTTTAATTACAAGATTTAGTGTTATTTTAGATTTAAATATTTTGCCGATAACAATCGGAGAAATTACAATCAATATTCCAATTTGGATTTTTGTTCTTGTTGGTTTTTTAGTTAATTTTTTAGTTATTGCTGTTTTGATTTTCATGTCATATTCATGGAAATTTCAACATTTTGTTTTAAACGTAGTTATCGGATTTTTAGCAAAGATTAAACTTGTAAAAAATCCTGATGAAAAAAGAAAAGATCTATTAATTCAAGTTACAAATTATCGTATCGAATTGAGACGTCTTTTAACTAATATTCCTTTTACGTTAATAATTCTTTTATTAACCGCAATTTATATGATCATTTCTCAATTAGCTCCATTTTTCTCGGGGTTAGCTTTAAATGGATTTGATATAGCAAACACCAATATGGCTTTAAAAGCATATGATACAGTTGCTTTTATGAATTTCCATCAAATGGTTACGGGTCTAGTTCCTTTACCAGGTAACGCAGGTGTTTCTGAACTTATTTTTGGTGCTCTTTTTGGTGGTGCATCAAACTTCTATAACGGACCAGATTTTTACGCAACAGGTGGATTAAATATTTTACTTCTAGTTTGGAGATTTGGAACATTCTATATTCCATTTATCATTACAGGTATAGTTTCTGCGACTTATAGAACTCGTGGTCTTCCTGTTTCAGAAAGAATTATTCCTGTTGGAAACAGAAAAACAATGCTTACAATTCAACTTAATACGTATGAAGAACGTAAGAAAACTAGCGACTATGCTTTTGAAACAAAGCAACTTGAACGTAAAGAATTGATAGAAAAATTATCTTTAAAAAATAAAAATAAACAAACGAAAACTACTTCGATTAAGAAGCAAAAAAAGACGCAAACAGTCGATAATATTGAAATCGGAGAAGAAGAGTGAATATAGCAATTTTTTCAGATACATATTTGCCAGATATCAATGGTGTTGCGACAAGTTGCAATACACTTTTTCATATTTTAAGAAAACACGGACATAAAGTTTATGTTGTTGCTCCAGGAGAAAAGTTTGAATTTAATGACAATATTTTAAGAATTCCCGGACTCGAACTTAAAAATCTTTATGGGTATAGACTTTCTTTTATTTGGGATGAACAAGGATTTCAAATTTTAAAAAATCTTAATTTAGATTTAGTTCATATTAATACTGATTTTGGAGTTGGACAATTTGGAATGAACGTTGCAAATAAATTAAGTATTCCTATTGTTTTTACTTATCATACAATGTATGAAGATTATACGTATTATTTCCTAAAAGGATTTTTAGATAGATTTTCAAAATGGGCTATTAGAGAATTTGAAAAATCTAGTATGAATAGATCTAGTGAAATCATTTCTCCTTCAGTGAAAACCATGAATTATTTAAGATCAGTAGGGGTAGAAAAATACATTAATATTGTCCCGACTGGCTTTGATTTTTCTAAGTTTGAAAAGAGTGAAGAACATCTAAAAAGTGTCGATGGTTTACGTGAAAATTTAGGATATAAAAAGAGTGATTTTGTAGCATGTTGCCTTGGTAGAATGGCTCATGAAAAAAGCTATGACATCATATTAAAAGGATTTAGAAAATATATTGATAAATATGATGCATCAAATACTTATTTATTGATTGTTGGAGATGGTCCTGATAAACAAGATTTAGAAAAATTATCAGAAACATTAAATATTCAAGATAAAGTTAAATTTATTGGAAAAGTCGACAATGAAGATGTTCCAAAATATTATTGGATAAGCAATTTATTCTTGAATTCTTCTATAAGTGAAACTCAAGGGTTAACATTTATGGAAGCAATGGCAAGCGATATCCCCATTCTATGTAGATTTGATAACTCACTTGTTGGTATTATTAATAATAAGAAGACTGGTTTCTTCTATGTTGATGAAGAAGACTTTCCTGATAAACTTGAATACGTTAAAAATCTTGGAGAAGATCAGCTTGAAAACATTATAAAAAAAGCAAAAGAATCAATTGATGATTTCTCTGAGAAGAAGTTCTACCATAAAATTTTAGAGGTATACAATCGTGCAATTAGAAAATCATGGTGATATAAAATTTAAATATAAAATCAAAAATGACGTTGTTGTTTTTGATATTGATGGCGACAAATTCAAGGTCACAAAAGAGTTTTTTGATTCATTAAATTTAGAAGAAGAAACTAAAATAAGTGACTTTATAATCGATCAAATTAAAACTGAAGCTAAGGTTCAAAAGATTGTTAATTATTGTAAAAAATTAGCTATCAAAAAGCCTTATAGTGAAATTCAACTTATCAAAAAAATCAATAAAAAATTTGATAATCCAAAAGAATTAAAAAAGGCTTTTGCTGTTTTAAGAAATTCAAATATTTTTGATGATGAAAATTATTTACAAAGCTATAAAGAATATTTTGATAATAATCTTTATGGTAAATATTACATAATTAATTATTTTAAAAACCAAAATGTTAAACCAAATTTAATTGATAAAATCGAATTTGATGAAGAATTTGAGATGGAAAAAGCTCAAAAATTCTTTGAACAATTAAAAAATAAATTTGTTAGAAATAATTATGCAAAACAAAAGAAAAAAATCTATGATTTAATGCTTTTTAGAGGATATTCTGTTGAAATTATTTTAGAAGTATTAAACGGATTAGAAATTGATGAAGAAAAAGAAAAAAATAGATTAATAAATTCATATTTAAAATTGAAAAAGAAATTTATTAAAAATGATAAATATCAAGGTGTTGATATAAATAGTAAGATTGTTAATAAATTAGTCATGCAAGGCTATAATTATTCATTAATTAGCGAAGTAATTGCGATGGATAAGAGAGGTGAATTAAATGATTAGTGATTTAAAAGATGGCAATCATGTAAGAGATTATTTTTTAGTTAAAGAAGCTGTTAAAGGTGTTTCTACAACGGGTTTAAATTATTTAAATATTCTTTTACAAGATAAAACTGGTGTTATTGAAGCAAAAAAATGGGATATAAACCAAAAGGATGTTGATATTTTTAAAGCTGGAGAAATTGTTCAAGTTAATGGTGATGTTTACGATTATAAAGGTAAACTTCAAATAAAAATTTATACAGCAGAAATAATTGATAAGAAATTTGCTGATCTTAAAAATTTCTTAATCGATTCTCCAAAACCATTTGAGGAATTAGTTGAACGTTTTAATTTCTTTAAAAACAGTGTTTCAAATAAAGATTGTAAGTTAATTTTAGATGCTGTATTTGAAAAATATTACGATAAATATGCTAGTTTTCCTGCTGCAACAAAAAACCATCATGAATTTTATCATGGTTTAATTTATCATTCTGTTAGTATGTGTGAAATTGCAGAAGCTGCTAGTAAAAATTATCCAAATATTAATAGAGATTTATTAATTACTGGTTGCTTACTTCATGATATTGGTAAAACTGTTGAACTTTCTGGACCAGTAGCCACAAAATATACCGATGAAGGAAATTTATTAGGACATTTAACAATTGGATTTAATATTGTAAAAGATATTGCTGATGAATTAAAAATTACAAGCGATATACCTCTTCAACTTGAGCACATGATACTTTCTCATCATGGAAAACTTGAATTTGGAGCGTGTGTTTTGCCTTTAACTCGAGAAGCTTTAATTTTATCAATGATTGATGACATGGATGCTAAAATGATGATGCTTGATAAAGCACTTCAAGATGTAAAACCAGGCGAATATAGTGAAAAAGTATTTGGTTTAGATAATCGAAGTTTTTATAAAGGCCAAGAATAAAAGGCACAATAATTTGTGCCTTTTTAAATGCGATAATAATCGATTATTTTAAGTTAGTTTTAATTTCTTGAGCAAGAGCTGGTAAATTGACTTCATCAATCTTATTAAATTCAAGTTTTAATCCATCTGGTGCGTTATATCTTGGAATTACATGAACGTGGAAGTGCATTACGCTTTGCCCGGCAGCTTCATAACAATTTGCTAAAATGTTAACGCCTTTTGCTCCAAGTTGTTTAATTTGGACTTGGCCAATTCGTTGAGCAAGATCATAAACTTTATGCATAACTTCTTTTGGACAACTTAAGAAGTTTTCATAATGATCTTTTGTAACAACAAGGGCGTGTCCATAAGAGACAGGATTTACATCTAAGAATGCTAAAACATCATCATCTTCATAAAGTATAGTTGAAGGGATAATTTTAGCAGCAATTTTACAAAATATACAATTTTTATCGAATTTCATGATATTTTCCTTTCTTGTAAAAAAGGCCGTAATCGGCCTTTTTTAATATTAATCTTCAAATAATTTTGGATATGTTTGTTTGAAGTAATCGAATACGTCTTGATCGTGGTAATTGATATTACATTGCTCTAAGTAATAAGTTAAAGCGTTTGTAGTATAAGTTGAACCAGTTGCAAGTGTATAAGCAGTGTTTCTAACTTTTTCTTCGATTGCTTGTTTTTCAGCATCACTTGTATCATCAGTGACTGCAACTAAATCAGGAGTGACGATATCAACGATTTCGATAACATAATAGTTATCTCCGTCTTGCCAAATAACTGAATCTTCAGCACTTGAATAGTTATCTTTCTTTAAGAAGAAGTGCTTATCGGTTGTGTTTGTTCTATATAAGTGCCAACCTTGATAATTTTCTTTTGTTTGAGCTGGGCCCCATTCATTAACTAAACCATATGCGTAAAGTTTGTTTTTGATATCGTTTGGTAAACTTGATCCATCTTTAGTATACCAACCTTCAGTTTGATAATTCTTAACTCTGATGTCATCTGTTTTAATTTCTAAACCAACAACAGGGTCATATGTAATTGAATCAATTGAAGTGAAGGAGGAATAATTTGATGAATTATTTGTGTTACCATCACGTGTTAATGTTGAATAATCTTTGATTAAATCAGCATAAGGTGTGTTTTTGTAATATTCTAATGATCTTCCGTCACCATAATCTTGAATATAGCCTAAACCGGCGTGTCCATCAAGGTTTTTGGATGGGTTGTCACTTGTAACATCGCCAAAGATTGATTTTGCTAAAACTTCAGCGTGTGTAGCATCTAAAGCGATGTCGCTTTCAATACCTTTCCAAGCATTTGAAGCAATGTCAAATTTAGCAGTTGTAGCTAAATTTAAATTAGCAGGATCACTTGTTGAAGAACCTGTAACATAATTTCCAACAAATTCTTTCATGAATTTGGTAGCGTTTTTAGCATCGTTATCAGAAATTGAAATGTAATTAACTTTTCTTGATTGAGTATTACCAACAGCACTGTATTGTTCTTGGATAATGTATTGTTCAACAAGTAAGTTTTGAATAATTGTTGGAAGAAGTGAATTATTTACATAATCAAGGTAGTAATTAACGTGTAATACTTTCTTGATATAATTAAATCCACTTTCACTTGTGGTGTTATATTTTTTATCAATTAAAACACCATCAGTAAATCCGTTTGTTAAATATTCTTCAGGATGTGAAACATAATATGAATCTAATGGATCAATTTCTTTGAAACCATTAAATAATTCTTCTGCACCATAATAGGTATAGTGTTTTTGATATGTTGGGTTTTCATAAAGAACTGTTTCTGCATCGACTTCAGCGCCTGTTGCATCAACAATTGTGTAAAGTTTTTTGTAGATATCTCTAGCAAATAAGACTTCATAGAAACGATTGTTTCTCTTGTAAGAAGCAGTATTTGCTTCATCCCATAAAGCTGTGACGATTTTTTCTTCGATAATGTTCTTGATAATTGCTAATCTAGCTTCAAATTGAGCAGTTGAAGGAGTTGCATCGTCCATACTTAATTTGAAAGCGGTATGCTTCCAGTTTTTGTATGCGCTATGTGATGAGATAAATGATGATTGTTCAGTTGAAGACTTGCCATCATAATCGACTAAAGCGATTTTAAAACCATAATCACTTGATGAGTCTGGTTGAACTTCAAATTTACCTAAAACCTTTTCTGCAATACTAACTGCAAGTAAGTTTTTAACATCAGATGAATATGATGAACTTGTTCT
>Ga0310691_10005579_pt1 | contig 13702 bp, 11 predicted proteins | sample 176DNAGHGlowgp2_FD_203887 | JGI IMG/M metagenome (GOLD analysis project Ga0310691, IMG submission 203887) | Sheep rumen microbial communities from Palmerston North, Manawatu-Wanganui, New Zealand - 1766 DNA GHGlow gp2 (v2) (version 2) | ecosystem: Host-associated > Mammals > Digestive system >... | reverse complement strand
ACGATTTCTGCTTTTATCTTACAAAAACTGAATTTGCTGAAGTAAAAAACTTGATATCAAAAAATTTGACATCAAGTTGGGGTGGAAGAAGAAAGCCTCCACGTGCATTTACAGAATCGGGTCTATATATGTTAATGACTGTTCTAAGGGGAGACCTGGCTACTAAACAAAGCCGGGCGCTTATTCGAATATTCAGAGCGATGAAAGACTATATAGTAGAGAATCAGCCTATCATATCACAGCGTGATATTTTAAGATTGTCACTTCAGACAAGTGAGAATACGGAGGCAATTCGTAGTATGCAGTCCCTGTTAGGCAGTCAGCAAAAAATGGTTGCAGATCAACAGAAACTGTTGCTTGAGCATGATGATATGCTGGCTGAAGCACTAGAAAAGATAAGTGAAACTGTAAAGAAATCTGATCTATCGCCAGTACTTTTGCAGTTTGATCAACCGGAGGATAGTAAAGAGTTTTTATTAAGAGAAGGGCATCCTGCCAAAGCTGACATTACTTATATGGATATATATAGTAAGGCAGATAAAAGCGTATATATAATTGATAACTATATCAATATAAAGACGCTTAGGTTATTACAGAGTGTAAAGACAGGTGTTTCTGTAACAGTATTTAGCGATAACTTACGTCATAATCTGCATGAAAGTGATTATTTAGATTTTCAAACTGAATTTCCATCTATACCAGTAGCATTTGTTAGGACAGGGGGAATAATGCATGACAGATTTATTATAATTGATTTTGATGAAGAGGAAGAAAGAATCTATCATTGTGGGGCTTCATCAAAGGATGCGGCAATAAGGCTCACAACGGCTATAACAGAACTTACAAGTGCTGATATGAAGGTTCATATTCATGAACTCATTAATCAGATGAGAGATAATTCAAATTTGATTTTGAGATAACCATTTAATTTTATTGAAAATATGAATAGTTAGTGGTATGATGCAACCATATCAAGGAAACAATGGCGTTTCATCTTTATTAGATGAAGCGCCCTTTTTTGTTGTTAAAGGGGTGATGACAATGGCAGCATTTGACAGAGTACAGAGTGGGATTCCTGAATTGGACACAGCTCTTGATAATATTCGGCTTGGAGATAATGTGGTATGGAGAGTTTCAAATATAGCGCAGTTTAAGCTTTTTATGGAACCATATATCAGACAGGCAATTAAAGACAAAAGGAATATTATATATTTCAGATTTGCAAGCCACGAGGCTTTAATTGAAGAACATCCAGAGATAAAAACTGTAGAGATTCCGCTTTCGCATAGGTTTGAGACTTTTACAGTCGATATACATAATGTGATAGAACGAGAAGGAAAAGATGCATTCTATGTATTTGACTGCCTCTCTGAGCTCCAGGCAGCGTGGGCTACAGATCTTATGATGGGTAATTTTTTCAGAGTTACATGTCCGTTTTTATTTATACTTGATACCGTAGCATTCTTCCCTATCATAAGAGGAAAACATTCCGTACATGCTATTAACAAGATACTAAACACAACACAGCTTTTCTTTGATGTTTATTCGGATAATAATAATATATACGTACGTCCGGAAAAGGTATGGAACAGAAATTCAGATACTATGTTCCTCCCCCATATTTATAATCCGGATAGTGGCAGTTTCCGCCCTATTTTGGATGGTGTACAGTCAAGCAGATTTTATCAGACACTTGGTATGGCGCAACGTTCAGCTGAGGAGCAATATCTTGATTCGTGGGATTTGTTTTTCAACCGTGCAAAGACTCTATTCGAAAATGGAATTGATATTACTGATGAATGCTCAAGAATGTGTGACATCATGATGACCCGGGATAGTAAGATGCGAGAGATGGTAAAAAAGCATTTTTTACCCGAGGATTATTTTGCTGTACGGGATCATATGGTTGGAACAGGTATGGTAGGTGGCAAGGCATGTGGTATGCTTCTATCTAGGACAATTATAAGAAATAAGGAAACTGATATCAGTGATATACTGGAACCGCATGATTCATTTTATGTTGGATCAGATTTTTATTATACATATATTGTTGATAATAATTTGTGGGACATCAGGATAAAACAGAGAACCGAGGAAGGATACTTCTCTCTGGCAGAGGAGTTTGCGTCTAAGTTAATGAATGGTGTTTTTTCTGAATCAATGAGAGAGCAGTTTATCAGAATCATAGAGTATTATGGACAGGATCCATACATCATTCGTTCCAGCAGCATATTGGAGGATGGCTTTGGAAATGCATTTGCAGGAAAATATGAATCTGTATTCTGTGTAAACAGAGGAAGTCTGGAAGAACGGTTAGTTGAATTTGAAAATGCCATCAGAACTGTCTATGCAAGTACGATGAGTCTTTCGGCGCTTGATTACAGAAAACGTCGTGGACTTGAAAATAGAGATGAACAGATGGCGCTTTTAGTACAACGTGTATCTGGTTCATACTATGGCGCATATTATATGCCATGTGCCGCTGGTGTTGGTTATTCGTATAGTCCCTATAAAATTATGAAGGACACAGATCCAAAGGCGGGCATGCTAAGACTTGTAATGGGACTTGGAACTTCTGCAGTAGACAGAACAGAAGGTTCTTATCCAAGAATCGTAAATCTAGATATGCCGGAAAAAACTTCGTATTCATCCTCTGCTGATAAGCATAAGTTTTCCCAGGGAAAAATAGAAGTTATAGATATGAATGAAAAGAAAGTCAGAAAGCTACCTCTTGAAGAGATAGAAGGTAATATGCCGAAGTATCTGGATAATATATTATTGGAACATGATTATGACGCAGAGTCCAGGCTTCGGGAAATGGGGAGAAGAAGAGATGTTAAGTTTATTTCCTGCAAGGGTCTTGTTACAAATGATGAATTAATGGGAAAAATGCGAAGGATGCTGGGCAGCATAGAAGAAGAATATGAATATCCTGTTGATACGGAGTTTACCATTAATATTTCAGAAACTGGAGAGTATCTGGTAGATCTCCTACAATGTCGACCACTTCAGATTCAGAAAGGAACTTCAGGTGGGAAAGTTCCAAAAGGTATACCAGAAGAGATAATACTTCTTGAAACGAGAGGTGCTTCTATGGGTATATCAAAAACATCGGAGCTTGATCTTATAGTCTATGTGGATCCGGTGAAATACTTTGATATGCCATATAAGCAGAAGTATTCTGTGGCAAATCTTGTCGGAAAGATTAATTGGCACTATAGGGATCAGAACAAACATATGATGCTTATCGTTCCAGGGCGTGTCGGAACATCGTCTCCTGAACTGGGTGTTCCAACAGCATTTTCGGACATCAGCGCATATGAAATAATATGTGAGGTCGAGGAATCAAAGGCAGGATATAATCCTGAATTATCTTATGGCAGTCACATTTTTCAGGATTTAGTTGAGGCCCAGATTTTATATACAGCTGTATTTAATAGTGAAAAGACCATACATTTTTCTCCTGAAAGATTATGTTTCTGCCCGGATATTGTAAAGGAGTTTGATCAGGGTGACAGTTTAGCAGATATAGTTCATATCTATGATATGAGTGGGAGAAAATCAGAAGTATATAACGATATGACTGATGAGCATCTGCTTATTACATGTTGAGGAGACAGAATAAAATGAAACCAATAATAGGAGTAATGCCACTTTGGGATGAAGAGAGAAATAGTATATGGATGATACCGGGCTATATGGATGCAATAATTCGTGCTGGAGGGGTTCCGGTTATACTTCCTTTATGTAAAGATGAAACTATATTAGAACAGCTGGTTGAAACGTGTGACGGTTTTTTATTTACAGGAGGTCAGGACGTTTCTCCTGTCTTATATGATGAGAAAGCATTAGAAGGAGTAATTACATGTGAAATTCGCGATATGATGGAGGGTAGTATACTTAGAAAAGCTATAGATCAGGATAAGCCGGTTCTTGGCATATGTCGTGGAATACAGTTTATAAATATATTTTTGGGAGGGACACTATATCAGGATATTCCATCAGAACATCCTTCAGATGTGGAGCATCATCAGCATCCGCCATATGATGTTCCAATTCATGAGGTGGAAATAGTAAGAGGATCGCCTTTAGAAGCCTGCATTAATAAAGACCATTTAATGGTTAACAGTTATCATCATCAGGCTATAAAAAAGGTTGCGCAAGGATTAAATGTAATGGCGGTTTCTGCTGACGGTCTTGTAGAAGCGGTCTGCATGCCCGAACATAAATTCTTATGGGCTGTTCAGTGGCATCCGGAGCTCTCTTATAAAGTGGATTCAGACAGTCAGAAAATATTTAATGTATTTGTGGAAGCTGCAATTTAGGCTTGAAACTCGGAAACAATTGATGTATATTTTAGTCATGGAAAGACAAGGGCGTCTGCATATTTGCAGGCGCCCTTGTTTAGTTTATGAGGATATTAAAAATTGACTGGTATGAAGTTTTTTGATCAGAAATAGGAATTCCAGGTTATCGGGAAAGGAGACGAGCTGCTATGGATAATAATATGCTGCTTAACCATACAGAAGAGGTAAATGAACTTCTCGCAAGGTATGGTGTGAAATTCGGGATTTATAAAAATGGAACATTTAAGGAACAGCTTTTCCCATTTGATATGATTCCAAGAATAATTGAAAAGGATGAATTTGATTATTTGGACAAGGGACTTGCTCAGAGAGTGATGGCGCTTAATCTCTTTATAAAAGATATATACTCAGATAAAAAGATAGTAAAGGATGGAGTTGTTCCAGAAGAGTTTATATATGCGGGAAGTGGATATCTGGCACAGTGCGAGGGAATTCTTCCTTCTAATGGTGTGTATAGTCATATCTCTGGTATAGACCTCGTGCAGGGCAAGGATAAGTCATGGTATGTTTTGGAGGATAATCTTCGTATCCCTTCAGGCGCGTCTTATCCCATGATTGCTAGAGAGCTATGCCGTAGAAGTAATCCAAAGCTGTACGCTGAGAATCATATAGAGGATAATCGTAATTATGCAAAGCTTCTCCGAAAAGTAATGGATTATGTTAATACGGGTGGACATACTGTGATACTTACTCCTGGCAGATATAATGCCGCTTATTTTGAACATTCATTTCTGGCAGAACAGACCGGGGCGCATCTCACAACCGGTGCAGAGCTTCTTGTTGAGAATGATCATCTGTATTTTGTTGATTATTCGGGAAGAAAAGAAAAGGTAGGAGCGGTATATAGAAGAATATCTGATGAGTATCTGGATCCGATGAATTTTAATTCTGAGTCAGTGATAGGGATTCCACATTTATTTGATATATATCGCAAGGGTAATGTAGCGCTGATTAACGCGCCGGGAAATGGAGTGGCAGACGATAAGGGAATATACTATTTTGTTCCGAAGATGGTGAAGTACTATTTGAACGAAGAACCAATACTTATGAATGCTCCTACATATCTTCCTTACTACGAGGATGATATGAAGTACGTTCTGGAACATTTTGATGATCTTGTTCTAAAGGATGTAGCCGAGGCTGGTGGATATGGAGTGGTATTTGGCAGTTCCCTTACAAAGGAAGAAAAAGAACAGTTTATTAGTATGCTAAAAAATGAGCCAAGAAGATTTATAGCTCAGGAGGTGATAGATTTTCTTGATATAGATATATGGGACGAAGGGAAAATGGTTCCGCGTAAGGCGGATCTCAGAGCATTTGTTCTCATGGCTGATAAACCATATGTATGGAAAAGCGGGCTTACCAGATTCTCAAGAAATCCTGATTCATTTATCGTTAATTCTTCACAGGGAGGAGGTTTTAAAGACACATGGGTATTATGTCAGTAGAAAACACAGACAGGCTGCTGTGGTTAGGAAGATATAGTGAGAGAGTATATACAACTCTCAGGCTCTTCGCCAATTATTTTGATTCGATGATTGATTTGAGTGGTGATAAGTATGAAGAGTTTTGCAGAAGTCAGGATATTCCGAATATTTATACATCATTAGAAGACTTCAGCAGAAGATACTGCTTCGATGCAGATGACACTAATTCGATATATTCAAATCTTATGAGAGCCTATAATAATGCGGTTGTGCTTAGGGAAGAGATAGGCAGTGAAACACTAAGCTATATACAGCTTGCTGTCTATGCTATGAACATAGCCGCAACTAAGGATGCTCCACTTCTTGCCCTTCAGAAGGTAACAGATAACATAGTTGCATTCTGGGGAATAGCTGATGATTCAATCGACGATGCACAGGTGAGAGACCTGATCAAACTTGGAAAAAGAATCGAAAGAATAGATATATACGGGCGACTTCATATGAAGAGTGACGAATTAAAGAGGGAAGTGAAACGCCTCAATTCCCGTATAAATACAGTGGCTCTTAGATATGACCATAAAAAGCTTATGCACATTAATTATCTTGTAGAAGAGGATGAACCGGACTATGACCTTATTGTTGAAGAAGTGGAGGCACTGATTAGTGAGTAGACTAAGGTTTAGATACTACATGCGGCTGTCCTTTGATGGACCTGCTGCACATCATAGATTTACCCTGAAATGTATTCCTGTATCAGATGAAAAGCAGAGGATTACTCTTATCAGCAGAGATATCTATCCTAACAGTTTTATAAGTGACGGTGTGGATTCATTTGGTAATTCCTTAATTTATGGATATGAGGAAAGTGAACATAAATGCTTCTTCTTTGACATAAGAGGTGAGGCAATATGTGGTCAGAATAAGAATGATACGAGTGAAATAGAGAAAAATGACACAAAAGAAATCGCCTTATCGAATGCTGTAAATCCCATGAATGTATCAGTTTTCAGATATCAAACTAAATACACAGAAGCTAAGGAAATGCTCGTTAATTATTCTAAAAAGATAGCTAAGGAACTAGATTTAGAGCATCTGCTCGATAGAGATTATGATTCAAAGGAAAACAGGGTGGCTATGTTTGCAGAAAACTATTATAAGGATCTTATTCCGGCTGAAAAACTATCAGATGATACAAGGTATGCCATATATGTAATGAACAAGGTTTATCAGGACTTTGGATATGAAAAGGGAGTAACAGAGATAGGAACATTAGCTGAAGATGCATTTGAGATAGGAAAGGGTGTGTGTCAGGACTATGCTCATATAGTTCTGGCAATTCTGAGACTCCGGAGGATACCCTGCAGATATGTTACCGGGATGATGGTTGGCGAGGGCGAGTCTCACGCCTGGATAGAAGTATATTCAGATGGTTTTTGGCTACCGCTGGATCCTACAAATGGTATAGTTGTCACTGATCAGCATATCAAAATAGCACATGGGAGAGACTACAGTGACTGCCTGGTCAATCAGGGAGTCTTTGTAGGAAATGTAAAGCAGAAACAGGAGATTACAGTATCGGTTGAAGAAATGGAGTAAATGATGATAGAGAGTATAGTCAAGGCGGAACTTCCGGTAGATGAAGTGTTGGAAATAAAAAAACATAGACTGGGAGATTCCGGAAAAAGAATATGTGTGGTTACTGGAATACATGGTGATGAATTAGAGGGACAATATGTAGCGTATGAACTGTCCAGAAGGGTTAAGGAAAATATGCAGAATCTAAATGGAATAGTGGATATATATCCAGCTATGAATCCGTTTGGAATAGATTCCATAACAAGAGGAATTCCTGCTTTTGATCTGGATATGAACAGAATATTTCCTGGAAATGACCACGGAGATATGAATGAGTATATGGCAGCTGAAATTATAAAGGATATGATGGGTGCTGACCTGTGTCTTGATATTCATGCCAGCAATATATTTCTCACCGAGATACCCCAGATAAGAATAAATGAATTGCATAAGGAACGATTGGTTCCCATTGCATCAAAAGCTAATGTAGATTTAATATGGGTGCATGGAGCAAGTACAGTGCTCGAGTCAACATTTGCATACAGTCTCAACTCAGCAGGGGTTCCAACACTTGTAGTAGAGATGGGAGTAGGAATGAGAATAACAAAAGAATACGGTGATCAGCTTACAGATGGAATCTTGTTCCTTATGAAGGATATGGGGATATGGAATGGTCTGGTAGATGATATCAGAAAACCGGTAATATCCTATGATGAGGACGGCTGGGATGTTTATTATCTAAATGCCCCTGTATCCGGTGTATTTATAAAGGATACAGATCATGGAACCCTTTTAAAGACAGGTGATCATATAGGAAGAATTGTAAATCCTATGAGTGGAGAACTTCTTGCCGAGATTAAGGCACCGGCTGAAGGGTGGCTTTTTACCATAAGGGAATATCCAATAGTTGAGGAGGGTTCTCTTATGGGAAGAATCCTGAAACAGGAGGTATATGACAGATGGAGAAGCTAAGTCTTTTTGAGATAAAAGCATTATATAGAGATGATTTTCGTGTTACAGGGTATTCATTTGGTTATGGAGAAAAAACAGCAGCCATAGTTGGAAGCCTCAGAGGGAATGAATATCAGCAGATATATGTATGTTCTCTTCTGATAAAAAAACTGAGACAGCTAGAAAAAGAGGGAAGAATCAAAGAAGGAAAAAGTATCTTAATCATTCCTTGTGGTAATCCGTATTCTGTAAATGTTAAGAAAAGGTTTTGGACGATAGATAATACCGATGTAAATAGAATGTTTCCCGGATACAATTTGGGAGAAACTACTCAGCGAATTGCAGATGGAATATTTAATGCAGTAAAGGATTATAAAATAGGAGTACAGCTTGCATCATTTTATATGCCTGGAAATTTTGTTCCGCAGATACGGATAATGAAGACCGGGCTTGAAAATGTTGATATGGCTAGACAGTTTGGACTCCCTTATGTAGTGCTTCATCATCCAAGACCTTTTGATACTGCGACTCTAAATTATAATTGGCAGATATGGGAAACAGAAGCATTTTCTCTATATACCTCAAGTACTGGTGAGGTAGACAAGAATAGTGCATCAATGGGTGAAAGAGCAATACTTAACTTTTTATCTAAGCAGGGAATAATAGATTACAGCTCGGATGAGGGGTATATATCACGAGTTGTGGAGACTACAGACTTTATAGATGTAAGAACAAGTTGCTCCGGATTCTTTGAAGGTATGGTTAAGGCACATGAAAGAGTTGAAAAGGGGCAGGTACTTGCTCAGATAGTCCATCCTTACGAAGCAGTAGTAAAAGAAGAACTTGTCGCCCCAATTGAAGGAACGGTAGGTTTTATTCATAATGAAACGCTCGCATATCAGAATACTGCAGTCATAAAACTTATACCATAGTAGAGGTGTATTTATGAGCGAACTCGAAACGAATGACTGGATAGTCATCAATAATATAATATATGATATATATACTATAAAGAATATTGAGGAGATGCAGAGGAAATTTCTGGAACACCTGATGTCTATTGTTGAATATGATGCAGGTGATTTTTGTCTTGCTTCAAAAGAATCTGTTGCAGGAATCGACTCAGTGGTGGCATATGGATATGATGGCAGGGATGTAATAAAGTATGATGACCTGGATTATAGCCGGGATATTATGTACAGTGGACGAAGTCTTGTATATAGAGAGTCAGATATAATGTCCGAGAAGAAAAGGATGAATACAGATTATTATAAACTGTTTTACGAGACTAATAATTTTCATTATTCTATACAACTTATATTGGGTTACGAAGGACAGTTTATGGGAGTTGTCACACTGTACAGACTTAAAGGAAAACCTGATTTTGATTATTATGATATTTTCGTGCTTGATATACTAAAGGATCACATGTCATATAGTCTGAATCAGCGAAGAAGTATACAAAATGATATAAGTGCATTAACTGATGTTGAAGGATTTATTCAGAAGTATTCACTTACCAAAAGAGAGTCTGAAGTTCTTATGCATATTCTCTCCAGACAGGATAATGTAATTATTAGTGAAGAACTATCAATCAGTTTAAACACGCTTAAGAAACACGAAAGAAACATTTACCAAAAATGTAATGTAAGTAGTCGTATGCAACTTTTTAAACTTGTTTCGTCATATCAGTAAAAATCATAGGAGACTATATATGAAGAGAGGAATGCTGACTTCAACACCCCAAGAGGATGGATACAGAATGCCGGCGGAGTTTGAAAAACAAAGAAGGGTGTGGATGTGCTGGCCAGAGAGATATGATGTCTGGAGAAATGGTGCTAAACCGGCAAGACTGGCTTTTGCAAGAGTAGCAAATACAATTGCAGAATTTGAACCGGTAACTATGATAACAAGTGAGGCAGGATTTTCGAGTGCAAAAGGCATGCTTGGAAGTGATGTGAATATAATTGTGCTTCCATATAATGATGCATGGGTAAGAGATACTGGACCAACATTTCTGATAAATGCAGACGGAAATCTTCGTGCAGTTGATTGGACCTTCAACGCATGGGGTGGAAATGTGGATGGACTCTACCATCCATGGGATGACGATGACAGACTTGCGGGCTTAATATGTGACAGGCTTGATATCGCTCGATATAGGACAGAAGGATTTGTTCTGGAAGGAGGATCATTTCATGTGGATGGGAAGGGAACTTTAATTACTACTGAAATGTGTTTACTGAGCAAAGGTCGAAATCCACATCTGAATAAATCGGAGATTGAAAAAATGTTGAAGGAGTATCTGGGGGTTAATAAGGTGATATGGCTTAAGGATGGCATAGACCCCGATGAAACAAATGGACATATAGATGACGTAGCCTCTTTTGTGGGAGAAGGAGAGGTAGTGTGCATAGATGAAGAGAACAGTGATAGTCCATTTTTTTATCCATCGAAAGAAGCTCTTAGAATGCTTGATTCGTCTACGGATTGTAGTGGACGTAAACTTAAGGTACATAGACTTTGTTGCCCCAAAAATCTTGTTAGAATTCCGGATGATTATCAAATATTATCCGAGGATGGTTCGAAGTGCAGAAGACCGGGAGATATTTGTATTGCATCATATGCGAATTTTTTAATAGTTAATGGAGGCGTTATTGTGCCGCAATATGGTGATGAGAACGATGAAAGAGCATTGTTAGAGCTTCAAAAAATATTTTCTGATCGTAAGGTTATTGGAGTTGATACACGGGAGATTGTTTATGGAGGTGGAAACATCCATTGTATTACGCAGCAACAGCCGTTTGCTGGATAAAACATTATTCTAAATAATCATTTTTTACATCAAAGTAGTACATAAATGGTTAAATGTGATAATGGAAATCATACATTTTATGTTTTATTATGTGCCTGTTGAATGGCAAAGGAGCTGGTATTGTAGCTCCTTTTTCGTTTTATAGGAGGGAAAATATATGAGAAAAACAATTAAGAAACTTGTTTCGGGACTTACTGCAGCTCTTATGATGATTACAATGATATCCGGGTGCGGTAGTTCAAATACTGCAAATAATACAGATGAAGAAAGTACATCAGGTGCTTCAGCCAGTAAAGAAGTAAATGTAATATGCTGGACGGAGTATCTTCCGGATGAGGTGCTTGAATCCTTTACTGATAGTACAGGGATAAAGGTGAATATGACAACATATACATCTCCCGATGATATGTTGGCTAAAGTTCAGACTCAGACTCCGGGAACATATGATCTGATTATTGCACCTGAAAATTATACACCTATATTTAGTTCACAGGATATGCTTGAGGAAATTGATAGAGAAAAAATCAGCAATTATACAAATATTGATGAAAAGTATTTAGGAAGAACTAATGATCCGGATAATAAGTATTCTCTGCCATACATGTTTGCAAGTGCAGTAATTGCAGTGAACACAGATGTGATTTCTGAGGAAATTGACAGCTATTCGGATTTAACAAAAGAAGAGTACAAGGATAAAATCGTCGTTATCGAAGATTCAAGAGCGATGTATGCTATGGCGGCTATGGCAACCGGACATGATGCAAATGATGTAAGTGATGATACACTTTCGGATGTAGAAACATATTTTAATGATTTATTCCCTAATGTTCATGCATTTGATGGAGACAGTCCTAAGACCCTGATGATAAATGGTGAATGTCCAATTGGATTAATATATGGAGCGGAGGCATTACTGGCTCAGCAGGAAAATCCTAGTATAAAGTGCTTTTATCCTGAGGAAGGGGTGTATATGGGCGCAGATGCAATGATGATCACATCCGCAGCTGGTAATAAAGAAAATGCTTATCTATTAATGAATCATATCCTTGATGGAGAAACAAGTGCAAGCATTTCAGAAATATTTCCATATATAAATCCTAATAAGGCGGCTCTTGAATATCTTGGAAGTGATTTTATCGATAATATCCTTACGAATCCACCAGAAGAAGTAATGGAAAGGTCATGTACCCTTGAAGATATTGGAGATGATGTTTCAAAGATTGTTGAATTATGGACAAGACTAAAAGGTTAATCTGGAAAGCTGGTTTTTATATGAAAAAAACGAATTCATCAACATTAGCAAAGTACATAATGATTGGCCCGGTTTCTTTATGGCAATATCTACTGGTTGCGATTCCTTTCATGTATATAATCGGAATAAGCTTTATGAATAAAGGAACTTATGGTGGTGTCGAAAAGGGATTTACATTAAAGAATTATTCAGATATTTTAAATCCTCTCTATATATCTACATTCGCAAAATCGTTAGGGATGTCTTTTGTTGTAACGATTGTCTGCCTGGTAATTGCGTATCCTTTTTCTTACTTTGTATCTGAAAAGGGGCCGATAGAGAAAAAAATCCTTATGTCTATGGTAATGGTTCCATTCTGCGTAAGCATGATAATAAGAATATTTTCATGGGTAAATATACTCCGTGCTGATGGAATCATAAACAGACTTCTGATAAAGGTGGGAATCATACAGGAACCGCTGAAGCTTGTATATAATCATACAGGTGCAATGATAGGCCTTATATATATGCTCATGCCTTTTATGATATTGCCATTATATAACTCCATGGAAAAGTTCGACAGGTCATTACTTGAAGCAAGTAGTGACCTGGGAGCCAGACCATATATAACTTTTATAAAGATAACACTTCCGATGACGAAGGCAGGCATTTTTGCAGGATCAGTAATGGTTTTCATCCCTTCCATGGGTCTATATTTTATAACAGATCTTATGGGAGGTAGCAAGACTCTGGTAATTGGAAATCTTATAAAGAATCAGTTTATTACGGCGAGAAACTGGCCACTTGGTGCGGCAATGTCAGTTATTCTTATGATTATAACCTTTGGAATGCTCAAGGGATATCAGGCTGCGGGTGGAAATATGGAGGATTTGAGCGGAATATGAAGAATAGAGGAGTGAAAAATCTGATTATAGCAATAGTATTATTGTTTCTGTATGTTCCCATTTTTATCGTAATCCTATTTTCATTTAATACATCAAAGATGAATATAGTGTTTGAAGGATTTACTCTAAACTGGTATGCAAGTTTTTTCAAAAATAGAACATTGATGGAGGCTCTTGTAAATTCCTTAATAATCGCGGTTTCATCGACAGTTCTCTCTGTTATTATTGGTACTCTTGGAGCTGTTGGAATGAGCAAGTACAATTTTAAAGGGAAAAAAATAGTAGATATGCTTTTGTATGTTCCCATAGTAATTCCTGAAATAGTACTTGGAGTGGCAATGCTATCTATTTTTTCGATATTAAAATTTCAAATGGGTCTCATAACCATGACTCTTGCTCATATAACATTTTGCATCCCATTTGTTGTTATA
>Ga0310691_10005576_pt1 | contig 13705 bp, 12 predicted proteins | sample 176DNAGHGlowgp2_FD_203887 | JGI IMG/M metagenome (GOLD analysis project Ga0310691, IMG submission 203887) | Sheep rumen microbial communities from Palmerston North, Manawatu-Wanganui, New Zealand - 1766 DNA GHGlow gp2 (v2) (version 2) | ecosystem: Host-associated > Mammals > Digestive system >... | reverse complement strand
TTAGAAGATGAATTTGATATTGTAATACCAACAGTAGAAATAATACCAGATAATTTTAATTCAGCAAAAGCTATGTGGAAAATGATTACACGTTTACAAGAAGAAGGATAGAAAAATTTTAATTTGAGGTATTTAAAATAACAAAATTATGTAGTAAGAGAAGGGAAAGATAAAAAATGACATATTTTGGAGTAGCATATCTTTTTATGTTTCTTCCTTTAACAATAATTGCTTATAGTATAGTTCCACAAAAACACAGATGGAAAGTGCTATTGCTTGCAAGCTATGCATTTTTCTGGTCTATAAGCAAAAAATTAATTGTGTATGTAATAGGCTCTACTTTTTTAATACACTATATTGGAATTTGGCTTGAACTATTACAAAATGAAAGAAATGGAGTTTTAAAAGAAGCAGAAAAAGAACAAAAAAAGAAAATAAGAGCAGAGTATCTAAAAAAACAAAGAAGAGTACTAACATTTGGAGTTTTAGTAAATATAGGTATTTTATTAGTAGTTAAATATACAGGATTTATTGGTGGAAATGTAAATTCTTTATTTCAAGCTTTAAAAATACCATTAAAATTACAAATACCAAAAATATTAATGCCAATAGGAATTTCATTTTATTCTTTACAAGCAGTTTCATATTTGGTTGATATATATCACGAAAAAATTAAGGCAGACAAAAATATTGCAAGACTTAGCTTGTATTTAACATTTTTCCCACAAATAATGGAAGGACCAATTTGCAGATATTCAGAGACTGCAATGCAATTATGGGAAGGAAATAAGATTACATATGCTAACTTAAAAAATGGATTATTAAGAATTAGCTATGGTATGATCAAAAAAATGATTATTGCAGATAGACTAAATAGGTTTATAGGTGAAATATACTTAAATTATGCAAAATATGATGGCGGAATAATGCTAGTGGGAATGGTGCTTTACACATTACAACTTTATATGGATTTTTCAGGAACAATGGATATGGTTATAGGTACATCAGAAATTTTTGGAATAAGATTACCGGAAAATTTCAAACAACCATTTTTCTCAAAAAACATATCAGAATTTTGGACAAGATGGCATATTACTTTAGGAGCATTTTTCAGAGATTACATATTTTATCCATTATCACTTTCTGAGCCATTAAAAAAATTAACAACAAATGCTAGAAAGAAAATTGGAAAATATTATGGACCATTAATAGCAAGTGCAATTGCACTATTTTGCGTATGGTTCTGCAATGGACTTTGGCATGGTGCAGCTTGGACATTTATATTTTTTGGAATGTATCATTTTGTGCTTATTTTATCAGGCAAAATATTTGAGCCAGCAGTTTTGTGGATAAGTGCAAAATTACATATAAACAGAGAAAAAGCTTGGTACAAAGGATTGCAGATTATAAAAACTACTTTACTTGTTTTTGTTGGAGAATTATTTTTTAGAGCAACAACAGTTACATCTGGATTTGAGATGCTTAAAAAAATGTTTACAAATTTCACATTAAATTCATTTAAAGATGGAACGATTCTAAAACTTGGAATGGATGTGCAAGACTTTATAGTTATTGCTATTTTTACAGTTTTAGTATTTATTATAAGTGTAATGCATGAAAAAGATATAAGTGTTAGAGAGAAAATTTCTAAGAAAAATATAGTTATTAGATGGACAATTTATTATTTAATTATTTTTGCAATACTTTTATTTGGAGCTTATGGAATAAATTATGAAGCAGTACAGCCAATGTATGCGAATTTTTAATGGTCGCTTACGCGCATTATTAAAAAAATTCAATAATAAAAATTATGAAAAGAGTAAGTATTTTATAGAAAGAGAGATGTAGAATGAAAAGGACAATAAAATGTATTGTTTTTGTTGCCATATTTTTGATAATTTTAGCAGTGCTTTCAAAAATATTTGTACCAAAAAACAATACTTTAGAAGCGGGAATAGGAAAAAGAAAACAACTTGCAACAGGAATTTATACTGAGCCAGAAAATACAATAGATGTTTTAGTACTTGGAGATAGTGAATCATATAATTCATATATTCCTTTAGAACTATGGAATCAATATGGATTCACCTCTTATATTTGTGGAACACCTGCACAACGTATTTCAAATAGTTACTATTTTTTAAATGAAGCATTTAAAAGACAAAAACCAAAAATTGTTATTTTAGAGGCTAATAATTTATTTGCAAAAAATGGATATGTGCGTCATGTAAAAGAATATGTAGATAAATATTTTCCTGTATTAGAGTTTCATGATAGATGGAAAAACTTAACTAAGGAAGATTTTTATAAAACTCCTGAATACACGGAAATAGTAAATGATAAAGGCTATAGATTTAGCACAAAAACAAAAAATGTTAAGAAAAGTAAAAGAGACAATTTTATGATAGAAAATAAAAATAACAAAAGAATTCCAGGAGACAATTTAAAACATTTAAAAGAAATGAAAAAATATTGCGATAAAAATGGTGCAAAATTTATAATGTATAGTTCTCCGTCTCCTGCGAATTGGAATTATGATAAACATAATGCGACAGAAAAAGTAGCAAATGATTTAGGCATAGAATATGTTGACTTAAATTTAAAGGTTGATGAATTAAAAATAAATTGGAAAAAAGATTCTCAAGAAAAAAGAGGAGAGCATTTGAATTATACAGGTGCTATGAAAGTTACAAATTATCTTGGAAGATATTTAAAAGATAGTAATGAACTTCCAGATCACAGAGAGGATAAAAATTTTGAGGCTTGGAATGAAGCTTATAATAGTTTTCAAAAAGAAATAGAAGAGGGTAAAAAGGCAGATGTTTAAACATTTGCCTTTTATTCATATAATAAAGTGATTTTTTTTCCTTTTTTTTCTATAAAACCTTCTTCAATTAGGTGAGAAAGTTCACGAGTCATAGCACTTCTATCTACACTTAAATAATCTGCTAAATCTGTAAAACTGAAAGGAATAGATATAGTCTTGCTTAATTTTTTACTAGATAAAATATCAAAATAAGACAAAAGTTTGTCTCGGATATTTTTTTTAGTAAGAAGCTCAATTCTCGTGTTTAGTTCAACTACTTGACTAATAATTAGTTTATTTATTTGTTCAGAAAACTCTTTATGAAATGAACAATTTTGCTTACACTTAATCCATAGGTTGTCATAAGAAAAAAACAAAACATCACAATTTGTTTTGGCAAGTACAAAAAGTTCATTATTAGTATTTGCAGGGTATAGAGCTTCACCAAAAATACTATTATTAGAAAATTGTCCAATTATTGTTTTATTACCATTAAAGTCATATCTAATTAAATCTGCTTCACCATTTAAGAGAATACAAAGTTGGTTTCGTTTTTCAAGATATGTTGTTATTGTTTCTCCTTTAAAAAATGAACGCTTAGTTGTCTTATAGCACCTTGTTTCAATAGACTTTAAAAAATTTGAGATTTCTTCTTCAGATTGCATTTTGTTACACCTCTATTAATTTTTGTTGTATTTATTTTAGAAATTGTCTTATATATATTTAAAAATTTTTCTTATTTTGATATATATAACTATACCATATTTTTGTTGCAATAGCAACAGATTTTTTTATAATTATTGATATAATTTTAAAATAAAGAAAGGAGAGTATGATAATTTTTAAAAATATCATACAACGTAGAGATGAAAGTAATTAAAAGAGATGGAAGAGTCGTAGATTACGACAAAAGTAAAATTAAAATAGCTGTTGAAAAGGCAAATACAGAAGTTACAAAAAAAGAAAAGGCATCAATAGAAGATATAAAAACAATAACAGAATATATTGAAGAATTAGGTAAAAAGAGAATTCTAGTTGAAGATATTCAAGATATAATAGAAGCAAAATTGATGGAACTTGGAAAATATGAACTTGCAAAAAAATACATAGTATATAGATATACAAGAGCATTAGTTAGAAAAAGTAATACAACAGATGAGTCAATTTTAGGGTTAATCAGAAGAAGTAATAAAGATGTAATGGAAGAAAATTCAAACAAAAATGCATTAATTGCAGCAACGCAAAGAGATTTAATTGCAGGAGAAGTTTCAAAGGATTTATCTAAAAGAATTTTACTTCCAGAAAAGATAATAAATGCATGGGAAGATGGAATTTTACATTTTCATGATGCAGATTATTTTATACAACCAATATTTAATTGTTGTTTAATAAATATTGGAGATATGTTAGATAATGGAACTGTAATGAATGGCAAAATGATAGATTCGCCAAAAAGTTTTCAAGTAGCATGTATTGTCACTTCACAAATAATTGCAACTGTAGCAAGTAATCAATATGGTGGACAATCTATAGACATGATCCATCTTGGCAAATATTTAAGGAAAAGTAAAGAAAAATTTGAAAAAGAAGTAATAGAAGAATTAGGAGAAGATTTTGATAAAGAAATAGTAAAAAAATTAGTTGCAAAAAGGTTAAGAACAGAATTGTCAGCAGGAGTACAAACAATACAATATCAGATAAATACATTAATGACTACAAATGGTCAAGCTCCATTTGTTACACTATTTTTGCACATTGACCCAAATGACGAATATCTTGAAGAAAATGCAATGATAATAGAAGAAGTTTTAAAACAAAGACTACAAGGAATTAAAAATAGTGCCGGAGTTTATGTTACACCAGCATTTCCAAAACTAGTTTATGTTCTAGATGAATGTAATAATCTAACAGGTGGAGAATATGACTATTTAACAAAACTTGCAGTTGAATGTTCTGCAAAAAGAATGTATCCAGATTATATTTCAGCTAAAAAAATGAGAGAAAATTATGAAGGAAATGTATTTAGCCCAATGGGATGCAGAAGTTTCCTAATTCCATGGAAAGATGAAAATGGAAATTATAAATTTGAAGGAAGATTTAATCAAGGAGTGGTAAGCATTAATTTACCACAGGTTGCGATTGTTGCAGAAGGAGATGAAAAGAAGTTTTGGGAGTTATTAGACGAAAGGCTTGAACTATGTAAAGAGGCATTAATGTGCAGACATTATGCATTAGTTGGAACATCTGCAGATATTAGTCCAATTCATTGGAGATATGGTGCAATAGCTAGACTTGAGCAAGGAGAAAGAATAGATAAATTACTTTATGGTGGATATTCAACAATTTCTCTTGGGTATATTGGAATATATGAAATGACAAAATTAATGAAAGGAGTTCCTCATACTGCATCTGAAGGACATGATTTTGCAATAAAAGTTATGCAATATATGAAAGATAAGACTTTAAAATGGAGAAAAGAAACTAATATTGGATTTTCTTTATATGGTACTCCTGCAGAAAGCTTGTGTTATAGATTTGCAAAAATAGATAAAGAAAGATTTGGAACTATAGAAGATGTAACAGATAAGGGATATTATACAAATTCTTATCATGTTGATGTAAGAGAAAAAATAGATGCATTTGAAAAACTTAAATTTGAATCAGAATTTCAACAATTATCTGGTGGTGGAGCAATTTCTTATGTAGAAATTCCAAATATGAAAAATAATATTCCGGCATTAGAAACATTAATAAAATACATATATGAGAATATTCAATATGCAGAAGTTAATACAAAATCAGATTATTGCCACGAATGTGGATTTGATGGTGAAATAAAAATAAATAAAGATTTAGAATGGGAATGCCCAAATTGCGGGAACAAAGACCACAGCAAACTCACAGTGGTACGTCGTACTTGTGGATATTTGGGAGAAAATTTTTGGAATGTGGGGAAGACTAAAGAGATAAAAGCAAGGGTATTGCATTTGTAATATATAATTATAAAAATAATAAAATGAGCAAGAGAATTATTTTTTAAATCTCTTGCTCATTTATAGATAGTATATTAACTTTTAGATTATCTACACGCTCCGCCTTTGTTAGCTCGCCAAATTTGCTTCAGCAAATTTGTGTGAATCGCTTTTATTGTATAGGAGAAATCTTATTTTTCATATACAATAAAAAAGTAATCATTACGTTAAAAAAAATAATAATTTTTGTTGACTTTTTTTGCATGAACAACTATAATAATATTGTACTTATTTGCCACTATAGCTCAGTTGGTAGAGCGACGGATTCGTAACCCGTAGGCCAGCAGTTCGATTCTGCTTGGTGGCACCAAATTATTTCTAAAAATTTCTAAAAAATATATTAAAAAAATATATTGCAATTTTATTTTTATTTGGTATAATATAATCAACGAGTATTATGGGAGGAATATATATGAAGAAGTTACTTGGAAACGTTATAGTTATTCTTTATGTAGTAGTAGCAATATTTACAACAATTTGCCTACTTAATTTTAATGAATATAAAGTTTCTGAATTTGGAGATAAAACCTTAGTCATTATTGATAAGGATGAAGAAGGAATAAAATATAAAAAAGGTGATTTAGTAATTGTTGGAAAAGAAGGATATAAAGAAGCAAATGCTGGAGATACTTTATTTTTCTACGATAATAATGGGATAAAGGTAGCGGAAATTCAAAAGAAAAATGATTTTGGTGAAGCAGGAGTTACATTTACTATAGAAGGTAATTTTCAAGTTGTTCAAGAAGATGTAATTGGTACATCAAATAACGTTAAAGTAATTAGCAAAGCCGGAACAGTTTTATCTGTATTACAATCAAAATGGGGCTTTTTATTCTTAATAGTTTTCCCATCACTTTTAGCATTTTTACATGAAATATATGAATTTATATTAGAATTGTCTAATAAAAAATAATATTTTGCAAAGGATATAAATATGAAAAAAACATGGATTTTAGTTGGAATAATTATGCTTTTGTTTACTTCATATCAAATAGCTACATCATACGCAAAATACACCGCTGAAGCAGATGGTACAGCAGAGAAGCAATCAGGAGCATGGGTTATTAAGATTAACGATAATGACATATCAAATAGTAATTCTGAAACAACTTTTAATATAGATGAGCTTGTATTTCCAGAAAATGAGTTTGTAGTTGAGGGCAAGCTTGCACCTGCGTCAAGTGGATATTTTGATGTTGTAATAGATCCTAGTGGAAGTAGTGTTGCTGTTAGATTTGATGTTACGCTTGATGTTTCAGGGCTAAACGCATATAGTTCAATTAATTTTACATCAGCATACAGATTGAAAAATGGAGAAGAGGTTTCTGAAGGAATGGTAAGAACGGGAGATCATACATATTCTGGAATCATACCATTGGAAGATGTGAAAAACGGTATAGCAAGTACGATGAGATTTTATATAGGTTGGGAAGAAGAAGAAACAGAAGAAGGAGACGAATCAGACACGCAAATAGGGAATATAAAGGATGTTACAACTGCTCTTCCAGTTAATGTAGTTGTAAGTCAATATTCTGGTGAAGAACTAGAGGAGTATGTATGAAATTATTAGAAAAGATAGTAAAAATATTTTTTGACATTTTAATATTACTTATGATTTTTTTGGTAATTATGGTTTCTTACAATTTTTTTCAAATAAATATACTAAAAAAGCAATATTCAAATATTTTTGGATATACAGTTTTTGAAATAACTACAGGAAGTATGTCTAAAACTATAGAAATAAATGACGTAATTTTAGTAAAAATTACTCAAGATGTAAAAAAAGATGATATTATAACTTTTAAATCAAAAGATGAAATTATTACACATAGAATTATTGCTGAAAAGGACGATATGCTAATAACAAAAGGAGATGCAAATAATGGAAATGATAGTCCTATACAAAAGAAAGATGTAATAGGAAAAGTTGTCAAAATTTTTCCTAAATTTGGGATATGGGTAAAAGTATTATCAGATGTAAAAGTTATTGGTTCAATTATAATTACTGTTATTTTATTTGGACTAGCAATATCTAGTAAAAAAGAAGATGAACAAAAAGATAAAAAATCTTTTTCTAGATTTATGAGAAATAGGAGAGAAAGAAGAAATGGGAAGAGCGAGGAGAAGAAAAAAAGCTAAATTAGTGTATATTAAAATTGTTCTTTTATTTTTGCTTGCTATAGTAGCAATTAGTTTAATTAGAAACTCAGTAGCAAAATATAGATCTACTGCTAAATCTAATGCAAACGTGGACTTAGCTTTTTATCTATTTAAAGAACAAGATATATCTCAAGACTTAAGACTAGAAAGTATCTTACCAAGGCCGGAACCATACGAATATACTTTTTCTGTTGCAAATAACGATGGAACAGACAGAACAGAAACTGCAATTCATTATACAATAGAATTAAAGACAACAACAAATTTACCATTAAATTTTAAAGTATATAATGCTGAAGATATGACTAATGATTTAGTAGAAACTACAGAAACGACACAAGATAGCGATGGTACTTATTTTAAAAAAATAAAGGTAGCAGGAGGAAATTTTGGATTTAGACAAAATGAACAAGCTACATATAAAATAGAGGTTGAATTTCCAGAAGAATATAATAATTCAAAATATGAAGGAATAATAGAATATGTGCAAATTACAATAAAGTCAACACAGAGAATGGTATAAAAGGAGTAAAAGTGAAAGAAAAAAAAGAAGTTAAAAAAAAGAACATAAGAAAAGTAAAAAAAATGAATCCAATCATATTATTTATAATTTTAGCTGTTGTGGTATTTTTAACTCCAAAATTTATATCAACTGCGAAGTATGTATACAATGCAATTCATGAACATTATTTGTCATCAAAAGATTTTTACTTTAGTAGTGATAAGTTAAGCATAAATCATACTGAATATGAAATTACAAATAATTGGTCAGGAGCTGAACCATATATAATTACAGTTAATATGAGTAGTAAAGAAAATGATATGGCATATACAGAAGCAGATATAAACTATAATATATCTTATACATGTTCAGATAATGTAAGTTGCAGCCTAGATAAAACAGAGAGTACTATAGTTGGAAGAGATAATAATGGAGTTAATGAAGATTATTTTACTATAACCTTAAGCCCATCAGGTAATAGCGCATTAGCAGATGGAGAAAAGGCCTGGGTAGATATAACTGCGTCATCTACTTCGCCTTATACACAAACTATTACTGGAAAATTAATACTTGAAGTTGGATCTGCAGATATATCTTACGAAATAATAGACAAGCCAAATCAACAATATTTAACAGTTAATATTACAAATTCGCAAAGCGTTGGGTCTGATGTAACACTAAGCTTTGATCCATCTGTAGTATTATTGGATATGACAAGTAGATTTAGATTAGATTCTACAGGTAATACAAATGGACAACTTAACGGATATAATTACTTTAATAGTATTACATCTTATGTTGAATCATTAAGTACTACTACAGTAAAATTCTATAAAGAAGATGCTACTCAGGATTATTCTTATGTAAATGGATCTGGTGGAACACCAGTTATTACCTTAACTCATTAAAATTGGAGGAACTTATGACTAGCAATTTAATGGATAAATATGTAAAAAATACAACAACATTTTTAAAAAGTTTTACAAAAATGTTTTTTGCAGAAAAATACAATGAAGAGATTTCAAATGAATTTATTTCGACTTACATAGATTCTAGAATATATAGTTATGGAGAAAATGAACAAAGATTTTTTTATAGAAGAATATATGCAAGTTTAGTAAAAAAGAAAAAAGAACTGCAAAAACAATTTCCTAAATTAGATGAAAGAGTTTTTGAAGATAATTTAAGAATTTACCAATTTGTATTTTACATTGATGGTGTAAGGCCAATATCAGATTTAGATGAATTTGTAAGACTGATATGTGCCAGCAGAAAAACAAAATTTGAGGTACAAGATGCAATAAAAAATTTTCAAGGCAGAATACTTAAATCTATAAAAAAATATCAAGAAGAAAAAGAAGAGTTTTTGCAAAAATATGAAACTTCAGATTTTTCTTTAGATATTGAAAAATATATATTAATTGATAATACATACAAAGTAAATATAGATTATAAATTTAAAATACCTTATATATACAGCAACAAAGTAATTAATGAAGTTTTTAATGATGGAACAGTAAATGAGGACAAACTTATAATAGAATACATACTTTTAACAGTTATTTGCATTAAAGATATAAATAAAGGTAATTTTGCTACAAAATATTTAGTAGATTTTGCAAATACTTTATTTAAAAAGCAAGGAAAATTAAAGCAAACATTAAAAATTTTAGAAAATTCGGCAATACAAGATAAAATATTTTTAAAAATATATTATAAGGATTTCGAAGAAAATAAAGAATTAATTTATTCTCTTATGAAAGATGGATTTAGATTTGCAATAATCATAGATAATACATTTAATCCAACTTTAATGGAAATAAAGAAATTAAGTATTTTTAAATATATGCTTGTACCTGAAGATTGTAAGCATTCTGAAAAAATAAAAGAATATCAAAGAAAAATTAGCAATATCATAATATACGATTGTTAAAAAGAGGTGTAAAATGGACACATTTTTAAGATTTTTGTATGAATTTGTAAATCATATAGTATCTGGACTATATTCTATAGTTCATGGATTAATTGAAGGAATAAAACAAATACTAAATTTTCCAGCATTTTATAATTTAGTAACACAATATAAAGGCGATTTTACAGGGGCGGAGTGGATATTAGTAGCAATTACTATTTTGTTTATGATTATTTTATATGGTGGAGTTACTTTTTTAATTATTTTTGCGGTAAGAAAAATAATTAAAAGACTTAAGCCTGTTAGTAAAGGAGCTTTACTAAAAGAAGTAGAAGATTTAAATAAAAAAGTAATTAAATTATCAAAAGAAAAAGATGAAATATTAGCTATGAAAGTTTCACAATTAGGACTTAAGCCAAGTGAGCTATCTGCAAGTGGAGAGCCTATAGAAGAAAAAGAAGGAGAAGAAGAGGCTGCAGCAGGAGAGATGGGAATAAGGTTCTCAAAGTTGAACTTAATAGATATGGAATATGCAGATTACAAAATTAAAAACTATGGAAACTCTTTTGATTTGCCAGAATTATGTCATAATTTTAGACATTTTGCTGCATCTAAATTGAAATTATTCTATAAAGAAAGAATGATAAGAACATTCGTTGCAGGACTTGCATCAACAAGACTTGTTATTTTACAAGGTATTTCTGGTACAGGTAAAACATCACTTGCTTATGCATGGGGAAAATTTATGAAACAAGACTCATGTGTTGCTTCTGTTCAACCATCATGGAGAGATAGAACAGACCTTTTCGGATACTTCAATGAGTTTACAAAAAAATTCAATGAAACAGAGCTTCTAAAAGAAATGTACATAGCAGATTATACAGATGATGTTTATACTGTAATACTAGATGAGATGAACTTATCACGTGTTGAGTATTATTTTGCAGAGATGCTTTCTATTCTAGAAATGCCAGATAAAAAAGAATGGATAATAGAGATTGTTCCAAACTCTTGGCCAAGTGACCCTAAAAAATTAATGCATGGTAAAATTCAAGTTCCACCAAATATGTGGTATATAGGAACAATCAATAACGACGACTCTACATTTGCTGTTACAGATAAGGTTTATGATAGAGCTATGCCTATAGATATTAATGAAAAAGGTGAACCTTTTGAACCAGAAGATATAGATGCTCAAAATGTAAATTATTCACATTTAGATAAATTGTTTTCAGAAGCAATGGAAAATTTTGCTATTACACAGGAAACACTTGATAAAATTGAAAAAATGGATGATTTCGTAATCAAACACTTTAGAATTGCTTTTGGTAACCGTATTGTTGCACACATGAAAAAATTTGTACCTGTATATGTAGCTTGCGGAGGAACAGAAGTAGAAGGCGTTGACTATTTTATCGCTAAAAAGATTTTAAGAAAGTTTGAACAGTTAAATATGGCATTAATTAGAGATGAAATAGATGGATATATTAAATTCTTAGATGATACATTTGGAAAAGGTGCAATGGCAGAATGTATAGAATACTTATTAAGATTAAAGAAGATGGGTTAGGAGGAACCTAAATGAGAGAACTTGAGGTAACAAGTTTATATGACAGTATTGATGAACGCAGTCTTGAAGACTTTAATAATAAAATGGATTCTAACATGAGGGTAAAGACAGATTATTTCAAAGATGCAAATAATTTTGAATGGCTAGATGTTTTTGAGAAACTTTTACCATATATAGAAAAAATATTAAGAAACCCAAAAAGATTTATTACAACAGAAGAAGAAATTGTTAAAATAGAATCAGCTAAAAAAGTGGGGGTAGAAACTGTAAAGCATTTAGCTAAACATACAAACTTTATTCAAGATTTAGATGAAAAAACAGGAGATGTTATACCTTCAAAATTATTAAATGTATTAAAAGAAGAAACTTTTAATACTTATGAAAATAGATTTATATATACACTTATACAACATTTAGGAGATTTTATAAGACTTAGAAAAGAAAATATTAAGAAGAATCCTAGACTTAAAGATAATAAAAAAATAGAATATACAAGTTCAACAATGGTTGGACAAGAAAAAATAAATGTAAATATACAGTTAAATACAGCATTAGATACAAATCTTGATATGGATAGAAAGGTTCAAGAAAGAATAAAAAAAATAGAAGATAATATTAAAGATATGAGATACACAGAAGTATATAAATCATTAGAAAAAGAAGGGGTATCGCTTGTTACTCCACCTATTAAAAAGACAAATGTTATCTTGAAAAATGTTAACTTCCAATATGCAATGGAATTGTGGGATTATGTACATCAAAATATAACTAAAAAGGATGAGCCTATAAAGAAAAATCAAGATTATATGGAAAAAGGTGCTATAAAAGGACTTATAGATGAGACTTTTCTTTTAGAGTATTTAACTGTTAATAACATAAATAAAGACCAAGATGCTGTAAAAGATGCAAAGGAAAAATCATTAAGTCGTATGTTAGACAGAATAATAGATCTAAATCCAGAACTTACAAAAAAAGAATTACAAGATAAATTAGGAGTTGAGTTCGATAAAGCTGTTGAAAGAAGAGTTGCTACTAAAAATGACATAGAAAAAATATTTAGAAAATATATTGATAAATATCTTAATAAACAAAGAGCATAAAAGTTTGGAGGGGAAAATGCTTAAGTTATTAAAATTTATTTGGACAACGATTAGAACTATATTAACAATTATCTTAGTTGCTTTGCTTGCAATAATAATCACTCAAAGAGTTTCAAATAATAAAATGGCTGTTGCAGGTTTTAGAATATTTACAGTAGTTACAGAGAGTATGGTTCCTGAGTATTTAGTTGGAGATGCGATTTTTACGCAAACAATAGAACCAGAAGATATTAAAGTTGGTGACGATGTTACATATCTAGGTACTGCTGAATCTTTTCGAGACAAAATTGTAACTCACAGAGTTATAAGTATAGAAAAAGCTGAAGATGGACAATATATTTTTCAAACAAAAGGTATTGCTAATGATAAAGAAGACCCTAAAATTAATGAAACGCAAATTTATGGAAAGGTTATATATAAAATAAAATCAATTTCATATTTAAATAGTGTAATTGGTAATTTATATGGAATGTATTTTGCAATCTTTATTCCTTTTGGATTAATTATATTTATAGAATATATAGGATATAGAAAAGATAAAAAAGAAGAACTGGAAGAAGAACTTGAAAAAGAAAATAACGAAGATGAAAAGAAAGAAGAAATAGATTTAAAAGAAAAAAGAA
>Ga0310691_10005575_pt1 | contig 13706 bp, 9 predicted proteins | sample 176DNAGHGlowgp2_FD_203887 | JGI IMG/M metagenome (GOLD analysis project Ga0310691, IMG submission 203887) | Sheep rumen microbial communities from Palmerston North, Manawatu-Wanganui, New Zealand - 1766 DNA GHGlow gp2 (v2) (version 2) | ecosystem: Host-associated > Mammals > Digestive system >... | reverse complement strand
TTAAGGAAAGAAGAGTAGTCGTGAGGCTGCTCTTTTTTCCTTTTATGCCCATTTATAAAACGGCATAAAAAAACGCCCGAAGGCGTTCTGATATTCCCGGTAAAAGGCAGGGGAAGCTTCCGTGCGTCCGAGGGCAAAAAAATAACAGCCTTCACTGACACCCTCTCAAAAAGCCAGTGAAGACCGCTATTCTTACGCGGGAACGCACCCTCTATACGTTCTCGCTCTCGGCGGCGCAATTCCGAAGCGCCGATAACTCATGTGCTGTAGTGAATCCGGTAACAGGTCATATGAAATGAAAAGGGCTGTTTTAGGCGATCAAACATATTATAGGCATTAATGTTCAATAACAGCCGTCTGCAACGAAGTCTGGTGTGATCAGTTGAACGGATATCCGGCGGAGTTTATAACCGGATTAGCATTGATGAGCTATCTGCCGATTTACAGGACACAAAAATGTATCTGAAAGTGATTTTGCTGCGGGAGCGGGGGACATAGGCGGTCCGACGTTCCAACAATTGTATTATAAATGATAGTACAAAAATAATCAATTGATAATATTGCTCATTTTTAGAACTATATTGCTCTATCAAGTTTATATATTTATATTTCGTAAATATGAATATATTTCTATATATAACCAATATACCACTTGCGGGACACATCGGCATTTGCACCGGAAGCTCTTTCGCCTCCGGGGGCTGTTTACGCTGAATATCCCTGTAAAACGCCAAAATTTGGGCGAAAGTACAGTCCGGCGGAGGCTGTGCGGGGATTTCCGGGAACGTTCTTACGTCCCCGCTGAAAAGGGCAGAACCAATAGATAATAACGTTTAATCAATTACCGCGAGTGAACTTTTTGAAAAATGTGAACTTTTTTTGAAGATTATTCGCAGTATCACTTTTGTGCTGCTATATTTGCACATCTTGCATCAGCCGGTTTGCGGACAAAAAATTACCGTAAAGAGCATGACACCCTTTACGGCTTTAAAGCTTAGAGTATTCCCTGTGCGGCTTCCTCGATCCGCTGCTCGTAGTAGCTCTTGCTCCACGGGAATTCGTACTCGCTGAACAGCTTCAGGCAGCTGTGGGTGTTTGTGACGGCGTCCTGAAGACCGTCCTGATCACCCGAGCGGGCACAGATATAAACGCCTGTGATGAGCATTTCGAGCAGGGTAGAATCGTTTCTGCCGAGCGGTTTATAGCCAAATCTGAGCAGCTTGAACGCATCGTTATAGTGCTTTCCGGCAACGTCCACAAGTGCGAGCGCCATATACATTTCCGCAAGCTCCTGACTGCTGCGCTTTTTGCTGTGGTTCTGGAGGAAGTTGATATTCTCTGTGCGGAAGTCCTCAGCTGCGCGGAAGTGGCCGAGCTTGCTCTCGGTCTTGAGCATTTCGAGGCAATAGGCGAACCTTTCCTCGCCGGAGAGTTTTTTATCCTGCAAGGTCTCGAGATAGTAAGCGGCGTCGGTATTGGCGTGGATACGGTCATAGAGAGCCGCAAGCTGGATAATATCCTCCGGTGCAGGCTTTTTGATATCGTTAACAAAGGCGTCGGCATAGCGTTCGCAAAGCTCCTTTGAGTAGCCGTTAACGGCGAAATCAGCATAGAGCTCCTCGTATTTTTTCATTTCCGCGCTGAATGCGGGAAGCAGTGATTTGGCAAATCCACTGTATTTTTTTCTTATTGCAGGCGAAAGCATACGATCCCCTCCCAAAGATAGAATTATTACTGATCCTCAAAAACCCCTTTATCTATATCTGTTTGCGGTTCAGTATAAAATTCGGTTCACTGTAATTCTATCACATATTCTTCACATAGTCAATATTTGTTAAGACCAAACGTAAAAAACTGTTGAAATGCACAAAAAACAAGTTCAATTTTTGCTTAATTAAATCAGTTTATCTTTGCCCGATTTCCCCTCATTATTCAAGCTAACAGTTTTTGCGCTGCGGTTTTGGTGATATCGCCAAAAATCTTCCGAACGCGATTTTTTTCGCCGGAATTTAAGCCTATTTCAAGAAAATCTGCTATAATAAAAAGAGAATAGTTCATAGTGCATAGTTTAGAGATTTCGTACCGCTTATGCGGACACCACAACTATCAACTCATTATAAAGGGGGTTTTTATATGAGACTGCTCGTAGTTGAAGACGAGACCCAGCTCGCCGATGCTCTCAGCGAGATACTAAGACGCAACCGCTACAACGTTGACACCTCTTACAACGGTATCGACGGGCTCGATAACGCTCTCACCGGCGTTTACGACTGCGTGATCCTCGATATCATGCTGCCCGGTATGAACGGCATCGAGGTGCTGAGAAACCTCCGCCGTGAAAAAATAAACACTCCCGTGCTGCTCCTCACCGCAAGAAGTGAGGTCGAGGACAAGATAAACGGTCTCGACTGCGGCGCGGACGATTACCTCACAAAGCCTTTCGTTACAGGCGAGCTCCTCGCAAGAGTACGCGCTCTCACCCGCCGGAAGGGTGAGCTCGTCGATGAGAACCGCCTCGATTACAACGGTCTTGAGCTCAACAAGAACACAAGCTCCGTCATCTGGCAGGGCAGCGATGTAAAGCTCAGCCTGAAAGAGTATCAGATAATGGAGCTGCTCATATCCAATCCGCGTCAGATACTCCCGAAAGAACGCATTATCGAGAAAATTTGGGGCTATGAGAGCGATGTTGAATACAACAACATCGAGGTCTACATATCCTTCCTCAGAAAGAAGCTCGCGGTAATCTCTGCACCAGTGCAGATCAAGACTGCCCGCGGCATAGGCTATTCGCTCGAATAGGAGGAACTGGGCTATGTTCAGAAAGGCGCAGCTAAGACTTTTTGCGATAATCACGGCGATTCTCATCGCCATATTCATCGCAGTTCTCGGTTCGATAAACATAATCATGCAGACCGTCATGCAGAGACAGTCCAAGGACGTTCTCAAAAAGATAGCGGCAGGCGTGGAGTATGACGAGAAGATATCGAGTTTCGTCATCACAAAGCCTGAGGACTTCGGTCAGAAGCCACTGGACCGCTTCGATGAGCCGCCCTCAAAGCCTGCGGACGAGCCTGTTACTACCGTTACGCGGACCACTTCCCGGTCACAGACCACCACGATCGCTCAGGAGACCGTTTCTGCTGAAACATCGCAGTATACTGCGACAACTGCGGCTGTTCAGACGCTTCCGCCGCAGACTCAGCCTCAGCAGACCACGGCAGCTGTGACTACAGCTTTGCAGACCGAAGCCTTTCAGCCTCCGCCGCCAACCGAGCCTGTGACCTCGCTCCCGCAGAATGTCACCGAGCCTACCGAAGAAAATAAACCTACCGAACCGCCGCAGCCTCCGTCGCACGAGCACCAAGGCGGTGACCAGCCGATCTATCCGCCTCCGTGGTGGGAATGGTGGAACAACGGCGGCGATAATCAGTTCCCGCCCCCATACTGGAACTGGCAGCCCTATTGGAACTGGCAGCCCTTCACTCAGGAGAGCCATTCGGACGCTCCCGATAAGAACAACGGCGACTGGAACTGGGACTGGAACAAGCAGACTGCCGCCTCTCCCGAGGAATTGTACGGCTCTCCCACAGCTCTCGGGCTCCTCAATGACAACGACAATGCTTCTGCCTTCGAGAACCGGCGCAGGGAGGGCGGTGACCCGGACGATCAGCGCCGCAGGGACGACCAGATACCCAAGTCGATCGGCTCGATTGATTTCTTCATCATCATGGCTGACGAGGAGGGCAATTACCTCGCAAAGCTCAATAACGACGACATTGATGAACCGTCCGCACAGAGCTACATAAACGCTATCCTCAAGGAGGACGTCAGCAGCGGCATGATCGACAAGAAGTACCAGTTCTACCAGATGGAAAAGGACAACGGCACTATCATGGTCTTTACCGATAAAAGCGCTGAGCTCAACGTCCTCAGCAAGCTCATTCGCACAACTATCATTATCGGTATCATAAGCCTGACGTTCCTCGCAGCGGCAGCCTTCTTCCTCAGCCGACAGGTCATGAAGCCCCTCAAATCGGCATTTGAGAAGCAGAAGCAGTTCATCTCCGATGCGAGCCACGAGCTGAAAACTCCGCTCACAGTCATCTCCGCGAACGCCGATGTTCTCTCCGGTGAGATAGGCGAGAACCGCTGGCTGACCTACATAAAGTCGCAGACCGACCGCATGAACGTCCTCGTCAACGACCTGCTCAACCTCACCCGCCTCGAAAACAACAGCTCCGACTTCATACGGACGGATTTCGACCTCAGCAAGGCGGTCACAAATACCGCGCTGCCCTTTGAGTGTCAGGCTTTCGAGAGCAGCAAGGACTTCGAGGTAGATGTAGAGGAGGGACTCACCGTAAACGGCAGCGAGAAGCACATAAAGCAGATGACTGCGATATTCATTGACAATGCCCTGAAATACTCCAATGCAGGCGGAACCGTCCGTGTTTCACTCCGGAAGCAGGGCGAGAGAAAGGTGCTGACGGTGTTCAACACCGGCGCAGGCGTCAAGGAGGGCGAGGAGGACAAGATCTTCGAGCGCTTCTACCGCAGCGATGAATCGCGAAACCGTTCGACCGGCGGCTACGGCCTCGGACTTGCGATCGCCAAATCCATTATCGACAAGCACAAATTCAAGGTACACGTTGAAAACTGCGAGGGCAAGAGCATTTCCTTCGTTGTTACCATGTAAAAAAGGACGCACTTTTGTGCGTCCTTCGACCTGTTGAAAGGGCTGATTTTATCTGAACAGCAGCACGGGCACCGTTCAGGTGCCCGCAAATCATACATTAAAACAAGTTTCAGACAAGCTAAGGGACGCACGAAAGTGCGTCCCTTTTTGATCAAACTGCTTCTTTTTTGTCGGTCTTAGCCGTTGCCTTGTCGGGAACGCTGACCTTTTCGATATCGGCGCCGAGTCCGCGGAGCTTGCCCTCCATGCAGTCGTAACCTCTCTCGATATGGAAGATATCCTCTATCTCGGTTATGCCCTGTGCTGCGAGACCTGCGATGATAAGTGCAGCGCCGGCTCTGAGGTCGCAGGCCTTTACGGGTGCGCCCATGAGCTTGCCGGTGCCCTCGATGAGAGCGACCTTGCCGTTAACGGTGATATCAGCGCCCATACGTCTGAGCTCGTCCACATAGCGGAAGCGCTGTTCCCAAACGCCCTCGGTAACGATGCTGGTACCCTCGGCAAGAGTGAGGAGGGTAGCGATCTGAGGCTGCATATCGGTCGGGAAGCCGGGGTGGGGAGTGGTCTTGACGTTAGCCTTAGTGAGCTTGCCGTCAACCCAAACTCTCACGCTGTCATCGAACTGTTCGATGTTCACGCCTATCTTTTCGAGCTTTTTGGTTATGGATTCGAGGTGCTTGGGAATAACGTTCTTGATGAGAACGTCACCCTTTGTAGCAGCGGCAGCTATCATAAAGGTGCCTGCCTCGATCTGGTCGGGAATGACCGCATAGGTAGTACCGTGGAGGTGTTCAACGCCTCTGATCTTGATTACATCGGTACCTGCACCCATGATGTTTGCGCCCATTGAGTTGAGGAAGTTTGCGAGATCGACGATATGCGGCTCCTTGGCGGCATTTTCGATCACAGTGAGACCCTCCGCCTTTACAGCGGCGAGCATAGCATTCATAGTAGCTCCGACAGTAACAACGTCGAAGAAGATCTGGCTGCCTCTGAGGGTATCGGCTTTGAGGTCGATCATGCCCTGGCTGAGGGAATACTCAGCTCCGAGTGCAGAGAAAGCCTTGAGGTGCTGATCTATGGGACGGTCGCCGAGAGGACAGCCGCCGGGCATAGAAACTCTCGCCTTCCTGAATTTGCCCAGCAGAGCGCCGAGGAAATAATAGGAAGCGCGCATTTTCCTTGCCGTTTCATAGGGAACGCAGCATCTGTCGATGCCGGTAGGGTCGATACGGTAAGCATCAGTTCCCGCGCTCTCGACCTTTGCGCCCATTTCCCGGAGGATCCGGAGGCATATGCTCACATCGCTTATGGAAGGAACATTCTCGATAACGCACGGTTCATCTGACAATATTACTGCCGGAAGGATAGCGACAGCAGCGTTTTTCGCGCCGCTTATGGTAACTTCGCCGCACAGACGTCTTCCGCCCTTGATAACAAACTTATCCAAATTTTTTCTCTCCTTAATTTTCAGGATATATATATCTGTTCCTGAATTACTTTCTTTTGTCTTTCATAGTGCCCTTCACTGGGCATCAGTCGGGGTCTCAGCGGAAGCTGCCCCGGTGGTAGTGACCTCAGAGGTGCTCTCAGGCGCCTGGGAGGTAGTTGTCTCGTTTTCGGAAGCAGGCTGTTCTGCTTCGGTGGAAGCGGCGGTATCGGAAACGTCCTCGGAGGAAGCTTCGCTTGCAGCAGCTTCTGAAGTTGTCTCCGCAGAGGAGACGGGGTAATCTGTTATGTGCCATTTGAGCTCGCTGCCGTCGTACTTTGCGACCTTCATCGACTCGATGACAACGTTTGTGACGGGCTTGTCGCTCGCACCGGTAGGCACCTGCTGGAGCTTGAACACAATGTCAAGGCCGTCGTATACCTGACCGAAAACGGTATATTTACCGTCGAGCCACGGCGCACCGCCGTCCTCGATGTAATATTTCTTGGCTTCTTCGGGGTAATCCGGGGAGAACTGCTCCTCGGCGTATTTCTGACCGGTGACAATAAAGAACTGGCTTCCGTCCGTAGCGGTAGAGCCGCTGTTGGCGTAAGCGACAGCACCGGCAGTGTGAATGAGGTAGGGGCTTGCACCGCCGTCGAACCTTGAGCCCCATATGGACTCGCCGCCTGTACCGTTGCCGAGCGGATCGCCGCCCTGTATCATGAAATGATTGATGATCCTGTGGAAAATGAGCCCGTTATAGTAGCCGCGCTCAGCGAGTGTCTTGAAGTTCTGGACGCCCTTGCTGGCGTATTCCGGGAAGAGCTTTATCTTGATATCGCCGTAGCCCTTGACCGTGAGAATTATCACTTCTTCACCGTCCTGCGGGGCAGTGAAGTTCATGACCTTGCTGCCGAAGACTATTTGTTCTGTGGGTTCTGTAGCAGAAGCGGACTGAGTTGCATCTTCAACGCTGATATTTTTCTCGCCGCCGCATGAGGCGAGGGCAGTCACCGCGATGAGACTGCAAAGACCGGCCGCTAAAGCCTTTTTAAGCATAAATTTCACTCCTTGGAATTTTTAGTGAAATCAAGTTTCCTGAAATTTCCCCGTTCCAACTTTACTATTATACACCTGAAAGCCTGATTTGTAAATAGCCGCGGGCTTTTTTTGTGACAAACAGGCAAACCTGCTGACCTTAATGGCAATATTTATGGAAATGCACTATTTTTTCTCTGAGGCAGCTTCCGTATTCTCCGCGTGGTAGGTGTCTATTTTCACCGAGATGACCTTTACTTCCTCGATGGGGATATTGTATTCGCCGTTGCTTTTGGATTCGAGGGAGGCGAGAGCGTCAACGACGTCCAGTCCCTCGTAGGTCTGACCGATTATGGTGAACTGCTGGGAATAGTTAGGTATTCCGCCGTTTATGATGAAAGCCTCCGCAAGACCCTGACTTGCCGAGCTCTCTCTCACTTCCTCCGCGAATTCGTCGGTGAACTCGACGGAATTGAGCAGGGTGAAGCGGCTTCCGCAGTAGTAGGTGCCGCCGCCGAAGATGTACTGCTTCCAGGTTCTCTTGAAGCTGTTGTTGAAAAGGCAGACTGTTCCGCGGAAGGGCCAGAGATCCTGATTGAGCTCACGCTTTATTTTTTCCTGATCGCTGGAGCTGCTGACGTTGAGCGAGCCGTCGCGGTTGGGAGCACCCATGCTGGAATATGCGCCGTTCATGGACTCGAAGACGTAGGTATCGTCGTAGTAACCGCTTTTGGCGAGGGAGACGAAATTTTCCACCGCATTCGGACTGTATTCGGGATAGAGCCTGAATTTCACGGTCCCCAGCGTGGTCTCAACGATCGCGATAGGGTCGCCCTCAGCGGGAGGATCGAGCTGAACGAGCTCGATAGTAGCTGGATTTATGGTTATCGAACGGTTATTGTGTTCTCTTGTTTTGGTCAGGAGCATCAGCGAAAGTGAAAGCGAGCCCATGATGAGGGCGATGAGCGCGATGTTCCTGATTAAGTGATTGTTCCGGGTCATCAGAAGTACCTTTTCGGCTGTTCCGTTTCCGGACAGCACATATATATCCTTTACATATTTACCTGCATATATACTCATTATATAACAGAACCATGGATTTGTCAATACTTTTTTTGCCAGTTTTCAGCCGTTTTGTATGCCGGAGGGGTGAGAGTATCCGCTTTCTCATACGACTAATAAAATGAACACTTGTGAAGGGCTGTGAACTGCCGGGATAAGTTCCTATTAAAGTATTGACAAAAGCACAGCCTTGTTATATAATAAGTGTGTTCGTTCATTTTTAACAATACGAAAGGAAACACAAAAACTATGAGTAAAAAGTCCTCGCAGCGAAAGGCTGCGGCTGCCGCACAGGCGGCTCCCGGACAGACACAGGCTCCGGTAAAGCCCGCTGCTCCGGCAAAGCCTTACTTCGCCGGCATTGATATTGTCAAGATACTGGCGGCATTCTTCGTTGTCGGCATTCACACCTTCCTCTATAACGGCTTCTACAGCGCGGAGATAAGAGACGGCGATACCAAGTACCTCGTACCTATCGCGATGCGCTGGATAACCTATACCTGCGTACCTCTGTTCATGATAACCACAGGCTACCTCATGAAGAACAAGAAGTTCAGCCCTTCATATTATAAAGGGCTGATAAGGATAATCGTCATCTACCTCTTCATCGGTATCCTCTGTCTCAGGGTCAACCATGTCGTCTTCCACACGGAGTACACCAAATGGATGATATTCAAGAAGTACATGGAGTTCAATGCGGCTGACTACGGCTGGTACGTCAACTACTACATAGCCCTCTTCTGCATGATACCCTTCCTCAACCTCGCGTTCAACGGGCTTGAGACCAGAAACCAGCGTCTCATTCTCCTCATCACTATTTCCGCATTTTCCGTATTCGCAAGAAGTATGTTCCTCGGCTTCGAGAAGGATAATCAGGCGAAGCTCTTCCCGGATTACCTCAACGGTATGTGGCCGCTCGCCTACTACTACGCCGGCGCTTATATCCGCGAATATCCCCCGAAACGCTGCTTCCGCAACAAGCTTCTCATACTTACGGTCTTTGCTGCGGCAGTCGCTTTCATCACGGAAAGCTCCTACAAGCACACTATCGCGGACACCAATGAGAGCAATTTCTACCACTTCACATCGTGGCACTTCAATGACTACAGCACCTATCCGGTGTTCATCATGGCGATCTGCATATTCCTGCTGCTTTTCGATATCACCACTTCCAACAAGCGCGTGAAGTTCGTCCTCCAGCAGCTCTCCGGTGCGACCTTTGCGACCTACCTTATTTCCTATATCTTCGACAGAAAGGTATACGGTCTCTTCGGCGGGAAATATCCCCCGAACCCCGACGGCTCCTGGAATTTCGACCGCTGGACGCACGTTTACAAGCCGTGGCTCTATGTATTCCTCCACGCTCTGTTCTGGGGTATGCTCATAACCTACGCCTACAAGATCATCGCCTCGCTTTGTGCAAAGGGCGTTGAGTACCTCCGCACGAAGCCTGAAAAGCTCCCGAAAAAAGGCAAAAAAACTGCGTGAGCACGAATGCTCCGCAGTAAGAGAAGAATTTGCCTGAAACTCAGGCATATTTAAGGTTATTTTAAGGGTAGGGGAGTATTATATATACAAGATCAAAACGATCTTCCCAATTCCCTTCTATATTTATCTGTTCTAATTTCGTATAGCTATGCTTTTCCGGCATAGCTTTTTTATTTGGGTCAACAACAATTTTGGCGGTCGAAAGCGATGCGGACGTTTGCGTAATTGCCTGGAACTACACTCACGAAGTCTGTCAAGACCGCCGTTTTACGGCGCTTGTCTTGGTCTTGACAGACTGAGCGAGTATGGTATAATTGGCAATTGCGAACGTCGCTTGCCATTAAATCCGCCTAAAAAGTTATATACCCTTTTATTTCTCGAACATCAGCACAGGATAGCCTTCGTAATACGGCTTGACGATTTCGGGGTGAGCGTCCGCATAGCGGAATATCTCGTCCGCAAGCCCGTCCCTGAGCAGTCCGACGAGCTGGGAAAGCGGACGGCTGAACATCTCCTCGCAGATAGAGGCTAAGGTTATCGCACGTCTGTCTCCGACGGTCATTATGCGGTAGGGCCATATCCGGCAGTCAAAGGGCTTGTCGTCGCCGAGCATACAGCCCTGCGGTGTGAGTGCGGGACATGAAAAGAGCTGCTCGTCGTTCAGCTCGCCGACAGCTGAGATAAAGCCGCCGTCTTTGCGTATGAACTGAGCCTCGGGACGGGAAAGCTTTATGCGCTCGACGGTCTCCGCAGTAAAAACCGGGGTCTCCCAGATGTCGTAGCGGTCGAAAACGCAGCAGAGCCGGCATTCGGCGCAGCTCTGCGGACTGAGTATCTTTTTGAGCATGATAGCCTCCATGTAGCGGTAGTTCATAATGGAATTTAAAGGAGAGTTCTTGTGCAGGGGGGGCGTTACCGCAAACCGTTTGTGAAATGAACGCTTTTTTGTCCGGACTTAGTCCGGAGGCGTTGTTATTACATACTGCAAGAAGGGGACGCCCTCTCTTGCAGGGCGTCCCCTCTGCGAAAACGGTCCGCCGGACTGTTTCCTGCATTCACCCCTTGCGGAGCGCTTTGCTTTATTTCGCTTCCCTTAAAAGCTGAAAGGAAGCGACCAGAGGGGACGGGCTCGTTGAGCCTGCCTCTGGACTCCGCTCAAGGGAGGACCTCCCTTGAGAATCCCATTATAAAAGCTTTGATCTTATTTCTCGGAATTGATGAACATATCGTAAATGCGTCTGATTGCCTCGGGAAGGTCGTTCTCGCTCACGCCGACGATTACGTTCAGCTCACTCGAACCCTGATCTATGAGCTTTACGTTTATCCTTGCATGGGCAAGTGCAGCGAAGATACGCGCAACAGTACCGCGGGTGTTCTTCATTCTGCGTCCAACGACAGCGAGCATAGCGATACCGTCCTCAACGTCGATGTGGTCGGGCTCAACAGCCTTGCGGAGCTCGGAAATGACCTTGTCGCGAACAGGTGCGAACTTGTCGGTGCTGAGCGTGATGCTCATGGTGTCGATACCGGAGGGCATATGCTCGAATGAAAGACCGTTGTCGAAGAGGACCTTCAGAACCTTCATGCCGAAGCCGGTCTCATTGTTCATCATAGCCTTTTCGATGTTGATAGTGCTGAATCCCTTTTTGCCTGCGATACCGGTAATGGTGTGCTTGAGGCTCTCCTTGCTGAAATCAAAATCGTTGGAAACGATCATCGTTCCGGCGTCCTGCGGACGGTTGGTGTTGCGGATATTTATGGGTATTCCGGCTGAACGGACAGGGAAGATAGCGTCCTCATGGAGAACAGAAGCGCCCATGTAGGCAAGCTCACGAAGCTCACGGTAGGTTATCGTTCCGATAACGTCAGGGTTTTCAACTATTCTCGGGTCGGCAACGAGGAAGCCGGAAACGTCCGTCCAGTTTTCGTAGATGTCAGCTCTTACAGCGTTTGCAACGATAGAACCTGTAACGTCCGAGCCGCCGCGTGAAAAGGTCTTGATGTAGCCCTCGGTAGTCTTTCCGTAGAAGCCGGGGATAACGGCATTGTCCAGACCTTTCAGTCTGTCGCGGATAGCCTTTACGGTGTCGCTGAGGAGAAGGCTGCCCTTTGTATCGAAGATTATAACATCAGCGGCGTCAACGAAATTGAAGCCGAGGTAGTTTGCGAGGACCTTGCCGTTGAGGAACTCGCCGCGGCTTGCAGCGTAGTCCTTTGCGGGACGGGCTTTGAGCTCCTTCTCGATAGTCTCAAACTCTGCGTCGAGGGACATATCCATGCCAAGTCCGGCAATGATACCGTTATAGCGTTCCTTTATCTGTGCGAGGTCAGCCGAGAAATCAACTCCGCTTCCTGCGAGCTCACAGCACTTGTAAAGCATATCCGTTACCTTGACGTCCGCGGAGAAGCGTTTTCCGGGCGCGGAGGGTACGACATATTTTCTTGTGTCGTCGCTCTTTATAATGTCGGCGACCTTTCTGAACTGGTCAGCGTCAGCGAGGGAGCTTCCGCCGAATTTTACGACTTTATTTGCCATTGCGATCATTCCTTTATTACAGCCTTCCGGCTTGATATTTGTGTGACAAATACAATTATATACGATATTTCCCATAAAATCAATACATGAAAAAACAGAAAAAACCGCAGCATAAAACTGTATTTTTGGTGAATACGCTTGTACGCGAGCGACGGACATTTTCGCTGATCGGCTGAAAATGCGCATTTGTCCGTCATTTTGACCTCCACCTGATATCAAGCGGAATTGTTTTTGTGCATTACGACTTTTTTTGAGACTGAGTATTGACATTCGGGGAACACTGTGGTATAATATCATCTGTTGAAACTCCATGCGGGTGTAGTTCAATGGTAGAATGTCAGCCTTCCAAGCTGAACACGTGGGTTCGATTCCCATCACCCGCTCCAGCACAGAGCCTGTGCTCCCGACCACGGGGCAGCTTTGCAAAGACCGTAAGTCTGCTTTCGCACACGGTAGATATGGTGAACGGTAGTTCAGCTTTTGCGTGACGCTGGACCTTCTACGTTGCCGCTTGTAAACTCGCTCAGTTTTCGCAGAACGGAAGTTGTACATCGCACACGGCAGTTGTGGAAATTTGATAGTTTCAAAAGTAATGCGCCTTTAACTCAGCTGGATAGAGTAACTGCCTTCTAAGCAGTAAGCCGCTGGTTCGAATCCAGCAAGGCGCGCCATTCCGAAACTCTCCGTTATTTGTTCCCATTTAATGGGGAGCTTCGTTTTTATTTATTGAATATTTATGGTGGGTGTAGCTTAGCTGGTTAAAGCGTCGGATTGTGGTCCCGAAGACCGTGGGTTCGAATCCCATCTCCCACCCCATATCTATGATACAATATAGATCCTAAGCCAAAAACTCCCGGTTTTTCGGGAGTTTTTGCGTATCAAAAAAGAAAAAATTTTTTATGTGTTACCGTAGATCCCAAACCGTAAAAACAGGATTTGAACCCTTCCAAAAGGAATTTTCAGAGCCGTTACGGAGGTCGTCAGGAGAAAATTACGGATATTTGCCGTCCAAAAGCCGAAAACCGAATATAGAATTTTCAACCGATTTCAAAGCCGATTTTGTTGGTTTCTCACAGAAACTAAACAGAATCGGTTTTTTTATTCAGTGTAGATATAATTGCTATTTCAAGGCTCTCAACCAGATTTAAGTGTGCATATTATGCCGCAGGAATGTATTTTATGCCACAGCACTTGACATTGTTCCTAAAAACTAGCATAATGTAAATTGAAAGAGTGTATATAATTGCTTCAGGTGCTTAAATACATTAGGGAATAATAAAAGAATTATAATCAAAGAGATTGGACATACTGTTATCACGTTTTCAAATAAAGAAAGGGTGATCATTTTGAGTGAGCATGATAATGATTCGAAGGAACTAATACAGTCATTTGTTGATAAGCTTGATAGCTATACCGCGCGACAACATCAATCTATTAAAGAATATAGCTCA
>Ga0310691_10005574_pt1 | contig 13706 bp, 26 predicted proteins | sample 176DNAGHGlowgp2_FD_203887 | JGI IMG/M metagenome (GOLD analysis project Ga0310691, IMG submission 203887) | Sheep rumen microbial communities from Palmerston North, Manawatu-Wanganui, New Zealand - 1766 DNA GHGlow gp2 (v2) (version 2) | ecosystem: Host-associated > Mammals > Digestive system >... | reverse complement strand
ATAGAAGATTGCGGCAAAAAGGAGTGCAACCAACGAAGCTGCGGGAACTGCATAGAATAGCGGGTTCATAAAGTTTTTGTTTTAGTAATTAAATGCAAAGATAAAAAAAGAAGGGAGAAACCGAAATTTCTCCCTTCATTTTGTTTGCTGTTTTATTCAGCCTTGGGCTCCTCTGCAGGTGCTTCTGCTGCAGGTGCCTCTGCCTCGGGCGCTGCCTCTGCCTTCTTCGCGCGGCTGCGGCGTGTGGTCTTCTTGGCCTCCTTCTTGGTGCTGCCTGCGAGGGCTGCCTCGTTGAAGTCGACGAATTCGATCAGAGCCATTTCAGCTGCGTCTCCCTGACGGAAACCGACGTGGAGGATACGGAGATATCCACCGGGACGGTCAGCCACCTTGGGAGCGATGGTGCGGAAGAGTTCGCTCACTGCGTTCTTGTCTTTCAGATAACTGAAGACGACACGGCGGTTGTGCGTTGTGTCCTCTTTGCTCTTGGTGACGAGCGGTTCGAGATAAGGCTTGAGAGCCTTTGCCTTGGCCTCGGTGGTCACGATCCTCTTGTGGAGGATGAGAGAAGAAGCCATATTGGCGAGGAGAGCCTTGCGATGTCCGCTCTTGCGGCCGAGATGATTAACTGCTTTATTGTGTCTCATCGTTAAATATTCTTTTTCTTGGGTTCAATATTGTACTTGGTAACATCCATACCGAATGAGAGTTTCATCTTCTCTACCAGCAGGTCGATCTCGTTGAGAGACTTGCGTCCGAAGTTGCGGAACTTCATGAGTTCGGCGCGGCTGTAGGATACCAGATCGGCGAAGGTGTCGATGTCGGCGGCCTTGAGGCAGTTGAACGCGCGGACGGAAAGTCCCATGTCGGAGAGTTTGGTGAGAAGGACGTGCCTCATGCGGAGGCTTTCCTCGTCAAGTTCCTTGCTTTCGGTCTCAAGAGGGCTCTCGAGAGAGATCTTGTTGTCGTCGGTAAAGAGCTTGAAATGGTAGATGAGGATGTTTGCTGCGTCCTGAAGAGCAGCGCTCGGAGAGATGGAACCATCGGTTTCGATCTCAAGGTTGAGCTTCTCGTAGTCAGTTTTCTGCTCCACGCGCCAGTTCTCGACACTCCAGTTGACCTTGCGGATAGGAGTGTAGATGGCGTCCACCGGAATGGTTCCGATGGGGGTGTTCTCGTCGCGGGATTCCTCAGCAGGAACGAAACCGCGGCCCCTTGTGATGAGGATGTTGATTTCGAGTTTTACTGAAGGCTCAAGAGAGCAGATATGCTGATCAGGGTTTAACACCGTGAAAGAAGACAATCCTTTGGAGATGTCCTCCGCTTTGAACTCCTGCTTGCCGCTGATGACGATTCTTGCCTCTTCGCTGTCGACGCTGTCGACCATCCTCTTGAAACGAACCTGCTTGAGGTTGAGGATGATATCCTGCATGCCTTCGATGACGCCGGGAATCGTTGCGAACTCCTGGTCGACACCGCTGATGCGGATCTGGCTGATGGCAAAACCTTCAAGGGAAGCGAGAAGTATGCGTCGGAGGGCGTTGCCGATAGTCTGGCCGTAACCCGGCTCGAGAGGACGGAATTCGAAACGTCCGAGGGTATCGGAACCTTCGAGCATAATGACCTTGTCAGGTTTCTGGAATGCTAAGATTGCCATAATTGTTGGTGTTAAAATGTTACTTCGAGTACAGGTCGACGATGAGCTGCTCGTTAATGTTTTCGGGGATGTCGGTCCTCAAGGGAAGGTTGAGGAACTTTCCGCTGAGAGTCTGTGCGTCGAACTCCAGCCAGGAGTACTTGGTGGCGTTTGCAACTGCAGCGGTGATAACCTCGAGATTCTTGCTCCTTTCGCGTACGGCGACGGTGTCACCGGCCTTTACGGTTGCGGAAGGGATGTTGCAGACCGACCCGTTCAGGGTAATGTGACGGTGGCTTACGAGCTGGCGTGCGGCTGCCCTGCTGGGAGCGATGCCAAGACGGTATACCACGTTGTCGAGACGGCTTTCGAGGAGGAGGATGAGGTTTTCACCCTTCTGGCCGCTCATACGGGAAGCCTTGTTGTAGGTGTTGTGGAACTGACGCTCGAGCACACCGTACATGTATTTGACTTTCTGCTTCTCCTTCAGCTGGGTTCCGTATTCCTTGCTCTTTTTGCGCTTGGCTGCGAGACCATGCTGTCCGGGAGGATAGTTTCTCTTTTCGAAATCTTTGTCTGCACCGTAGATGGGTTCGCCGAACTTGCGGGCGATCTTGGTGGTAGGGCCTGTATATCTTGCCATAGTTTCTTGTCTTTAAACGTTAAACTTTACGACGGCCTTTAGGACGGCAACCATTGTGAGGCATAGGGGTCACGTCGACGATCTCGGTGACGATGATACCTGCGTTGTTGATGGTGCGGATTGCGGATTCACGTCCGGCTCCAGGACCCTTTACAAATACTTTCACTTTGCGAAGACCTGCATCAAAAGCAGTCTTGGCGGCATCTTCTGCGGCCATCTGGGCAGCGTACGGAGTGTTCTTCTTGGAACCACGGAAACCGCACTTGCCAGCGGAACCCCAGCTGATCACCTGTCCCTGAGCGTTGGTCAGCGACACGATAACGTTGTTGAAAGTGGAGGAGATATGAGCCTGCCCATAAGCTTCCACCTTGACAACTCTCTTGGATGTTGTTGTTTTCTTTGCCATAATTCAACTGCTTTTACTTGGTTGCTTTCTTCTTGTTGGCAACAGTCTTCTTCTTACCCTTGCGGGTACGGGCGTTGTTCTTGGTGCTCTGCCCGCGGACAGGGAGGCCGACACGATGACGGATTCCGCGATAGCAACCGATATCCATGAGTCGCTTGATGTTCATCTGAACCGTGGAACGAAGTTCGCCTTCGATCTTGAGTTCACCGACTTCTGCACGGATTGCTGCGGTCTGTGCGTCATCCCAGTCGCCAACCTTGATAGTAGGATCGATGCCGCACTTCTCCAGGATCCTGGTGGCAGTGCTGCGGCCGATTCCGAAGATGTAGGTAAGTCCTACATCACCTCTTTTGTTGTTTGGTAAATCAACACCGGCTATTCTTGCCATAATTATACTTGTACTTAATTGTTAGACAATTGATTATCCCTGGCGCATCTTGAACTTGGGGTTCTTTTTGCAGATCACGTAAAGACGGCCTTTACGCTTCACGATCTTGCAATCTTCACTGCGCTTCTTGATGGATGTTTTGACTTTCATATCGTTGTATTTTTATTTGTATCTGAAAGATATTCTGCCCTTGGTCAAATCGTAAGGTGAAATTTCAACGCGAACCCTGTCGCCAAGAAGGATATGGATAAAGTTCATGCGCATCTTCCCGGAAATATTGCAGAGAAGTACGTGACCGTTCTCAAGCTCGACCTTGAACATCGCGTTGGGAAGGGTCTCGATAACCTTTCCGTCCTGTTCTATTGCTACTTGTTTTGACATTAAAAAATCAACTTAAAAATTAATCTTGGGATCTTTCTCGATAAAATCGAATGTCGACAGCTGCTCTGCGTGGCCGCGTCGGACAACAACCGTAAGTTCGTAATGGGCACTGTTGCTCCGGTCTGCGCTGTGAACGCCCCAGCCGTTGCGGTCCAGGTACACACTCCTGCCGCCGGCTATGACCATGGGCTCAATGCAGATAGTCATTCCCTCGATAAGCTTGGGGCCGTGCCCCGGGCGCCCGAAATTGGGCACGCCGGGAGCCTCGTGCATCCCCTTGCCTATGCCGTGGCCTTCAAGTTCGCGGACCACGGAATATCCGAATGACTCGACGTACGATTGCACCGCGTGTCCTATGTCGCCAACGCGTCCGCCTGCCACGGCCGCCTCAATGCCCTTGTAGAGCGAGGCCTTTGTGACATCGAGCAGGCGGCGGGTCTCGGCGCTTATCTCCCCTACAGGGAAGGTGTAAGCGGAGTCGCCGCTGTAGCCCTTGTACAAAGTGGTGATGTCGGCGGTGACTATGTCGCCCTCTTCGAGAGGTCTGTCGTCCGGAAAACCGTGCACGACTACATCGTTCACCGACATGCAGCAAGCCGCGGGAAAGCCTTCGAAGCCGAGGGAACTGGGAATTGCGCCGTGGTCGCGGATGAAAGTCTCCGCCAGGCGGTTCAACTGGTTGGTCGTCACGCCGGGAGCGACCGCTTTGCCGACTTCGGCAAGGGTCCGCGACACGAGAATCGCATTCTCGCGCATCAATTCGATTTCCTCTTCTGTCTTGGGCTTAACCATCGATATCCTGATTTTTCAAAGAACTACATACCTGAGCGTCCGGTAAGACGGCCGGTCTTCATGAGGCCGTCGTAGTGGCGCATAAGCAGGTAACTCTCGATCTGCTGCAGAGTATCCAGAACAACACCGACGAGAATCAGCAGCGAGGTGCCTCCGTAGAAGCTTGCGAACTGATCGTTCACGCCGAAATTCCTGGCGAATGCAGGCAGAATGGCTATGATAGCCAGCATGATAGAACCGGGGAGGGTGACCTTGCTCATGATGGAGTCGAGGTATTCCACAGTCTTCTTGCCAGGCTTCACACCCGGTATGAATCCACCATTCCTCTTCATATCCTCTGCCATCATTGTGGGGTTCACGGTGACGGCCGTATAGAAATATGTGAAGACGATGATGAGAAAAGCAAAAATGAAGTTGTACCAGAATCCGGTATAGTTACCAAGGGTGGCAGCGAGTCCACGGGTGGCATCCCATCTCGAGAAAATGAGAGGGAAGAGCATCAGGGCCTGTGCAAAGATGATAGGCATGACGCCGGCAGCATTGATCTTCAGAGGGATGTACTGACGCACACCGCCGTACTGACGGTTGCCGATCACGCGCTTTGCATACTGCACGGGAACGCGGCGGACTGCCTGCACCAGTGCAATGGCTGCAATGATGACGAAGAACCAGATAAGGAATTCAACAATGAGAAGAAGCAGACCGCCGTTGGTAGTGGAGAGCTTCTCGCCGACCTCAGCCACGATTGCGAAAGGCAGACGGGCAACGATACCGATCATGATGATGAGGGAGATACCGTTACCGATACCGCGGTCGGTGATACGCTCGCCGAGCCACATCACGAACATCGAACCTGCCATCAGGATGAGGGTGGATACGAGGTTGAACATGAAGTTGCTCCAGCCGAGACGGTTCACGGCTACGAATGCCTGACCGGGGATCTGATTGTGGAGAGCGGCCATGTAGGCGGGTCCCTGGATGCAGATGATCAGGATGGTGAGATACCTGGTGAGCTGATTCATCTTCTTGCGCCCGCTTTCACCCTCCATCTGGAGTTTGCGGAAGTAGGGCACAAACACACCAAGAAGCTGAACTACGATGGATGCCGAGATGTAGGGCATCACACCGAGCGCAAAGATTGAAGCATTGCCGAATGCGCCGCCGGAGAACATGTTCAACAGACCTACGAGGCCGGTCGAAGCGGTGTTCTGCAGTTTGGCGAGCATGGTCGCGTCAATGCCGGGGAGCACGATGAAGCAACCGAGCCTGTATACCAGAATAAGGCAGAAGGTATACAGGAGGCGCTTGCGCAGCTCTTCAATCTTGAAGATGTTCTTGATTGTCTCGATAAACTTCTTCATTGCTATTCATTTACAACTGCCTTTCCGCCGGCAGCTTCGATTTTGGCGATTGCAGATTTGCTGAATGCATCAGCCTTGACGGTGACGGCTACATTGATGTCGCCGTTGCCAAGGATCTTGATGAGATCGGTCTTGCCTGCGAGTCCGGCATCCTTGAGATCGGTAACAGTGATCTCAGAAGCCTTGGAAGCCTCTGCGATGGCCTGGATGGTCGCAACATTGACCGCAGTGTATTCGACACGGGTAGGATTGGTGAATCCGAACTTGGGAAGACGCCTCTGGATAGGCATCTGACCGCCTTCGAAACCGATCTTGTGCTCGTAACCGGCACGTGCCTGTGCACCCTTGGTACCACGGGTGGCGGTGCCACCTTTACCGGAGCCCTGGCCACGGCCCAATCTTTTCTTTGCGTTCTTTACAGAACCTTTTGCAGGTGTAAGATTTTCAAGTTTCATATCGGGGTCCTCCTTAGTCTATAACTTCAAATTTAACAAGGTGAGCAACCTTTGTGAGCATACCGCGGGTGATAGGGGTGTCCTCAACCTCTACGGTGTGACCGATGCGGCGGATACCGAGGCTGCGGAGATTCTCCTTCTGACGCTTGGTCTCGCCGTTGGTGCTGATAGTCTGGGTGATTTTAAGTTTTGCCATAGTGATTCCTCCTAGCCGTTAAAAACTTTACTCATCGGAATACCGCGGAGACCCGCCACGGTGTAAGCGTCGCGCATTTCGGTAAGAGCGGCCACGGTAGCCTTCACAAGGTTGTGAGGGTTGGATGAACCTTTGCTCTTCGCCAGCACGTTCTGGATACCTGCACTCTCGAACACGGCACGCATTGCACCACCGGCCTTTACACCGGTACCGGGAGCTGCGGGCTTCATGAACACGCGTGCTCCGCCGAATGCGGACTCCTGCTCGTGAGGAATGGTAGTGTTGATGACGGGAACCTTCACAAGGTTCTTCTTTGCATCTTCCACGCCCTTTGCAATGGCAGCAGTGACTTCGTTGGCTTTTCCAAGACCATAACCTACAACGCCGTTCTCGTCACCTACGACTACGATTGCAGCAAAGCGGAAGTGACGACCACCCTTAGTGACCTTGGTCACACGCTGGATGGCAACGAGCCTGTCCTTCAATTCGAGGTCAGACGTCTTTACTCTTTTAACATTTGTATTTGCCATAGTCTTTTCTGTTAGAATACGAGGCCGCCTTCACGGGCAGCATCTGCCAAACTTTTAACACGTCCGTGGAAGAGATATCCTCCGCGGTCGAAACATACGGTGCTCACACCGGCTGCGAGGGCGCGCTCTGCAACGGCCTTTCCGACGATTGCTGCAACCTCGATACCGGGCTTGCCCTTGCACTGTGCGGCGAGGGCCTTGTCGTTGGATGCGGCGGCGACGAGGGTCTTGCCCTGCTCATCGTCGATCACCTGAGCATAGATCTGCTTGTTGCTTCTGAAGACTACAAGACGAGGGCGCTCTGCGGTGCCGTTGACGTGCTTGCGGATACGGTAGTGAATCCTTTTTCTTCTTGCTATTCTACTTAATGCCATAATTCTGTCCTCCTTTATTTAGCAGCAGCAGTCTTGCCTGCCTTGCGACGAAGTTGTTCACCTACGAACTTGATACCCTTGCCCTTGTAAGGTTCAGGCTTGCGGAATGAGCGGATCTTGGCGGCAACCTGGCCTACAAGCTGCTTGTCGCAGCTCTTGAGCACCAGCTTGGGGGTCTCACCCTTCTTGATTTCGGGAACCTCGGCCTTCACCTCTGCGGGGAGCATGAGCTGAATCTCGTGCGAGTAACCAAGATTGAAGACAAGAAGCTGACCCTGGACGGCTACACGGTAACCGACACCTACGAGCTCCTGCTTGATAGTGAATCCTTCACTTACACCTACTACCATGTTGTGCACCAGAGCGCGGTACAGACCGTGCATGCTGCGGTGACGGGGCTGGTCGGTAGGCCTCGTGAATTTAATCTCGTTGTCCTCAATGGTGACGTTGATGTCCGGATCAACTTTCTGGCACATCTCACCAAGAGGTCCTTTAACCTTCACAACGTTGCCGTCGAGGAGCTGTACGCTCACCCCGGCCGGAAGGTTTACAGGTAATTTACCAATTCGTGACATTTGTTTTTATTCTTTATAAATTAATATACGTAGCAAATAACTTCGCCTCCTACTCCGAGTTCCTTGGCCTCTTTATCGGTGATGAGACCCTTGGAGGTGGAGATTACTGCGATGCCGAGTCCATTCAGGACGCGGGGCATGTTCTCCACGTCGGTGTACTGCCTGAGGCCGGGGGTGGATACGCGCTCGATCTTCTTGATAGCGGGCATCTTGGTCTCGGGATGGTACTTGAGAGCGATCTTGATGGTATTGTACGGAGTTCCTTCAACTACCTTGTAGCTGAGGATGTATCCTTTCTCGCACAGGATTTTGGTGAGAGCTTCCTTCATCTTGGAAGAGGGGACCTCTACAACCTTCTTGCCTGCCAGATAGGCATTGCGGATCCTGGTGAGGAAATCTGCGATGGGATCAGTCATATCGTTAATCTTTTAATATTCTACCAACTTGCCTTCTTTACACCCGGGATGAGACCGTTGCTGGCCATCTCACGGAATTGGATACGGCTGAGGCCGAATGCCCTCATATATCCTTTGGGACGACCGGTAAGAGAGCAACGATTGTGAAGACGTACGGAGCTCGAGTTCTTGGGGAGCTTGTCGAGTGCAGCCCAATCGCCGGCCTCTTTGAGAGCCTTCCTCTTTTCGGCGTATTTGGCAACCAGTTTCGCGCGCTTTACTTCGCGGGCTTTCATTGATTCTTTTGCCATATCTCTTAGTTGTTATGTTTCTTGAAAGGCAGACCGAATGCGGCGAGCAGGGCCTTGCACTCCTCGTCGGACTTGGCTGTTGTTACGAAAGTGATCTCCATTCCGTGGATACGGGGGTTCTTGTCGATGTCGATCTCGGGGAAGATGATCTGCTCCTTGATTCCGAGGGTGTAGTTTCCACGTCCGTCCATGTTCTCGGCTATACCGTTGAAGTCGCGGATACGGGGAAGGGTGACACGGATGAGCTTCTCGAGGAACTCGTACATCTTGACGTCGCGAAGGGTGACCTTGCAACCGACGGGCATTCCTTTACGGAGCTTGAAGTTGGAGATGTCTTTGCGAGAGATGGTGATGACAGCCTTCTGGCCGGTGATGAGGGAGAGCTCGGCGGCTGCATCCTCAACCAGCTTCTTGTCCTGGGTGGCATCGCCTACGCCTTCGTTGATGGTAATCTTCAAGAGGCGGGGAGCTTCCATGATGGTGTTGTAGCCGAACTGCTTGACAAGCTTGTCTGCAATTTCTTCCTTATAGGCTTTCTTCAGAGCAGGAACGTAACCCTTGGGGGCCTTCTGCTGATCTGCTGTTGCTTTCTTTGCCATAATTACTTAATCTCCTGTCCTGATTTTTTAGCTACGCGGACCTTCTTTCCGTCGACGGTCTTGAATCCCACGCGGGTAGGCTTCGAAGATTCGGGGTCGATGAGGTTCACGTTGGAAATGTGGATAGCGGCCTCCTGCTTGATGATTCCACCCTGGGGCTGCTTGGAATTGGGCTTCGTGTGCTTGCTGACCATGTTCACGCCTTCGACGATCACGCGGTCTTCTGCTTTGAGTATGGTGAGGACCTTTCCGGTCTTACCTTTATCGTTACCGGCATTTACATACACGGTGTCACCTTTCTTTATCTTGAGCTTTTTCATAATCTGCATAAATTAAAGGACCTCGGGTGCCAGTGAAACGATCTTCATATAGTTGTCGCGGAGCTCTCGGGCAACGGGGCCGAAGATACGGGTTCCGCGGAGTTCGCCTGCGTTGTTCAGGAGAACGCACGCATTGTCGTCGAAACGGATATAGCTTCCGTCGGCACGGCGAATCTCTTTCTTGGTGCGTACGACTACAGCCCTGGAGACTGTACCCTTCTTGGCGTCACCGCCAGGAATCGCACTCTTGACTGCGACGACGATGGTGTCGCCCACAGTGGCATAACGATGGTGGGTACCGCCAAGCACACGGATGCAAAGGACTTCCTTAGCACCGCTGTTGTCGGCCACCTGTAAACGTGTTTCCTGCTGTATCATAACTACTTAGCTTTTTCTACGATTTTTTCTACTCTCCAGTTCTTGGTCTTGCTCAGAGGACGGGTCTCCATGATGAGGACGGTATCGCCTTCACCACACTCGTTCTTCTCGTCGTGGGCAACGAACTTTGTGGTCTTTTTTACGAACTTTCCGTATAAGGGATGCTTCTCTTTGCGTTCCACGGCAACTACGACGGTCTTGTCCATCTTGCTGCTGACCACTACGCCTTGTCTTTCCTTACGAAGATTTCTTTCCATAAGTCTTGCTGTGTTTAGTTCTGTTTTTCTTTTTCAGCGAGGATAGTGATCATAAGAGCGATATCCTTGCGGAGCTTCTTGAATTTGGAAGTGTCCTCCAATGGAGAAATAGCGTGATTGATCTTCATGGTGTCGAGATTTCCCTTCTCGATCTGGATGCGGTCGCGCAGGTCTGCTACAGACATTTCGCGTGCTTCTGCTGCTTTCATACTCTTTTCTTCTCCATTAAATTATTCCACATAATCCCTGCGGACGATGAACTTGGTGGCCACGGGGAGCTTGTTGGCGCCGAGACGCATTGCCTCTTTTGCGATTTCGAGGGAAACGCCTTCAGCCTCGAAGATGATACGGCCGGGAGTGATAGGGGCGACGAATCCGTAGGGATCGCCTTTACCCTTACCCATACGGGTATCGAGAGGTTTCTTGGTAACCGGCTTCACAGGGAATACCCTGATCCACAACTGGCCTTCACGGTTCATCTTACGGGTGATGGCCTGACGGGCAGCCTCAATCTGCTGAGCGGTGAGCCAGCAGTTCTCAAGGTTCTTGAGACCGAAGGAACCGAATGCAAGCTGATTGCCGCGCTGGGCCATGCCCTTCATACGGTTCTTCTGTTCCCTTCTGTGCTTTGTTCTCTTAGGTTGTAACATTTTACTGTTATTTTAAAAAATTATAAAATTCAAGCCAAATCCTTGATAATCAGCGTTTTACGCTATTACGGGCCGGATTTTTGGGATGCAAAGTTACAAAAAATTTCTTTACGCGCAAGGCTTTTTGCAAAAAAATCGCACATTTTCGACCACAAAAACAGATAGTCAACTCTCCGATTTTTCAGCGACTTACAAATCCGCACAAAAAAAATTTTGCTATCTTTGCGACCGTGAAAAAAATAGTATCGATACTGCTCTGCATCGCGATGTTCCTGCCGGCTTCCGCGCAACGCCGCAAGCTTCAGGCATATCCGATGTACTACATAGTGGAAGAGAACGGCGACACCACCTTCGTCGACCAGCTGGATCCTTCGTGGTGCCTGCCCCGCGGAACAAAAATGAAAAGAGGCGACTGGCGGCGGCAGTACAAGCTCGTATACAACTTCAACAAGGTCTACCCATACGCCCTGGCCGGCAGCAAGATGATGGCCCAGGTCGACAGCGTGATCGCCGCCGATGCATCAAAGCGCAGCCAGCGCAACGCTTACACCCGCGACGTGATGTTCGAGCTGTTCGACATCTTCGGAAAGGACATCAAGAACATGAGCATTTCGCAGGGAGTGCTGCTGATGCGGCTGATTGACCGGGAATGCGGCATCCCGCCCTTCGAGATCATCAAGGAATACCGGAGCGCTTTCTCCGCCAATTTCTGGCAGCTCATAGCCAGAATGTTCGGGCAGAACCTTAAGAAGCGCTACGATCCGGAAGGCGAAGACGCAAGGACGGAGGAACTGGTGGGGATATGGAACAAAGGGCACTGGGACTCGTTCTACTACGCCATCTTTTTTGAATACCCTAAAAAAACGGTCATCAAGCGGGAGCACCTGAAGAGCACGGTGAAATCGCGCGAAGAGCGCCGCAAGAATGCCGACGACGAGGCCGGCCTCATGCGAAAGAGCATGAAGGAAGCCAAAGAGATGCTGAAAGAAGATTAAAACACGGTCAGTTCCGTACCTTCGAAACAGGCATAGTGGGGGGCTGTGTCGCCTATCCAGTCTTTCAGGACGATGAGGCGGGAGCCGGTTGGAAGCGCCATATCCACGGCGTCGTGGAAGTGGCCGAAGATCTGATAATCCGCTTTTTTATCCAAGCAGAACTTATATAACGGCTCGGCCTCGCCCTTGAATTTGTAGCCCCCGTGTTTGCGGCGGTTGGAATTGCTCCAGTCGGTGCCGAAGCGGAAGGCCAGCCATGGATGCAGGCCACTGAAAAGCACCTGGCATACACGGCTGTGGAAAATGCGGAGCATCAGGCGATAGCCGAATTTCGCCCCGCCCAGACCATCGCCGTGGCCGAGAAGGAAACGCTTGCCGCCTATTTCGACCTCCTGCGGCTGGGGCAGCACCTTCACTCCCATCCCCTGCCAGAATGAATACAGCCAGATATCGTGGTTTCCGGGGATGTAATAAACCTCTATTCCGTCATCCACCAGATTCAGAATCTGCGCGGTCACCCGGGCCGCTTCGCGGGGGATGACATCCCGGTACTCGTACCAGAAATCCCAGATATCCCCCAGGAGCCAGAGAGTCCTGGTTTCCGGGGTGCGGATGCTGCGCAACCACTGCACGAAACGCTCCTCGCGCCCGGCAGGGTCGTTCGCCTTGAGCCCCAGGTGGACATCCGCAACGAAATATGTCTTGGTCCTCTCCATCTACGCAAATATGAGAACCAGTATGCCCACGATGGCGCAGTAAAGCGCAAACCAGCTCAGGCGGGCCTTGCGCACCAGGGCTATCATCACCTTGCAGGCGAAAAGCCCCGAAACGAAGGCGGCGAGGAAGCCGACCGCAAGCGGCAGCAGCCCTATCGAAGAGGCTGCCATATCCCCGCCCACTATATCCAGGAAGGCCTCGCCCAAGATGGGCACGAGCACCATCAGGAAAGAGAACTGGGCCATCACCTCGCGTTTCACGCCGCAGATAAGACCGGTGGAGATGGTCGTGCCTGAGCGGGACAGGCCGGGGATTACGGCCAGAGCCTGGCCTATGCCCACTGCGAACGCCTGCCAGAAAGAAATGCCGTTACGGGCGCCGTTCTCCGCCTGGGCCTTCTTCGACGCGAAATCAGAGAAGAACAGCAGCAGGGCGGTCACCAGCAGGGCGAGGCCCACCACCGTAATCGAGGCGAAAAGCTCCTCTACATAATCCTTGAAGAACATGCCCACCACGAACACGGGAATCATCGACACGATAATCTTGAGGATGTAGTCGGTCTCGTCGTTCATCTTGAACTTGAAAAGCCCCTGGAGAAGCCGGAGGATTTCCTTCCGGAAAACCACGATGGTGCTGAGCACGGTCGCGGCATGCACGGTGACTTCGAAGACAAGGTCGCCGGAGGCCTCCACTCCGAGGAGTTCACGGCCTATGGTAAGATGCCCGCTGCTGCTCACGGGCAGGAATTCGGTAAGGCCCTGCACAAGGCCGAGTATCAATGCTTCCAGCCAGCTCATTTCCCGTCCCTCCTCATTATCGCCACGACCATCACCACGATTCCGGCGACGATCACTATCGGGGCCGCCACGAGACGGCGGAAATCAAACATAGAATAATTGAAGACCTGAGGGTCCTTGACACCGCCTCCCATCATAAGGATGAATCCAGCGATCATCACGATCAGCCCAGCAAGCATCAGCTTGAGTCCCTTTCGGGTTAATGCCGGTTTATTGTCCATTTTCTAATAGTATAAAGAATCTTCGCTCGCAAGCGCGAGTTTGTTTACGGTAAAATAGGTGGCCACCACGCAGATGAGCACTCCGCTCGCGATCACTATTCCAGCCACCATTGCAAGCACCTCGGGTGTGAAGAGGGCGGACATCTGGGGGAAGGAACGGCGCAGAAGGTACAGGCCTCCGGCTAGAAGGGCGCAGGCCAGCGCGCCGGAAATCAATCCCTGCAGCACGGCCGAACCGATGAAAGGCCGGCGGATAAACCCACGGGTGGCTCCCACCAGACGCATGGTGTGTATCGTGAAACGGCGCGAGAAAAGACTCAGGCGCACGG
>Ga0310691_10005573_pt1 | contig 13710 bp, 7 predicted proteins | sample 176DNAGHGlowgp2_FD_203887 | JGI IMG/M metagenome (GOLD analysis project Ga0310691, IMG submission 203887) | Sheep rumen microbial communities from Palmerston North, Manawatu-Wanganui, New Zealand - 1766 DNA GHGlow gp2 (v2) (version 2) | ecosystem: Host-associated > Mammals > Digestive system >... | reverse complement strand
TTATTCTTAACCGTCTTAGCATAAACACCAAATTCATGCTCTGCAGCTAAAGGCATTTCACCTTGTACCTCCATAAATGCACTTGCAGGTGCCTTACATACAGGGCACTTGAAATCAGCAGGAAGGGAATCACCCTCATATACATATCCACAAACCTTACAAACAAACTTCTTCATCTTTTCATCCTCTTTTCTTATATTTTTTTACAGCTTTTGCAGTATCCGAAAAACGTTAAATCATAATCTACTACTTGAGAATCCTCAAGCTCGTTTGGGATATTTATAGCATCGCTTTGCTTTACATCATAAATCGATCTACAGCCCAAGCAAACGAAATGATAATGCTTTTCCTTTACTGTTTCATAAATTAAAGAATCTCCTAATTTTAATTTTCTTACCTGTCCATCCTCAATCATGATTGCAAGGTTTCGGTAAATTGTTGCTAGGGAAACATCAGAATTATTCTTACTCATATATGCAATTAACTCTTCTGATGTCGTATGACCCAAAGCTTCAATTGCGCCTAAAACTGCTAATTTTTGAGTAGTGTTTCTTCTTTGCACCAAGCCACCTCCAATGAAATTATTATTAAGAATTATTCTTAATTAGATTATAATTCATTTATACATTAGAGTCAATATTAAGAAAAAAAGAATAATGCGAAAATCACATTATTCTAGTAAATTTAAAATATCCTGAGTTGTAAGCTTTACTTGCTTTGTTGCATCCGATGCAACTACACTTTCTGCAAGCTCACGCTTCATTTCCTGTAGCTTAATAACCTTCTCTTCAATGGTATCCTTACAAATTAATTTAATTACAGATACATTCTTTGTTTGACCAAGTCTATAAGCTCTATCTGTAGCTTGAAGCTCTGCAGATGAATTCCACCATGGATCCATATGAATAACCATATCTGCACCAGTTAAATTTAAACCAGTACCACCAGCCTTAAGGGATATAATAAATACCTTAATATCAGTATTGGAATTAAATTCTTGTACCATTTCCATTCTCATCTTAGCTTTAGTTGTACCATCTAAGATGAAATGCTTAATATCCATTTTATCTAATTCTCTAGATAAAATAGGGAAGCCTTGGGCAAATTGAGAGAATACTAATATTCTATGACCACCTTCGATACTAGAACGTATTAAATCCGCAGCTAGATTGATCTTTGTATTATCGAATTGCTCCTGAAGGATTAATTCTGGAGTAATACAAATCTGGCGTAATCTTGTTAATAGGGCTAAGATATTATTTCCACCAGCCTTAATATCCTCTTTTAATTTTAATACATAGGAATCATAAATACCTCTTTGCTTAGATTCCATCTTGCAATAATAATATTCTTCTGTTTTATCTGGTAAATCACTTAATACATCCTTCTTTGTTCTTCTTAGAATGAATGGAGCAACTCTCTTCTTTAATGTATCTAAGGCCTCAACATCATCATGCGCAATTAAGGATTCATATCTCGATTTAAAATGAGAATAATCGGATAAATATCCTGGCATTAAATAATCAAAGATACTCCATAAATCTGCTAATCCATTTTCAATTGGTGTACCCGTTAACGCAAAATTCATATCGCTCTTTAAGGATTTAATCGCCTCGCTCTTTTGTGCAAATTGATTTTTAATGAATTGTGCCTCATCTGCAATAACAAAACGGAATTCTACCTGATATAAGGACACATCTCTTCTTAAGGAATCATAGGATGTAATATATAAGGCTCTCTTGTTTTGATCTATAGATTTAATAAGATTTTCTCTTTCCTCCTGGGAGCCTAAAATTAAGGAATAAGGACAATCTAAATGCCACTTATCACATTCGTTTTCCCAGTTATAAACCAAAGACATCGGACATACAATTAAGCTTGGCTTATTTAGCTTATCACTCGAAAGGAAGCTAATTACCTCTAAAGTTTTACCAAGACCCATATCATCCGCTAAAATACCACCAAAATTGAAGCTAGATAGTGTTTTTAGCCATTTGAAGGCATCCATTTGGTATTCTCTTAAATCCTTCTTTATATTCTCATTTAAATCATAATTTGCCTTCTTATAATTTTGAAGCTTTTTAATCATTTTTACAACCTCATCATCCATAGATAGGTTGGTATCCTGACCAGATACAAGCTTTAATAAATAATTTAAAGGCTTTCTTACAGGTTTAGATAATTCATTAATAGAAATATTGAAATCCTCTAAGAAATCATCGATTTCCTTTGTAGCCTCTTCTGTAATCTCTAAGATTGTATTATCCTTAAGCTTAATAAATTTCTTCTTTTGATGATAAGCCTTTAATAATGCCTGAAGCTCCTCAGGTGTTAAATCCTCATTTTCAAATTTGAAATCAAGTAATCCAACATCATAGGAAACAGAGATTGCAGTTCTTTTGGTTTTCTTTGCCCTTAGAGTTTTCATTTCCTCATCAAAGAATACCTCACCAAAGGCTTTAATTGGGGATAAATCACTCGTTAAGAATTTATATTGATCCTCAATAGAGGATAAAACATATGCTTTATTTTCTTTAATCAAGCCATAATTCACTACTGTAGTTAAATAACCATCAAGTAATTGCTTGATGTATGGACTATTCCTATCAATTTCCTTACATGCAATCTTTGGCTTTAAAATAACCTTATTATCTAAATAAGTAAAATAAGAATTTATTTTAATATCAGGTACTGGATATTTCTCATAGAATTCATTATCAATTGTAATATTATTCTTAATTAATGGTAATAAATTAGAAATAAAGGATTCTGAATTTACATCAATAATTAAAGCACCATCTACCTTATATAATCCATCGAAAAGCTTAGCCTCCATACGAGATTTATAGGTATATGTATAAATAAATTCATTATTCATAAAATAAGCATGATTTACACCACTAACAAGTAAGGAGGAATCCATTGGTGGTACAATCTTTAAATAATTTGCATCGAGCGTAATTTCAACATCTGTTACTCGATTTACCTGTCTTAATGTAGCCTTTTCTTCACTAATTGTCTTAAAATATAAGCTATTTCCAGCATAGATTTCTAATATTTTTAATAATTGAGATTTACGAATCTCAATGGATTTAATATTCTCTCCATTAACAATATTTCTTAAGAAGGAATAAAAATCCTTTGAAACAGAATCTAGGGATTCATAGGAATGATAAAATTCTAATCTTTGTCCATAGGAATAGAATTCTCCCTTTTCTGTCAATTGAATAAACTGGGCAATATCCTTTACGACATAATCCTTATCATAGCCTATCTTAACAGAAAGTAAATAATCCTTTTCCCCCTCTTCAATTACAGGAACTAATCTCACCGAGCCAAAGTAGGTATTTACACTCTTAAGTGAGTTTGATAAAAGCTCCATAATCCCATTATGCTTAACCTCAAGCTTCTTTTGCTCTAGTCTATCAATTTCGTCCTCATAATAATCAGGATCAATAATATATAATCCAATAGCATATAAAGCTACCTCATGAATACAAGTATTATTCTTATAGAATTGAACACAACCACAATAGCCTCTAATGATACTATAATCCATAGAAATCTCTAAGCTTGCGGATTTAACTCCCCCTGCTGCATCCAAAAATAATTGGGTAGGTATGAATTCATATCCAGATATTTTCTTCTTTACCTCAACATACATTTCTGGTGATTTCATTGCATTATCTAAATATAGCTTTAATACGTTGTTCCCTTCAAATTTATACAAATAATCGCTCAGTGTCATATTCATGTCTCCTTTTTGTGTCAACTCGTTTATTATACCATGTTTTTTAAAAATTTGAATGCTTATGAAATCACTTTTATAAAAATTGTTATTAAAATAGAAAAAAAATCACAAAAAATAAAAAATAGAGTCCTGTTCTTTATTTTAAAGCATACTTTTGGTATAATTGATATAACAACAATTTAGGGAGGGCGATATTATGGCACTATTCGAATCTGGAGAAGATTATCTTGAAGCAATTTTAATGGTTTCTGAAAGAAAGCCCGAGGTCCATGCGATTGATGTAGTAAATGAGCTTGGCTTTTCTAAGCCTAGTGTATCCATCGCACTTAAAAAATTAAGAGAAAGCGGATATATAACTATAGACGAGAATAACCATCTACATTTAACTGAGCTGGGAATGAATGTAGCAAATAAGATTTATGAACGTCATAAAATATTGACGCATATATTAGAAAAGCTTGGTGTAGATAGTGAAAATGCGGAGAATGACGCATGTAGATTAGAGCATGACCTATCCGATGCTTCTTGGAATGCAATTAAAAGATATTATACAGAAAATTTAAAAAAATAGAGAAAGCAAAGGCCTTTGAATTTTAAATCCAAAGGCCATATTTTTTTATTAAATTTACTATTTGATCTTGCAAATAATACACCAAGTGCACTAAACAAAAAGAATATACCTGAAATGGATAATATTAAGATTTCCCACCATCCAGTACCATATCCATTATTCCTGCTTAAATGCAGCTAAATCTAGTGTTGCAAAATAATCCTTTGGCTCTTCTTTTCTTCTTATTAATTCTACTGTATTATCTTCCTTAAGTAAAAGCTCAGCCGATCTTAATTTTCCATTATAGTTATACCCCATAGAAAAACCATGAGCACCAGTATCATGAATGACAAGATAATCCCCAATATCTATTTTAGGTAATAATCGATCAATGGCAAATTTATCATTGTTTTCACATAAACCACCAGTAATATCATACATATGATCCTTCTTTTCGTTTTCTTTACCTAAAACAGTAATATGGTGATATGCACCATATATGGCTGGCCTCATTAGATTTGCCGCACAAGCATCAAGACCTATATATTCCTTATAGATATGCTTTTCGTGAATGGCCTTAGCAACTAAATGGCCATAGGGTGCAAGCATAAATCTTCCAAGCTCTGTGAAGATTTTTACATCATCCATTCCATTTGGTACTAAGATTTCTTTATAGGCTTCTTCTACACCCCTACCAATGACTTCAATATCATTCTTAGGCTCTTCTATTTTGTAATCTACTCCAACTCCACCGCTTAGATTAATGAAGGCAATATGACAATCGCATTCCTTCTTTAATTCAACAGCTAATAGAAATAATATAGAAGCAAGCTTTGGATAATATCCATTATCCTTTGTGTTTGAAGCTAAAAAGGAATGAATGCCAAAATGCTTAACTCCATAGGATTTTAGCTTTAAAATAGCTTCCTTCATTTGAGATTTTGTAAGGCCATATTTGGCATCCTTAGGAGTATCCATAATTTCATTATTTAAGGTGAAATCTCCACCTGGGTTATATCTTAGACACATAGTTTCTGAAAAAGGTGCAATTTCCTTAAAATAATCTATATGCGTAATATCATCAAAGTTTATATATGCATTTAATTCTCTTGCAAGCTTAAAATCCTCCTTTGGAGTTACATTTGATGAGAACATAATCTCATCTCCCTTAAAGCCTACAATATCCGATAGCATTAATTCGGTTAAGGATGAGCAATCGACTCCACAGCCTTCTTCCTTTAATATTTTTAAAATATATGGATTCGGTGTTGCCTTTACTGCAAAATATTCCTTAAACCCTTTATTCCATGCGAATGCCTTTTTTAGCCTCCTCGCATTTTCTCTTATTCCCTTTTCGTCATAAATATGAAAGGGTGTAGGGTATTTTTTAACTATTTCTTCTATAAGCTCCTTTGTTACAAATGGCTTCTTTTCCATAATCATTACCTATACTTTTCTATTATTTTATTTGCGCAATCCATACCATCCTTTATGGCTTGAACGACTAAGGATTGACCATTTTTCATATCTCCACAAACATAGATATGATCATCATAATTGAAATCCTTTAATGGGATTCTATTTCGATTCACCTTCATTTGATAGCAAGTAGCATCATCATCACTTGTACCTAAAAAGCCCATAGCAATAATTAAATAATCACATTCTAAATATTCCTTAGTATTTGGAATATCTATGATTTTTCCTTGAGTAAATTCAACCTTTTTAATGTTTACTCCAATGATATGATTCGAAGAATCCTTAATAACCTCATCAATCGTGGTTTCGTATCTTCTAATATCCTTACCATATACCTTATTACATTCAAAAACACCATAGTCTGTTTTCTTTTTATTTGGGTAATTTGGCCAAGGAAGTGTGTTTTCCATTGGTGGTTCTTTTGTGATTTCTAATTCTATTACCGATTTCGCATTTTCTCTTACTGCAGTACCGCAGCAATCATTTGCCGTATCGCCTCCACCCACGATGATGACATTTTTACCTTTTAAATCATATGTAAATTCCTTATCATCTAATAGATTCTTTGTTGTTTCCTTTAAAAAGTCAACTGCATAAAGAATCCCTTTTGCATCACTTCCTGTGCAGGATAGGCCTCTAGCCTCCTGCGTTCCACAGGCAAATACGATATCATCATAGCTTTCCTTTAATTTATCTATGGTTATATCTTGACCTATTTTAGTATTTTTTATAAATACAATTCCTTCCTCCATCAATAAATGGATTCTTCTATCAATGATATGCTTTTCAAGCTTCATATTCGGAATACCATACATCAATAATCCACCAAATCGATCGTTTTTTTCATATACTGTTACAGTAAAGCCAAAATCATTTAATCTTTTTGCTAAAGATAACCCAGATGGGCCTGATCCTATAACTGCAATCTTTTTGCCACATCTTTTGATATCCTTCTTTGGCTTAATCCAACCATTTTTGAACGCTTCCTCAATTAAAAATAGTTCGTTCGCCTTAACACCAACTGCCTCATCATGTATAGAGCATGAGCAGCAGGCCTCACAAAGGGCAGGGCAGACATTTCCAGTAAATTCTGGAAATGGAGCTGTCATTTCTAATCTTTTATATGCCTCTTCATATAACCCCAAATAGATTAAATGATTCCATTCTGGAATTAAATTGGCTAGAGGGCATCCAACATTTCTATTATTTACCTTCATAGCGGATTGACAAAAGGGAACTCCACAATTCATGCAGCGAGAGGCTTGTTCTTTTTGTGTTTTTAAATCAAATGGGATATGAAAATCATTAAAATTCTTAATTCTATCTAAAACCTCATATTCCTTTTTATTTAATCGATTATATTCCATAAAGCCCGTAGGTTTTCCCATTATCTCACCTCCATAAATTTATTAAATGCATCAAGCTCTGGGTTTAAAGATCCATTCTTTTTTGCAAGTTCTATAAATTCCATTATTTTTGCATAATCGTTAGGTAATACCTTAATGAAGTCCTTCCTATTAAAATTCTTCAATATTCCATCTACATATTTTGAATTTGTATGAAGGATATGATTCTTTAGTATTTCCTTTAGCTTTAATTCATCAGAATCATTTAATTCTAATATAGAAACCAATTCTTGATTAATATATTTTTTATTACTCAATCCATAAATATAGGCAACTCCACCGCTCATACCTGCAGCAAAATTTCTACCAATTTGGCCTAATATTACTGCAGTACCTCCAGTCATATATTCGCACCCATGCTGTCCACAGCCTAGGGAAACTACAGTAGCACCAGAGTTTCTTACAGCAAATCTTTCACCGGCAATACCCTCGAAATAGCACTCACCAGAGGTTGCACCATATAAGGCTACATTTCCGCAAATTATATTCTCTTCTGGCTTAAAGCTTGAATTTGGCATTGGAACTACAGATAAAATACCACCGCATAAGGATTTACCAAAATAATCATTTGCATCACCATAAACATGGATAGTAACACCCTTAGTCAATAAACATCCAAAGGAATTACCTGCATTTCCGTAAGCATTAATGGTAATAGAATTATCCTTTAGACCTTGATCCTTATGAATTTTTGTAATTTCATTCGAAAGCATAGTACCAAAGGAACGATTGACATTTGAAATTTCAATATCAATTCTTTTACTTAAGCCACCTAATATAGAATCCTTACATAAAGGAAGTAAAACTCTATAATCTATAGTATTCGATAAATCATTGGCCTTATATGCTTTAAAAATACTCTCTTTATTGACAACATCTCTATTAAATAGCATCTTTCTTGGATCAATTTTATTTTTAAATTCGTCCTTTAGTGCAAGTAATTCTGTATGTCCAACCATTTCATCAATGGTTCTAAAGCCTAAAAGAGCCATATATTCTCTTAATTCCTTTGCAATAAATTTCATAAAATTCATTACATATTCTGGCTTACCCTTAAATCTAGCTCTTAGTTTTTCATCCTGAGTTGCAACACCAACAGGGCAGGTATTTAAATTACATACACGCATCATAATACAGCCCATAGCAATTAATGGTCCTGTTGCAAAGCCAAACTCCTCAGCACCAAGTAAAATAGCAATTGCTAAATCCTTACCCGTTAAAAGCTTACCATCGGTTTCGATTCTTACTCTATCCCTTAATCCATTCATAACTAGGGTTTGATGCGTTTCAGCTAAACCAATCTCCCAAGGGATTCCCGCATTATAAATGGATGTCCTTGGGGCAGCACCAGTACCACCATCGTATCCAGAAATCAAAATGGTATTCGCACCAGCCTTAACTACACCTGCAGCAATCGTACCAACGCCAGATTCAGATACTAGCTTTACAGATATTCTTGCGTTTCTATTCGCATTCTTTAAATCGAAAATTAATTGTGCTAAATCCTCAATAGAATAAATATCATGATGTGGAGGTGGAGATATTAAGGATACACCGGGAGTTGAATTTCTCGCTTTGGCAATCCATGGGAATACCTTTGCCCCAGGTAGTTGTCCACCCTCACCAGGCTTAGCTCCTTGAGCCATTTTAATTTGAATTTCAATAGCGTTTGTTAAATATTCAATCGTAACACCAAATCTACCGGATGCTACTTGCTTAATAGCACTACATTTTGAATCTCCATTAGAAAGCATAGTATATCTTTCTCTTTCTTCTCCACCCTCACCGGTATTGGATTTTGCATGTAATCGATTCATCGCAATTGCCATACATTCATGAGCTTCTTTTGATATAGAACCATAAGACATTGCCCCTGTTTTAAATCTTTTTACAATAGAATCAACAGATTCAACATCATCAATAGAGATCGGGTTATTATATTTTAAATTAAATGTATTTCTTATATTTATAACCTTTTTATCAATAAGCTTTGTGAATTCCTTATATTCATCATAGTCGCCTTTTTGACATGCATATTGTAAATGCATAATTGCAAGTGGATCATAAATATGTTCCATTTTGTTCTTTCTAAAACCATGAGTTCCTAAGGATTCTAATGTATCCTTCTTCGAATTTAAGGCATTATTATAGACCTTGATTGTGTTTTCTTCAATTTCCTTTAATCCAATTCCTCCAATAGGAGATGGAGTATTTGTGAAATATTTAGAAACAATATCATCATTCAAACCAATAATTTCAAAGATTTGAGCTCCATTATAGGATTGAATTGTGGAAATACCCATCTTTGCCATTATTTTTAAAATCGAATGCATCACACCAGTAATGTAATTCTGTATGGACTTTTCAAAGGAATTCTTTATATAGCCTCTATTTGTATATAATTCAATTGTTTCATAAACTAAATATGGATAAATCGCATTAATACCAAAGCCAATTAAGCAAGCATAATGATGAACATCCCTTGGTTCAGCAGATTCTAAGACTAAGGAGACATGAGTTCTTCTTGAGGTCTTTGTTAAATGCTGGTGAATCGCACTTGAAACTAATAAGGATGGTATTGCAATTCCCTTTTGATTTCTATCCGATAGAATGATAATGGATGTACCAGAATCAATTTTTAAATCACATTCTCTAAAGATTCTATTTAAAGCATCCTCCATAGATTCATTCTTATAATCATAGGAAATGGATACAATTTCTGTTTTAATTCCATATTTATAAGCATTTCTGATTTTATTAAATTCTTCTTTAGTTAATAATGGATTTTTAATTCGAATTCGAAATGCATTATTCTCCTGTGGATTTAATAAATTACCCTCACAACCTAAATAATTTGTCGTAGACATTACAATTTCTTCACGAATAGAATCAATTGGTGGATTCGTCACTTGAGCAAATCTTTGCTTAAAAAATTGGAATAAATTAAATTCCTTATTCATTAATACTGCAAGAGGAATATCATTACCCATAGATACAACCTTTTCTACTCCCTTTTCTGCAAAAGGAATAATCGATTCCATTAAATCATCATAGGTATATCCATTCATTTTCTCCAAAAGATCAATATCATATTCTCTTTTTATATCTTTTTCCTTAGGTAATTTGTTTAAATCAATAATCCTTTCATTCCATTTTTTATATGGATATTTATTTGAATAATCTTTTTTTATAATATCATTAGATATTATTTCTCCCTTTTCTGTATCTACAAGTAAGATTTTACCAGGCTCTAATCTCTTCTTTTCTACGATGTTTTCCTCATCAATAGGCAAAGAGCCTGTTTCAGAGAATAAGACTAAATAATCATCTTTAGTAATATAATATCTAGATGGTCTTAAGCCATTTCTATCTAAGGATGCTCCAACCTTTACACCATCAGAAAATATAATGGATGCAGGTCCATCCCAAGGCTCTTGGAAGGTAGAATGGAATTCATAAAATGCCTTTAAATTCGGATCCATTTCATTATCCTTTTCGTATGGCTCTGGAATCATCATCATAATGGTTTCTTCTAAGCTTCTACCATTTAAATACATAAATTCCAAGAAATTATCAAACATAGCTGAATCTGATGATTCCTTTGGAATAATCGGCAATATTTTATTTAAATCCTCACCATAATATTCGGACTTAAATAAGCCTTCTCTAGCTCTTACCATATTGACATTGCCACGAATTGTGTTTATTTCACCATTGTGACACAAAAAACGATTGGGGTGAGCTCTATCCCAAGATGGGAAGGTATTGGTTGAGAATCTAGAATGCACTAGGGCAATGGCAGATTCCACCTTTGTATCTAATAAATCCAAAAAGAAATTTCTAACCTGAGTAGATACTAGCATTCCCTTATAGACAATAGTTTTTGAAGAGAAGGAACAAAAATACAACCTAGAATTATTCTCCATAGCCTTTTTTTCTATGATTCTTCTAGCTAAATATAGTCTTCTTTCAAAGTCTAAGCCTCTATTTACTTCTTCTGGCCTTTTTACAAAAACCTGGGCAATATAAGGCATTGCATCTAGGGCGGTTTTACCAATATCCTTAGTATCTACAGGCACCTTTCTATAACCTAAAATCTCTATGCCAGTTTCCTTTAATCCTTGATTAATTAGTTCAATTTCTATATTTCTTAAATGCTCATTTTGGGATAAAAATAACTGACCTACTGCGTAATCTAAAGCCTTTGGTAAGCTAAAGCCTAAAATTTCATTTTCAAAGAATTTATGAGGAATTTGAAATAGAATTCCCGCACCATCTCCGGAATTATCCTCAGCTCCAGTACCTCCTCTATGCTCTAAATGAATTAAAATATCTAAAGCATCCTTAATGGTTTTATGTGTTTTTATACCCTTTATTTGTGCAATAGCTCCAATACCACAAGCATCATGCTCGTAGCTTGGGTCATATAATCCTTGTTTTTGCTCATAATCTTGCATTCGAATCACCTACTTTTTATAATGCATTGCTGCTTCAATAAAATCTTTAAACAATGGATGACATCTTTCAGGTCTTGATAGGAATTCTGGATGAAATTGACATCCTATAAACCAAGGATGATTCTTTAATTCTACAATTTCTACTAAATTGGATTTTAAATTCCTACCTGTAATTTTTAAATCCTTATCAAATATTTCTAAGAATTTATTATTAACCTCATATCTATGTCTATGTCTTTCCTTTATATCTAGCTTTTGATATGCTTTATAGGTTTTCGATTCCATATCTTCGATATGGCAATCGTATAAACCTAATCTTAAGGTTCCTCCAATATTGATTCCATCATATTGGTTTTCTAAATAATCGATAATATTATGCTTCGTTTCCTTATCAAATTCTCCAGAATTTGCATCCTTATAACCTATCTCATTTCTTGCATATTCTATGCAAATCAATTGCATTCCAAGACAGATTCCAAATAGTGGAATCTTATTTATTCTTGCATATTCAATGGCAATAAGCATACCATCAATTCCTCTATCACCAAATCCTCCTGGGATGATAATTCCATTACAGTTAGATAGTTTTTCTCCTACATTCTTTTTATCAATTAGACTTGAATCAACATACTCGATAAGAATTCTTTTATAAAAATAATATCCTGCAGCCTTTAGGGCTTCTGCAACAGATAGATATGCATCATGCAAGTTTACGTATTTACCAACTAATCCAATTCTTATATCACCATTAAGGCTTTCGATTCTTTCAATTAGATGATACCATTCCGTCATATCTGCTTCCTTAGCATCGATTTTAAAATGCTTCAAAATAATATCATCTATATTTTGCTCGTGTAGGCTTTTGGCTACATTGTAAATATTTTTTTGATCTAGGGCTTCAATTACATTTTCTTTATTTACATCACAGAATAATGCAATCTTATCCTTTTGAGATTCTGATATAGGAACCTCTGTTCTTAAAATAATAATATCGGGCTGAATACCTATTTTTCTTAATTCCATTACGGAATGCTGCGTAGGCTTTGTTTTAAGCTCATCTGCGGCCTTTAAATAAGGAACTAAGGTGTTATGTATATATAATGTATTTTCATAGCCAAAATCTCTTCTTGCCTGGCGAATTGCCTCTAGGAATGGTAAGGATTCAATATCTCCAACTGTACCACCGATTTCTGTAATTACTATATCCGCATTCGATTCTATTGCAGCCTTCTTAAGCTTATCCTTTATCTCATTTGTAATATGAGGAATAACCTGTACAGTTCCTCCATTATATTCTCCTCTTCTTTCCTTTTGAATGACATTCGAATATATTTTTCCTGTAGTGATATTTGAATTTTTTGACAAGCTTTCATCAATAAATCTTTCATAGTGTCCTAAATCCAAATCTGTTTCTGCACCATCATCTGTGACAAAGACCTCTCCATGCTGGTATGGGGACATAGTACCTGGATCCATATTGATATATGGGTCAAATTTTTGCATAAATATTTTAAGTCCTCTATTCTTTAAAATTCTACCAATAGAGGATGCTGCAATCCCCTTACCTAAGCTTGAAACTACTCCACCTGTCACAAATATAAATTTTGTTTTCATATTCATCATATTTCCACCTATTACAATACCTTTTTTAATCTTTCAATTGCTTCCTTTGTTCTTTCATGTGTATTAAATGAGGTAATTCTAAAATAGCCTTCCCCCTCTTCACCAAAGCCTATACCAGGAGTACCAACAACATTGGCATTCGTTAATAAATAATCAAAAAATTCCCAAGATTTCATACCTAAAGGGCATTTAAACCAAATATATGGTGAATTTTTACCACCAGTATAATAGATTTTCTTTTCATCAAAGAAGGAGGATAGCATTTTTGCGTTTTCCATATAATAATTAATATTCTCTATACATTCATGAAAGCCATCCAAACTTAATGCAGCCTCAGCTGCCCTTTGAACAGGATAAGATACTCCATTAAATTTTGTTGCCTGACGTCTAGTCCATAATTTGTGAATACTGTGATTATCGCTTGAAAGCTCAAATGGAATAATG
>Ga0310691_10005571_pt1 | contig 13711 bp, 12 predicted proteins | sample 176DNAGHGlowgp2_FD_203887 | JGI IMG/M metagenome (GOLD analysis project Ga0310691, IMG submission 203887) | Sheep rumen microbial communities from Palmerston North, Manawatu-Wanganui, New Zealand - 1766 DNA GHGlow gp2 (v2) (version 2) | ecosystem: Host-associated > Mammals > Digestive system >... | reverse complement strand
TGCGCCGCCTCCACGTAAAGCTGCGCCCGCTGGTAGTCGGCATCGGTGATGCCCTCCACGCGGTTCTCGTACATAAAGAAATCGTCTATCTGTGCCATATTACTCTTTGTTTTATTCAGTTATACTGCTAAACGTGACGGCCTTGCGGATGCGTGACAACTGTTGGGGAGTGACGCAGAGGAACGAGACGATGGCATTCAGGGGGAGATGGCGGGCGATGCCTGGGCAGGGGCGGAGCAGCAACTCGTAGCGTTCGAGAGGCGTGGCGCGGTGGAGGTCAGTGTAGCGGGCACGGGCCTGACTGAGCAGGTGCTCGGCGACGAGGCAGCGCAGATCCATCGACTTTTTGTCCTGACTGAACCGCTTCACCAGCTGTTCGCCGCTGACACGGATGATGCGGGTGGGCACCATCGCCTCGATCGTGGTCAGTGCGGGGCGACCGTCGAGACAGGCGGGATAGTCGCCCGCAAACTCGCCCTCGAACGAGAACCATGTGATGTGCTCCTTGTCGTCGCTGATGCCGTGTGTCACGTACTTGAAGCACCCTTCGGTGACGAAGCCGAACCATCGTGCGGGGTCGCCCTCGCGCTCCAGTTGTTCGCCCTTGCGGTAGTCCACCATCTTGCCCTCGCGCTCGCAAAACTCGCGCAGTGCCTTGATGTCAATGCTATTTATCCCGAATTTCTGTTCCATACTTCACTGAATTTGGTTGCGAAGGTAGTGATTTTTGGTGAGATATAGCGAAAAACAGCCTGATAATTAACGATAATTGAGCATCGTTACAATGGGTTACCCTCTCCTTAATTTGTACCTCGGTGCATGCATGGCCTTGGCCATCTGATGACATCTACGGGCGAAGGAGAGTTTGTCCTCGTTATCCTTCTTCTTGGGCAACTCGTTGTTACCGCCGCCACCGCCATAGGATTCTGAGATGGTGGTGGCACCATCGAGGAAACCAAAAAACAGGCAGGCAGTTGTAGCAGCCACCTTATCCACATCATCAGCCACACCTTCGACCATGTCGAGTCCGAGTCTTTTGATATAGTTAACTCCAGGTTCGGCAGCAACCTCATCCCGACAATTATTAAGTCGGAAAACAGGTTAAGGCATCGTAAACCATAGGTTAAGACATCGTAAACCTATGACTTAGCAACCGTAAACCATAGAGTTATGATTCCTAACCAAAGTTGCTGTCCCGAAATTTTTGTCTGCTAAACAGTTAGCATCGCTGAACGGTTGACACCAAGTTGCACAGCACGGTCGATGAGTTGCTGGTTGCGACGCACCTCGCGAACGATGACGTCATTTTTTTCTTTCAATTCATCACTCTTATGTAGCAGGTGAATGACCAGCACTCCTACTATAATGGCTAGCACCAACAAGGCTGAAGCCATCAGAATCATCAACATTGTCGTTTCCATATACATTTACCTTATTTATTAGACCTATGATGAGATGTGTCGAGTACAAACAAGCCTACGACCATGGCGAGAATCACCAGGGCGTAGATCATCATGATAGTCAGGTTTGTCGTCCCCATATATTTTATGTTTATATTTTCGTTTTCGAATTGTCCTACATTGTTTTTAAATTAACCGAAGCTCCCAGACCAATCTTTTGTCTGTAGTCGAAATGTCTATTGGTCTGGGCTCCGGTGTCGCAGTCGACGTCTCGTCTCAAGTACGGGCTGCATCAGAAATTGTCAAAAAGGTATTAGTTATAGAATTTAGATATAGATATATAGTGAAAAGATTGTTTCTGAAATCCGATGCAAAGGTATAACAAAAAGTCTGTACCCACAAGGGCACAGACAAATGGTCGGGTACTTTCAGACAAATAGTCGGATAAAAAGACGGTTCGTCGGACGATGCCGACGAATCGTCGGCTATTTTTCGCTGTTTAGCGTCTGTTTATAGGTGGTTGGCGTCATGCCGAATTTAGCGCGGAAATTACGCGTAAAGGTGTCGGCATTGGTAAAACCACTGGCCTGACTAACCAATTCAACGGCGATATCGGGCTGGTCGTTCATCATTCGTACGGCATAGTCGAGACGCAGCTCACGGACATACGCTGGAAGGGATACGCTATCGCTACCCTGGGCAAAGGCGGCACCGATACGTTCCTTAGAAAGACCGGTATGCTCAATGAGTGTCTGGCGACCGAAATCAGGTTTCAGAAACAACTGTTCATTCTCAATCAAGTCACGCAGACAGAGGAAAAGTTGTTCGTCGTTGAGTTCAGTCATGTCGGAGATACTTAAAGCCTCACCCCCAACCCCTCTCGCGAGGGAGAGGGGAGTAGATAGAACTTCCGCTTCACCTCCATTTGGAATGTGACCACTCCCTTCCCTCTCAGGGAGGGGCTGGGGGTGAGTCTGTTGGGCTTGTGTCTTCTGTTTCAGCTCCCTATACTTCTTCTTATACTCCAATGCCTCGTTAATCTGATCCACAAGGACACGGTTCTTCCTCTTGGCGAAGCGCCACTGGCAGAAAATATAGACGGCGAAAGCCAGAATCAGCAAGGCCAAGATGGTAACTGCAATGCTGATAGCCGTCACCAGACGGTTCTCGGCGCGCTGTTCTAAGATTTTGCGCTCCTTGCCCTGCGTGTCGTAAATGGTAGCAAGTTCTGCTGACTCACTACGTTTCTGTCGCACCAAAGCGGAATCATAGACCTCGGATATCTGCATAGCTACGTGCAAGGCAGAGTCCAGACGACCAGACAAATAGTTGGCACGGAACTTCGGCAACAGGTTATGACCGATGGTCTCCAGATCGTAATCATAGCCCCACTCCCTGATAAAACGGTCCAGATTCTCATAGATATCAGCAGCCTCGGCATAGCGACGAGCCGACATCAGATATTCACAACCATCGATACTTCCATTCAGTCGCTGTCCGTAGTCACTCTTGGTATATTCGGCATAATAGCGGGCTGCCTCGGCCTCCTGGCCACGCATCTGGAGCACCTGGGCACGGTGAAGGGTTACCAGCGCACGCAGCGCCTTCACTTCCTTTTCTATCACCTTGGGTTGCTGTTCATAGAGCGTTACCAACGAGTCCATACGATCTACCCATACACCAGCCTCATCCATATGATGATTCAGATGGCTGACAGCGATATTCTCTAAGGTCTCTATGCTGACTGCCAACGGACGGTTTGTAGAGTCGTTGGGCGTTTGCAGCACCCATTTATAGGCCTCGTTATAGCTTTGGGCAGCATCTTTATGGCGCTCCAGCATCATCTGCGTGTCGCCCAGACAGAGATAGAGCGTCTGCAGTTCACCTGCTCGCTTCGGACTATCCACATTCTCCAGTTTTTCAATCAGACGGAGGGCAGTACGCATAGCGTTATCATAGTCACGATCACTGTTCAACATGATAACAAGGTTGGAAACTGCGTGGACATACTCCCAGAAATCCTCGGCAGGGGGATTATCTATTTCGTTGACACGACGGAAGCACTCGATGCACTTATCCATCTGTCCCATCTGGAAATAGGCCACACCACGATAGCCGTCGGCACGTATCGGCGATAGTTCTCCAGCCTCAGCCAGACTATCCGTAACAGCAAGGAAGTATTCGAAATCGCCTGAAAACCTGGCGGCAAGAGCTATACTATCGCCATGGGTACACACCTTCTGAGGAATGTCGCCATGCACCTGATTATTCTTTCCACCACAAGCCGCAAGCACTAACGATGCCACAACGGCCACTATACCTATTAAATATCTGTATCCCAAAACGCTGATTTGTTCCATTCTTCCATTTCGGGTGCAAAATTAATCAATTTTCTCCAAACAATCGAATGCTTTCCGTTTTTTCTGTATTTTCTGATAAACATCCATTCCTCACTCAATCCTTCTGAAATGCCCTGCAGTAAAGGCTTTGAGCCCAGTGAGGGGTGTTCTTGACCCTACACTCACCCCTCACTCACCCCTCACTCAAACAATTTGGCGTTAAACTACAGATTGACGACTGGATGATTAATGCAAAAAGCCCGTACGTAGGGCACGGACTCAGAGTCCGCTAGCGTCGGACTGCGAGTCCGCTAACGACGTATTTTTCCCAGTCATACTTAGGCCTTGATTTTTCTTCCAGATATTTCCGTAAGCCTGAGAGTGAGGGGTGAGTGAGGGGTGAGTGAGAGGTGAGTGTAGGGTCAAGAACACCCCTCACTGGGCTCAAAGCCTTTACTGCAGGGCATTTCAAGAGATTTGAGTGAGGGGCTCCGGATAATTACAAAAACAACTCGTGCAACACGGGGAGAGAACGGAGCTCTGGAAATTGAGGGATATGCAGACGATAATACAGGATAAGAATCTCTAAAATACGATTGCGATCAGCACGACTCAGACGGAAGAGATGCATAGTGGCATAATCCATACGCATCAGCAGATGGATGCGACTAGCCTCCTGAGGCATCAGGAAATCGCGATGAAGCGGTGGCTGTTCGCAGAAACAGGCAGCACGCAAATCAAAATAAGAAGCCTCACCCCCAGCCCCTCTCGCAAGGAGAGGGGAGTAGTTACCATTTTCGGAAAAATTCTCTTTTGGAGGGAAATTTTCCAGATTCGGATAGAAGCCCAAGAAACGGCTCAAGCGCATCAAGAATACAAGATGAAAGTTGGCAAAATCATGCTCACGCCCATCCAACCATTCTATACTGGTGCGCACATAGTCGAAAAGCGGTTCGTTGTGCTGCTCATCTCGCAAGGCATAATACAGAAACTCACAGACAAACAAGCCGATAGCCAGTTTTGAAGGATCAGACAATAATGAGGGGAGCGGCGACAGTAATGATGCCTCGCTAATTTTCTGCAACTGCACCTGCTGACGGATATCAGCCTCTATATTTAATAAGGTGAGAGGTTGAAAATATTGCTTCTTCAACTTAGCTTGAGCCGTACGCGGCAACTGTAGGGCAAACGACAATCTACCCCACTGGCGAGTAAACATATCCACGATAAGTTTTTGCTCGCCATACTTCACCGAATGCAGCACTATAGCCTCTGTTTTTGTCTTCACGGCGGCGAAATTAGCAAAAAAAATACAAAAACTTGCACTTTTCTTTAAGAAAATTTGGCTGAATAAGAAAAAAGTTGTACTTTTGCACCCGCTTTTAGCGTCGATGGTCCCTTCGTCTATCGGTTAGGACGAGAGATTTTCATTCTCTAAAGAGGAGTTCGACTCTCCTAGGGACTACCAAAAGAAATTATAATCCGTCATCTGCGCTGTGGTAGCGCTACTCGCAAGAGGAAGGGGTGACGGAGGATTTTTGTAAAAGGGGCAACCCTCTACAGAAACCCGCCCAGGGCAGTCGGAAGACGCAAGACCCATAAGCTTTAATAACAACAAAAAAAATTAAAATTAAAAAATGGCAAACCACAAATCATCGGTGAAGAGAATTCGCCAGGACAAGAAAAAGGCATTGCACAACAAGTACTATGCCAAGACCATGCGTAACGCTGTTCGCAAGCTGCGCGCAATGACCAACAAGGACGAGGCTGTAGCCCTGTATCCTAAGATCCAGAAGATGCTGGACAAGTTGGCTAAGACCCACATTATCCACAAGAACAAGGCTGCAAACCTGAAGTCAAGCCTCGCTCTTCACGTGAACAAGTTGGGCTAATAAGCTACAAAAATAAACAGAAGCCGTACGAGTAACACTTGTGCGGCTTTTTTCGTGTTTTTTATCCAAAAAAAATTCGTTATTTTCGCAATAATTTTGTACCTTTGCAAGCAAAATTGGACATTAAAGAAAATGGCAGAAGAACTGAACCAAACAGAACAGAATTATTCCGCGAGTAATATTCAGGTGCTCGAGGGATTAGAGGCCGTGCGCAAGCGCCCTGCTATGTACATTGGCGACATCAGTGAGAAGGGACTTCATCACTTGGTGAACGAGACCGTCGATAACTCTATCGACGAGGCTATGGCCGGCTATTGCACCCATATTGAGGTGACTATTAACGAAGACAATTCTATCACAGTACAAGATAACGGACGCGGTATCCCCGTAGACGAACACGAGAAGATGCACAAGAGTGCCCTGGAAGTGGTTATGACCGTGCTGCACGCCGGTGGTAAGTTCGACAAGGGTTCTTACAAGGTATCTGGTGGTCTGCATGGTGTAGGTGTGAGCTGTGTAAACGCCCTCTCTACCCACATGCTGTCACAGGTATTCCGCAATGGCCACATCTATCAGCAGGAGTATGAGAAGGGTAAGCCTCTGTACGACGTAAAGATTGTGGGCGATACCGATAAGACTGGTACCCGTCAGCAGTTCTGGCCCGACGGAACTATCTTTACCACCACGCTCTATAAGTACGATATCATCGCTAAGCGTATGCGCGAACTGGCCTACCTGAATGCCGGCATCACCATCACGCTGACCGACCTCCGTCCTGATGAGGAGGGCAACCTGCGCGAGCCTGAGGTGTTCCACGCCAAAGATGGCTTGAAGGAGTTTGTGCGCTACGTGGATCGTCACCGCACCCACCTCTTCGACGATGTAATCTATCTGAAGACCGAGAAGCAAGGTGTGCCCATAGAGGTGGCTGTGATGTATAATACCGACTATAGTGAGAATATCCACTCTTACGTAAATAATATCAACACCATCGAGGGTGGTACCCACCTGACTGGTTTCCGTATGGCCCTGACACGTACGCTGAAGGCCTACGCTGATGCCGACCCACAGATCTCTAAGCAGATTGAGAAGGCCAAAATCGAGATTGCCGGTGAGGACTTCCGCGAGGGTCTGACCGCCGTTATCTCTATCAAGGTGGCTGAGCCTCAGTTCGAGGGTCAGACTAAGACCAAGTTGGGAAACTCAGAAGTAGCTGGTGCCGTACAGCAGGCCGTTGGCGAGGCGCTGAGCAACTATCTGGAGGAGCACCCCAAAGAGGCTAAGCTGATTTGCGACAAGGTGGTGCTGGCTGCTACAGCCCGTATCGCTGCCCGTAAGGCACGTGAGAGCGTACAGCGCAAGAACCCCATGACGGGTGGTGGTCTGCCTGGTAAGCTGGCCGACTGCTCTAATAAAGACCCCAAGACCTGTGAGATCTTCCTCGTCGAGGGTGACTCGGCTGGTGGTTCAGCTAAGCAGGGACGTGACCGTCATTTCCAGGCTATCCTCCCCTTGCGAGGAAAAATTCTGAATGTAGAGAAGGTACAATGGCACCGCGTGTTCGAGGCCGAGTCTGTGATGAACATCATCCAGAGTATCGGCGTGCGCTTCGGCGTTGACGGCGAAGGCGACCGCGAGGCCAATATCGATAAGTTGCGTTACGATAAGATTATCATCATGACCGATGCCGACGTCGATGGCTCACACATCGACACGTTGATTATGACGCTCTTCTATCGTTTCATGCCACAGGTCATCCAGGGCGGACACCTTTATATCGCCACTCCCCCACTCTATAAGTGTACTTACAAGAAGTTCTCTGAGTACTGCTACACCGAGCAGCAGCGCCAGATGTTCATCGACAAGTATGTTGCTGGCGACGAGAACTCCACAGCCCTGCACACACAGCGCTACAAAGGTCTTGGTGAGATGAACCCAGAGCAGCTTTGGGAGACAACCATGAACCCTGAGAACCGCTTGCTGAAGCAGGTAACCATCGAGAATGCTGCCGAGGCTGACGAGATTTTCTCAATGCTGATGGGTGACGACGTAGAACCTCGTCGTGAATTTATCGAGAAGAACGCTACTTACGCTAATATCGATGCTTAGTGCATCGATATAGATGAGAGATGAAAAATGAAAGATATGATTAGTTTCAGCACTCCTGTCTAATCATATCTTTCATTTTTCATCTCTCATTTTTCATTTATTTCTTGTGTCTGAACTCACTGGGCGACATACCCATGTGCTTGCGAACATAAGAGCCGAAGTGCGACATATTCGCAAAGCCGAGTTTGGCAGATATCTCCTTGATCGACAGATTACTGTTTCTCAGGTAGAAACGGATATCCTCGCAGGTATATTGGATAACCCAGTCAGAAGCCGTTTTATTACTATATTTCAGACAGAGCAGCGTGAGATACTTAGGTGTGATGGCCAACAGGTCTGCATAGACAGCTATAGGCTGGCGCTTCACTTCGTTATTAGATATCATGCTCAGGAAACGATTGAACAGCATCTTACCCTGCGAGGGACGCAGATCGTCGTAAGTACCGTGAATCTCCTCCAGTTCAGCGCATAAATCGAGCAGGAGGGCACGCAACAACGATTGCAGCGTATAATAAGAAGGAACACGACGCTTGCTCTGCAATTTCGACTGCAGCAGCATATAATAGAGGTTTATATCCTTCTCGCACGACTCACCCAGCGTTATCTTATACACCTGATTGATGTAAACCATGTGATTCCATGTCTCCATCTTGTCGCGTAGCAAGGCCTGAATGATATGATCCGACAGACCAATCGCCTTACAGTCGAGGTTTTCTCCACGCACACTCTTCTCGACCTTCACATTTGGAGGACAGACAAACACATCGCCAGGAACGAACTCCAGCGTTTTTCCATTAACTGTCAACGTAATCTGCCCCTGACTGCAGAATGCAAGGAGTGTAGTTTTTGGTTTGAGAGGATAAGCCTTTGACAACACATCCACATGGTCAAACATCACGACATCGCCGTCTTTATAGTCCACTACCGTGTTGCTAAAGTCAATATATCCCAGTTGGTCATTACTACTATTGGTCATATTGCTATAGTTTTTGTTGCACAAATTTCATCATTTTTTTTAAAAAATGAACAAAATTCCACAGAAATAATAGCCACATCAGACCATATTTCCTCAAATAGATAATAATTTTGATATTTTGAACATGTCAGGAGCGCTAAATAGCCACCCTTTTTTGAACATTTACAAAAAAGAATACTGTTTCAAGAAAACTCTAAGTATAGATTTTCACCTCACGCTTGCCACGTAATACTGCCAAAGCATTGAGAGCCAATGCCTCCATCTCGTCTTCACCAGGAAAACAATAGGTGGGCGCCAGAAATTCTATACGCTTACGCAAACGGGTGATCACATACTCAGAGCGTGCCAGTCCACCCGTGAGCAGAATAGCATCTACCTTACCACAGAACACGGCACCCAGTCCCACGATATTCTTGGCTACATGATAAATCATCGCATTCAGAATCATCTCGGCATGGGTGTCACCCTCAGCAATACGTTTCTCAATCTCCTTCACATTAGCCGTACCCAGATGAGCATTCAGTCCAGCCTTGCCAGCCAGGCGTTTCAACAACTGTTTCTCTGTATATTTCCCACTGAAGCTCAGACGAATCAGGTCGGAAGCAGGCAGACTACCAGCACGCTCAGGCGAGAAAGGTCCTTCACCATCCAGCGCATTATTGGCATCGACGGCACGACCATGCTGATGGGCGGCCACAGAGATACCACCGCCCAGATGACAGATAATCAGATCCAGGTCTTCATAGCGCTTGCCTATCTCGTTGGCAAAGCGACGGGCAATGGCGCGCTGGTTCAAGGCGTGCCAGATACAGATACGATTCATCAGGGGAGAACCGCTGATACGCGCATAATCGTTGAGTTCATCCACCACACCTGGGTCGGCAATAAACGAGCGACAACCAGGAATGGTCTTTGCAATATCATAGGCTATCAGACATCCAAGGTTACACGCGTGGTTATGCATCGCAATACCATTATAGGTATCATCGAGCATCTGTTGGTTAATCTCATATACACCACCGGCGATGGGCTTCACCAGACCGCCGCGACCAATAACAGCTTCGAACTCCATTGTCACATTCATATGGGCTAATTCTTTAAGCACCAATTGTTTGCGGTAGTCCAACTGATTCAGCACATCGTCACCAAACTGCGCCAGTTCTTCATTAGAATGTGAGATACTACGCAGCACCATCGGCATCTCGTCTTCGAAAACAGCCATCTTGGTGGACGTAGAGCCAGGGTTAATAACAAGGATAAACATAGGTTTAATGCATTAAAATTTAAGCATTGATACACGCAAGCGCCAGCGAGTAAAATTTATTGTCGGCAGAGTCGGCACGCGAAGTAAGTACTACGGGCACCTGCGGACCCTGCAGGATGGCTGCCGTCTGAGCCTGACAGAAAAGTGTGATGGACTTATAGAACACATTGCCTGCCTGGATATCAGAGAAAATCAAGCCATCAGAGCGACCCTCCAGGGGAGAAGTCAAGCCTTTCTTATGAAGAGCAGCTGGTGATAATGAAGTTTTCAGATCCAACGGACCATCTACAATACAAGGACCGAACTGACCTGCATTGGCCTGTTCTACCAACTCACGATACTCCACGGTGCAAGGGAAATGCTTGGGGTTCACCTTCTCAGAGCAACTGATAAGTGCGATACGAGGTTCCTCAACACCCATATTACGACAGAGATCCAGCAGGTAAATCAACTGCTGCTCGCGCTGCTCCTTTGTAGGATATGGAATCACAGCCACATCAGTCATAAACAGCAACTTGTCATACTGCTCCATCTTGGCACAACACAGATGAGTGAGCACACGACCCTTAGGCAGGATGCCTGTCTCCTTGTTCAGAATAGCCTTCAAGAGGTTATCCGTATTCAGCAGACCCTTCATAATGACATCGGCCTTACCCTCGCGCACCAGTGCCACAGCCTCAGCAGCAGCCACATCCACATCTTCATTATCCACATAGATAGCCTCTGCAAACCCAGCCTTTACTGCACGCTCCACAGCACCACTTGTACTTTCATCACGACCGCAAACCACAGCCACACGACGACGTACGCCACTGGCTTTCAGGTGCTCAACTAACTCATCAAAACATTGTATTGCTTTCATATCCAACAAATCTTTTGGCAAAGATACGATTTTTTTCTCATACCAACACATTTTTTACAGAAAAAATATTAACTTTGTACCCAACTAAATCCAATATAATGAAACTATTACTGACAACTACAATGCTTTTACTGTCAATGGGCGCACAATCACAGACTTATACCATTGATACTAAGCACCCACAACAGACCATCGAACACTTCGGTGCGTCTGACGCCTGGTCTATGCAGACGATTGGACTATGGCCAGAAGAAGAGCGACAGCAGCAGATTGCCGACTGGCTCTTCTCTACTGAGAATGATGCTAACGGACAACCGAAAGGCATCGGTCTCTCACTATGGCGCTTCAACCTGGGAGCAGGTAGTGCCGAACAGGGCGACTCCTCTTATATAAATAAGGATACGCGTACGGAGTGTTTCCTGCGTTTTGACGGTACCTACGACTGGACACGTCAGCCAGGTCAGGTAAAATTTCTGAAGATGGCCAAAGAGCGTGGCGTGCCTTATATCCTGGCTTTTCTGAATTCTCCCCCCGTTTATTTTACAGAGAACGAGTTGGCCACGAATACTGGTCGTGGGGGCACGCTGAACTTGCGTTCTGAATGCTACGATGCCTTTGCACAGTTTATGGCGGAAAGCGTCAGCGGACTGGAGCGCGAGCACGGCATCCACATAGATTATATCTCGCCTATCAACGAGCCTGATGGTCACTGGAACTGGCAAGGACCGAAGCAGGAGGGATCTCCTGCCACCAACTGGGAGATTGCTGAGGTGGCGCGAAAGACCAGTGCCGCCTTTACAGAAAAAGGGCTCACCACACAGATCATGGTCAATGAATCCAGCGATTTGCGCTGTCTGTTGGGCATCTACAAAACCTCATGGGAGCGCGGCAACGCCATTGCCTCGTTCTGGTCGAAAGACAGTACGGCGACCTATCTTGGCGACACGCCCCTGGTGCCTCGCCTGATGCTGGCCCATAGCTATTGGACCAATACGCCTGTCAGCTATATGAAGCGCATCCGTCAGGAGCTGCGCAAGACGCTGAAAAAATACGACGCGAAGTTCTGGCAATCGGAGATTTGCATCATGGAGAACGACAAGGAGATTGGTGGTGGCGGAGGCTACGATTTCTCGATGAAGACGGCCCTTTATGTGGCGCGCATCATTCATCACGACCTCTGTTACGCCAATGCAGAGAGTTGGTCGTGGTGGCGTGCCTGTGGCGGCAACTATAAAGACGGACTCATCCGTATCTATGATAACCCCAGACGACGCAGGAGCGGAGCTGCTACACCCGAGCCACATCGTGCTCAGGACAGCCGTCTTATGTGGGCGCTGGGCAACTATAGTCGCTTTGTGCGTCCTGGTGCCGTGCGTTACGAAATAAGCAGTAAGGAGAAGGAAGATCCCTATGGTGTAATGGTCTCAGCCTATCAGAATAAAGACGGCTCATGGGTCATTGTGGCTATCAACTACAGCGAACAGGAGAAACCCATCTCCTTCAGTGTGGGTCGAAGTTCTGCTTCGACCACCTGGCAACCCTATCGCACCAGCGATGCCGAAGGCGAGACGCTCAAGCCCCTACCCCTTTGCGATGGAACAACCACCCTCGCTCCCCGCAGCGTCACCACCTTTGTGAATTAAGAGTTAAGAGTTAAGAATTAAGAGTTAAGAATTAAGAGTTATAACGTCTATGAAGAAACTATTAAAAAGCCTTGCCCTTGCGGCATTGTTGATGGCAGCACCTGCTACGATGCAGGCGGCTGGCAAGCCTGGCACATTTACTACGGGCGACAAGACTTTCTTGTTAAACGGGAAACCCTTTGTAGTAAAAGCTGCCGAGGTACACTACCCTCGTATTCCTCGTCCTTACTGGGAGCATCGCATCCAGATGTGTAAGGCTCTGGGCATGAACACGGTGTGTATCTATGTGTTCTGGAATATCCATGAGCAGAAGGAGGGTCAGTTTGATTTCACAGGCAATAACGACGTGGCCGAGTTCTGTCGTATCGCCCAGAAGAATGGCATGTATGTCATCGTGCGCCCTGGTCCTTATGTCTGTGCAGAATGGGAGATGGGCGGTCTGCCTTGGTGGCTGCTGAAGAAGAAGGATATCAAGCTTCGCGAGCGCGACCCCTACTTCATGGAACGCGTAAAGATCTTCGAGCAGAAGGTGGGCGAGCAACTGGCTCCGCTGACCATTCAGAAGGGTGGTCCTATCATCATGATTCAGGTGGAAAACGAGTACGGCTCGTATGGTGAGGATAAGCCTTACGTCAGCGAGATTCGCGACTGTCTGCGTAGCATCTATGGCAAGGAGCTGTCGCTGTTCCAGTGCGACTGGTCTTCTAACTTCGAGAAGAATGGCCTCGATGACCTCACTTGGACGATGAACTTTGGCACTGGCGCTAATATCAACGACCAGTTCCGTCGTTTGGGCGAGTTGCGTCCCAATGCGCCTCAGATGTGCTCTGAGTTCTGGAGTGGCTGGTTCGACAAATGGGGAGCACGCCACGAGACCCGTCCTGCCAAGGATATGGTGGAGGGTATGGATGAAATGCTGTCGAAGGGCATCTCGTTCTCACTCTATATGACTCACGGAGGAACCTCATTCGGCCACTGGGCTGGTGCCAACTCTCCTGGCTTTGCTCCTGACGTGACCTCTTACGACTACGACGCGCCTATCAACGAGTATGGTCATGCCACGCCCAAGTTCTGGGAACTGCGCAAGATGATGGCAAAATACAACGACGGCAAAAAGCTCCCCGCTGTTCCCAAGGCTCCGATGCCTATTATCACCATTCCCAAATTCGAATTGAAAACGTTTGCAGAGTTACTTCTGGCTCCTGGCAAGGAAGATAGAGGTGCAC
>Ga0310691_10005569_pt1 | contig 13715 bp, 7 predicted proteins | sample 176DNAGHGlowgp2_FD_203887 | JGI IMG/M metagenome (GOLD analysis project Ga0310691, IMG submission 203887) | Sheep rumen microbial communities from Palmerston North, Manawatu-Wanganui, New Zealand - 1766 DNA GHGlow gp2 (v2) (version 2) | ecosystem: Host-associated > Mammals > Digestive system >... | reverse complement strand
CTCACCGCGAGCGGGCAATCCGCTGAAGGCGCCGCGGGCCGAATATGAAAAGAACTATGACACGATCCTCACGGGCCTCGCACCCTGCCTCCCGCCGGAGGCCTTCAACGTACCGGACCGAAGATAGAACCGAGAGAACAAGGCGCGCTGCAAAATGCGCTGTCATTGCCACGACCAGTTCTCAAACTGGTCGTGGCAATCCGTTTTTCCTTTTATAAAAGAAACGGATCCCCCACACCGACGCGACGCGCGGGAAGCGTGTGAAGCGATCCTTGATAGCAGTGACATCGGTCACAGGTTCGGAATGACGGATTTTCGCATTTCGCAACGCGCCCGTTTTCAAGCATGTTTTAGTCGAGCAGCTTCAGAAAGTCCCGATCGTGATAAATCTTGAGCTGCGGAAGATTGCGCTTCTCTGCCCGCTGCTCGGCCAGGGCAAGCATGAGATCGTAGTAATCCGCGGCGGAGACATCCATCTGACGCGCAATGTGGGGCAGCGACCGCTCAAGATAGTCGCGCAGTCCTTTCTCGCCGATATCCGCATGGTCGAGAATCCAGCTGAGCGCTTCGCGCTCACTCATGCTGCGATCTACATAGTACAGGCGGCCGTGCAGCCCGTAAAGCACGCGCTTGGCATCCAGAAAGCCGATCGCCATGTCACGGCGGGCCTGCTCGGCTTCAAAGTTCAGCATGTTTCCGAGATCGGCGTAGGTTTGAATCGTGGTGACGGACGCGTCGTCCGGAAGCTTAAAATAGCGCTCGATACCGGGGCCGGGAATGCGCACGGCAATAATGTCCCTGTATCCCGCCTCCACCAGCGAGTGCAGGGGCAGCGTGTCCACAAAGCCGCCGTCAGCGTAGAATTTGCTGCCCAGCTTCTCAAGCCGGAAGCTGGGGTGATAGGCGGAGGCGAGCAGCATATCGCAGATCTGATCCTCCGGCAGCTCGTTGACATGTACTTCGAGCCCCTTGAAATCGGTGATGGAGAACGTGGAGACATAGAAATCTACGTCGGAGCTTTTGATTTTCTTTGCATCCACAAGCTCCCGCACCCAGGCGCGCAGCGGCGCTACATTGAGTCCGCGGTTGCGGATCACGTCAAGGGCGCGGGGGAGAAGCTGCCAGTCGTCGGAGTCAAACTTTCCATCCAGCAGCTTTTTGTAATCGGCGGCGTCCATACTGCCAAGATCAATGACCTTGGAGACGTGGATATTGCTCCATGCTTCTATGGCGCGGGGCAGATCGCGCATGACCATCAGGGCCCCGTTGAGGGCACCGACGGAGGTACCGGATACCGCGTTATACCGAACGCCCGCTTCTTCCAGTGCCTGCCAGACACCGATCTCATACGCGCCCTTGGCACCGCCGCCCTCAAGCGCGATGGCGTAGGTTTTCGATGTGTCAAACTGAAGCGGCATATCCGCTCCTCCTTCCGATCACTGTTTCGTCTATCGTATCATATTTTTGGGACAAAAATCAATATTACCTTACCCGACATCCCGAAAGCCGAGGGCGGGATCAAGCGGAACCTGCGCAAACAGCGCCGCGACAGCGCTGCGGTAATCGGACAGACTCTTCGTCTTAAAAATGGCCTTGATCGCCTTCTCACCGCCGGGAAAGAGACAGCGCTGGTAGTACCAGAGCTCCTTCATGCGGGAAACGGTGTAGTGCGGCGCAAGGCCGTCGGCCAGGTATTCCGCCGTGAGCCGGTCGTGAAATTCCCGCAGCTCCTCTGCACGCAGGGCGGGGCCGCCCTGCAGCTCGCGGAGAAGCGCGGGATTTGTTACAGCGCCCCGGCCAATCATGGCGGCGCGCAGCTTCGGATAGCGCTCCCGGAGAGAGAAAAAGTCAGCAGGGGTGAAGAGGTTGCCGTTATACTCCACCGGGAAGGGGCAGTCCAGGACGGCGGCAAAGGCCTCACGATCAGGGGTGCTGCGATACATGCCGTCCCTGTCGCGCACATGGACAATGAGCCGCGAGAGCGGGTATTTCCGGTAGATCTCGACAAGGGCGGGAAATTCTTCCGCGCTGTGCAGGCCGAGGCGGGTCTTGACCGAGACGCGCAGCGGGCACCGGGCAAAAATGTCCGCAAGGCATGCGTCCAACGCGGCAGGATCGCCCAGCATCCCCGCGCCCTTATGCTTGGCCACGACCGTCCCGGAGGGGCAGCCGGCGTTGAGATTGACTTCCTCATAGCCAAGCTCATGAAGCTCCCGGGCCACAGCAAGGAAGGGCTCGGCGGCATTGCACAAAAGCTGGGGGACCAGCCTGATTCCGGCGTTGTTTTCCGGCAGCACGTCCCGCAGATTGCCGGCCTTGAAGCGCCCGGCGCTGTCCGGCGCGATAAAGGGCGCATAATAACACGCCGCGCCCGGAAACATTTCCGCGTGCAGGCGGCGGTATCCGGCATAGGTGATCCCCTCCATGGGGGCAAAGCTGAATTCCATGCTTTCACACTCACATCAAAGGATAAGAATACTATACCCGCTGTGGAGAAAAAAGGAAAGCGAAAATTTTGCATTTATACATGATTTTGACACAGCGGGGGTGTATAATACCTGAATAGATATTCTGCGTCCGAACGCGTACATGATGAAAGGAAGTGAACGCCGATGAAGCACCCTGCGCTTGCCCGCGTTCTTGCGGTTGTGCTGGCCATCCTCGGCGTGATCTTCCTGGCAAACGGGGTCGTCGGCTTCCGGAAAAACAACACGGAACATACGGAGCGCCTGGCTTACGAAGATAAGTTTTCAGGCCGGATCGACAACTACGAAAAGCTGCATCAGCAGTTCGAGAACGCCGCGGACTATGAAACGACGCGTAAAGCTCTGAACAAGGTGCTCGAAGAGCATGAGAAGGCCGCCGCGCAGCATAAGACGGACACCGCCATTTACAGCGCCACAAAGGGCGGCCTGCACATGGGCGAACAGATGATCGAAAACGTCCGCGCACAGATGAACGAGCTGCGCGAGCAGCTCAGAGACGCAAAGTCCCGTAAGGAATTCCTTGACGCGCTGCTGACGGAGCTGATCGCCTCCAACAAGGACAAACTGCCGTGGCTGGACACGCTTGCAAACCAGGCGGCGGGATACGCGGTGGACTGCTACACGGAGAGCGCGAAGCTCCTGCTGATCACAAACGAGCTGCGTTCGCTGATGGATGCCGAGCCCTCCCCCTATGATTACAATGGGCCGGCCCTTGAACCGCCGTCCCCTCCTGAGGCACCGGACTGGCCTGCACTTGACATGAGCGGCACATCCTTTGCCGAGATGCAGACAGCGTGGCAGAATGCCATGCTTGAATACCAGAGCGCCGCAGCAGCTTATCAGCAGGCTGGGGATCAGTACGCCCGTGAGATGCAGGAATATTATAATAATGTTGCAAAATATGAGACGGAGCGCGTGAATCGAAAATGGGACAGCGCGGAGGGGATTATTGTAGACGAAGCATACAGGCTTCAATTTGAGCTGGACCACGCCGCGTGGGAGAAGGAATGTAAAAACATAAAGCGGCAGGCGGATTTCAGAGAGACTGCCGCGGAGTTACGTCGGCTCAGCGCGGCGCTCGTTTCCGTCGTCCGACAGGCAAGCGGCATGGTGCCCGCTGTGACCGGACTGAATACGGAGCTTTTCGCCGGCTTTGAAGCGCTGGCAGATCTGGTGGGATCAACGGCTGCCCGGCTTGACCGGATCAGCGGCGAAGAGGCTGCGGAGATGAGCAATATCGAATTCTTACAGACCGCGGATAATGCGGAGGAGAGCCTGAGCCTGATGAGCGACGCGTTCTGCGTTATCGCGGATAATCTGTATAATCCCGCGCGACTGATCGCGGAGGTGCTGGAGAAGCTTGAGATTACGCATACGCTGATCCGGTATCTGGATGATATGCTGAGAAAGCTGGATCAACAGATGGAGCAGTCGCTTGCGGATCTGTGGTATCAGCTTGGCGAGCAGGACAAGGAGCAGCTTAAGCTGGCGGCGGAAAAGCTTGGCCTGGATGAAGAGGCAGAAACGCTTGTCAAGCAGACGATAGAGGCGGATGAGCTGAAGGAGCTGCGAAACAGCCACACCTCGGCCCGACTTCTGCTGACAAATGTGCCGGAGGTGAAAGCCGGCATGGAGCGCGGCCTTGAGCTGCCGGACAGCGCCCGGGAGTATCTCGATACATACAGGCAGCGAACTGCGCTGCTCTACACCGGAAAGCTCCTGATCAATGCCCTCGCGATCCTGAGCGGTGTCATGGCGCTTGCGGAGGTCCCGGCGGCCTATGAACTGATACGAAAGCGCGCTCTGCTGATTGCGCCTGTGCTCGTCTGCCTTGTCAGTGCGGCGGGCGCAGCGGGCCTGCATGCGTTCCTGGGCGAGGGACAGATGTATTCCGCAATTGCGGTGGTCATCTTCGCCCTGGCACAGCTTCTGGTCGTACTGCCGAAGAGTAAAAAACCCCGGCATGTGCCAATGCACCTGAAAACATAATAGCGGAAATGCCGCTGCGGGACTTCGCAGCGGCATTTCGTGTTTTACCAGATCAGCGCTTCCAGTGTCTCATACAGATGCTCAGGCTCCACAGGCTTGGAAAGGTGGGCGGTCATGCCCGCCTGGAGGGAGCGCTGCACGTCCTCGTCAAAGGCGTTGGCGGTCAGGGCGATGATGGGGATGCGCTTCGCGTCGTCCCGGTCCAGGGCGCGGATGGAGGCTGTGGCCTCCAGACCGTCCATCTCCGGCATGCGCACGTCCATGAGGATCACGTCATAATAGCCGGGTTCGCTGTCACGGAACATATCCAGGGCGATACGGCCGTTCTCGGCGTGCTCTACAAGCATCCCGCGGATTCCGAGAAGCTGCTTCATGATTTCGGCGTTGATGAACACGTCCTCGGCCATCAGCACGCGTTTCCCGTTAAGCTCGGTCTTGCGCTTCTTTTGCTCAGCCCGGATGCCTTTACGCTTCATAACCATCTCATATTCATCCAGAACGCTGGAGGCAAACAGGGGCTTGGATATAAAGCTGTCAATCCCGGCTTCCACGGCGATATCCGCAATATCGTCCCAGTTGTAGGCGGTCAGAATGATGATGGTGGTCTCGTGATTATAGCGTGAACGGATTTCACGCGCGACATCGACACCGTCCTGTTCAGGCATTCTCCAGTCCAGCAGAACAAGATGGTACGGCTCGTGCTTGGCGTGACGCAGTTCAATGAGCTTCAGTGCCTCCCGGCCGCTCAGGCAGGTGTCAGCAGCAATGCCAACCTCCTCCAGCACGATCCTGGCATGTTCACAGGCGATGGGGTCGTCATCCACGATCAGCACGCGCATCTCCCGGGGATTGACAAGACTGCCGGAGTTGGTTTTGATCTCACTGTCGCGCAGGGTCACGGTGACGATAAAGATAGTGCCCTGCCCTTTTTTGGAACTGACGGAGATGGTGCCGTTCATCATCTCCACGATGTTCTTGGTGATGGCCATGCCAAGACCCGTGCTGCCGAATTTGCTGCTGTGGGTGCTGTTTTCCTGGCTGAAGGCATCGAATACCTTGGGGAGAAAGCTCTCATCCATGCCGATGCCGGTGTCCTTGATAACAAAGCGCAGCGTGGAGTTGTTGTCGAAGCGTGCAATACGCTCGATCGTGAGCAGCACGGAGCCGGGGGCATCGGTAAACTTGATGGCGTTCGAGAGAATGTTGATAATGACCTGCTTGAGCTTCATGTCATCACCGATATAGTTATCCGCGACCTGACCGATGATCCTGCACTCAAAATTCAAACCCTTGTCGCGGCACTGGGCCTGCACCATGGTGGTGATCTGCTCAAGCATGCCGCTGAAGGAAAACTCCTCTTTTCGCAGGGTGAGGCGCCCGGACTCGATGCGGCTCATATCCAGAATGTCGTTGATGAGCGTGAGCAGGTGCCGCGCGCTGTCACCGATTTTCTCCAGGTGATCCCGCATATGCGGGGACACGTCCGGGTCCTGCATGGCAATGTTGTCAAGGCCGATGATGGCGTTGAGGGGGGTGCGGATCTCGTGGCTCATGCTGGAGAGGAAGGCGGTCTTGGCGGCGTTGGCCTGTTCTGCTGCCTTCAGCGCGTCAGCCAGGGCGGTGTTGCGCTCGCGCTCCTGCCGCAGAACGTCCGTGATGTCGGACTTGAGCACCAGGTAGAACTTGGCCTCACTGTCCACCAGGTAGTAGGTAAAGCGCTTGAAGAACAGCTCACCGTTCTCTTCGCACGTTACGTCGACGGTGTAGGTATCTTGCTTTTCCAGCTTCTCAACGACCGTCTCGGCAGAGAGGGCCAGGCGAAGCTGCTCCGCATCGTGGACATTGGGGGAGGCGGCGGGAATGACCTGGCGGTTGATGTATTCGGAATAGACACCGTCGCGCTGTCTGGGGAAGATGTTGCCGCGGCGGATGTTGGCGGCGTCACCGATGACCACGCCGTAGTGGTCGCCCACAATGTAGGCAACCATGTCGTACTGCTGGGCCAGCACGCGCTGATTAAGCACCTCCGTGACCTTTTGCGTATTGTACTCGGTCTCCACGCCGAAGGCGATCACGTCACCGGTGACGGGGTCGATGGCGGCGGAGCCGGAGAACTTCACAAAGCACTGCCGCCCGGACTGACGCTTGCAGTAGCCGACGAAGACAGCGGGGCCCTCGCCGTTGTAGTAACGAGCCACCAGCTTTTCGAGTGCGAAGATTTTATCGTAGCGCTCGCTGTCCCCGGGGACAAGGAAGCTCTCCGAACGGATCCTGGCGCTTGCGGCGATGGAACCGCCGGGGTGATCTTCGTCATACAGATCACGTCCGCGTACCTCTTCGATAACCCCGGTGGAGATATTGGTGCGGAATACCGTCAGACTCTCGTCGGCCAGGGCGTTGAACTGCTCAAGCATGCCCTCGTATACCATGGAGCGGCGGTGCGTGTCCTCCTGGACATTGTGCTTTTCGGTGATATCGCCGATGAAGACATAATACACATCGCCGTAGCCCGGCAGGTGGGTAAAATGGCCGTAGTCATCCACCCAGCGGACAACACCGTCCCGGCGGATGATGCGGTACTCCACATAGTGGAGGTTGCTGTTGGCGGGGTCGGCGATCTGCGCGGCGATCGAGGCCTGTACCTTCTCATAATCGTCGGGATGGACGAGACCGCAGAAACTGCCGCCGGTTAGGGCGTTGAACTCCTCTGCCGTCTCGCAGCCAAAGATGCGCATGCAGACCTTATTGACATGGATCAGCTTCTGCGACTCGTCCGCCAGATACACGAAGAAGCCGCCGGGCACCTGCTCTGACATCCAGTGCAGAGCGGGCACAAGCTGCCGCTCATCCAGTTCGTTTTCATGATTCGTCATAACGGTATCCTTTCAGCGCTGGGCCTTGAGTTCCTGCTTGTTGTCGTACATGGCGGCGTCGGCCCGGTCAAAGACCGCCTCAAAGCGGTTGTCCTCGTCGGCGTGCCATTCGGACGTGCCGCAGGCGATAACCACACCGCCGTTCTGACGGTTCTGGCGGTTCTGTTTGAGCATTTCCGCCATCAGCACGACACGCTGCTCATAGTCCTGGCCGGACAGAATAGCCACAAACTCATCCCCGCCCACACGGAACACGGGGCTGTGCTTGTAGGTATTGCGGATCATTTGGGAGGCGTCCTGAATCAGCTTGTCGCCGGCCTGGTGCCCGAGCGTATCGTTGACGGTTTTCAGGCCGTTGACATCGCAGACCACCACGGCAAAGGGACGCACGGTGCCCATGTCGATGGCGGTGTTGAGCTCTGCCACCGTGTCCACATAGGCGTGCTTGCTTCTGGTGCCGGTCAGCGCGTCGCGGTTGGCCTTTTCGCGCACGTCTGTCAGCTCCTTCTCACGCTTGGCCTGCTCGTCCACATTACTGATGCCGATGACGATATATTTCTTGTCCAGCTCGTTCTCCATGCGGTTGACCTTGCAGTTGATGTACACCGGGGTCCCGTCCATGACGATGCGGTAGGTGGCGGAGAAGGTCTTGCCGTCCTCAAGCTGCGACATGAGGCGGCGCTTGTCCCACACGGCCAGGGCCTTGGGCAGATCCTCCTTGTAAACAAGGCGCAGGACATTGCGGCGGCAGTCTTTGAAGAAGTCCACGCCGTTCTGCTCCACCTGCAGATTCTGGTAATCCGGGGTGGAGGAGTACTCGACAAATTCGTCGGTCTCGGTATTGACCATGTAGATGCTGTAATAGTCCTTGCTGAGCGCCTGGACGATGCGGGAATAGGTGTCGCTCTTGGCGCGGGCAGCGTCGTACTCGAGCTGGCGCTGCATCTGGGCGTTGATGTTGTTCACGCCGATGACGATGTGCTTGTCATTCCTGTCGGCCATACGGGTGGCCTTCATGGCCACGTAATTCACCTGATCGCCGAACATCAGCCGATAGGTCAGGGTGAAGGTACCAGTCTTTTCCATTTCGCGCAGGAGCTTTTCCTTCGTAAAGGCGGCCAGAATCTTGTCGTGATCCTCGGGGTGCACCACGCGCACGCTGTTCTTGCGGCTGAGATTGAAGAAATCCTCGCCGCCCTTTTCAATGCCCAGCGCGGCATAGTCGTCATGGGCGGAATACTCGATAAAGCGGTCGGTCTCCGTGTCCACGTAGTAGATGCTGAAATAGTCGGCGGCCAGGGCCTGGGCGATGGAGGCGAAGGTGACGCTGTCGCGCTTGGTCTTCTCATACTCCTGCTCAAGCTGGATCTGGGCGTGGATGTTGCTGACACCGACCACGATATGCTCCGGATCGTCGTTGAGGCGCATTGCCTTGAACCCGGCATAGATCGGCACACCGTCCTGCATCAGGCGATAGTTGACGGTGAAGACCTTGCCGCCCGCCAGCGCGTTGAGCAGGTTCTCCTTATTGAAAGCATCCAGTGCTGTCTGCTGGTCTGCGGGCAACACCCGCTGGGTGATCGTGCGTTTGCAGTCGTCAAAGAAGCCGTCGCCCTCGCGCACGGGAACCAGCTCATGCGTCTTGCCATGGGTCGCGTATTCAATAAAATGCTCTGTCTTTTCGTTTACATAATATACGACAAAGAAGTCCTGGGACAGGGCCTGGGCGATACGGCCGTAGGAGATCTCGCCATTGCCGGAAAGACTGTATTCCAAATCGCGGCTGATCTGGGACGCGGCATTGCTGATGCCGATGACAATATGGATCTTGTCCTCGGCGGTGACAGCTTTGAGCCGGTAATAGGTGGGGGTCCCGTCGATCATCAGGCGGTAAGTGACGGTGAAGGACGGATCCTCGCTCAGTACGCGCAGGAGGGTCTCCTTTTTCATGGATTCGGCGACCTTCTGCTGGTCCTTATAATATACGACAGAGCGCAGGTTTCTCTGGCATTCGTCAAAGAAATCGCTGCCGCTGAGCTGAATCTTCAGCTCCTCATACGCGCCCTGCGCCGTAAACTCCGTATACTCGTCTGTGATGGTATCAACATAGTACACGCTCTCAAAGTCGCTGGACAGGGCCTGGGCGATGGCAAAGAAGGCGTGGCCGCGGTCAGTGAGCTGATCGGCGCAGTGGGCCTGGCGGATCGACTCGTCCACATTGCAGATGCCGATGACAAGGTGATGCTCGTCCCGCGTGACCGCGCGCACAGCCCGCAGGGAATAATACACCGGCTCGCCCTCGATCATCAGGCGATAGGTGATGGTGAAGGACGGGTCCCCACTCATCAGGCGCAGCAGGGAGTCGCGCTGCATGGCGTTGGAAAGGCGGCGCTGATCCTCGGGGTGCACCACACGCAGGATGTTGGCCTGGCAGTCGGCGAAGAAGTCCGCGCCGCTGCGCTCAATCTTGAGCTGGTCGTATTTCCCCTGGGCGCTGAACTCCACGTAGCGGCCGCTCTGGATGTCCACGTAGTAGATCACCTCAAAGCCGCTGGAGAGGGCGCGGGTGATACTGGTGGGCATGCTGCGGTCCTCGGTGCGGATCTCCTGCTCCAGCCACTCGTCAACGGTGCGCTTGCCGTCCTTTCCCATACAGCGCTTCTTATCCGCCAGAAAAGCCTCAAACTCGTCGGCGGGTACGGGCTTGGAGAAGTAATAGCCCTGCACCAGGTCGCAGCCCATGGCCTTGAGGGTGTTGAGCTGTTCTGCCGTCTCCACACCCTCGGCAATAACCGGCACGGAGAGATAGTCGGCGATGTCGATGATGACCTCAATGAGGCGGGTGTCCCCGCCGCGCTTGAAGGCGTTGCGGATAAAGGTCATGTCGAGCTTCAGCGCGTCGATGGGCAGGGTGGAGATCATGTTCAGCGAGGAGTAGCCCGTGCCGAAGTCGTCCATCTCAATGTGGAAGCCCAGATCGCGCAGGTGGTTGACCTTGCTGATAATCTGCGCTGAATCCTGTGTATAGGCGGACTCCGTGATCTCCAGCAGCAGCTCGTCCGGGCTGAGCTCGTATTCGGCCAGCAGTTGCTTGAAGGTCTCGATCAGGTTGGGGTCGTACATGTCGATGCGGGAGACGTTGACGGAGACCGGCACGGAAATTTGCAGCCGCTCCTTCCAGTCGCGGATCTGCGCGGCGGTCTCACGCCAGACATAGAGATCCAATTGCTGGATCAGGCCGTTTTCCTCCAGCAGAGGGATAAACTTGCCGGGATTGATAAAGCCAAGCTCGGGATGGATCCAGCGCACAAGCGCTTCGGCGCTTGAGAGCACGGGAACATCCGGGCGTATGTCAAATTTGGGTTGGAAATAGACATGGAACTGATGCGCGGTGAGGGCAAGCTGGAAATCCTCCAGCAGTCTGTCGGCGTACTGCTCAGCCTCATGCAGGGCGTTGTCGTACAGCGCAATGCTGCTCATGTAATTGCTGCGCACGGTGTCCGCGGCCATCTTGGCACGGTCAAAGCGCCGCTCCATCTCGATGGATTTGTCCACGTTGGCGTACACGCCCATGCGCAGGCGCACGCGGTTGGCGGAGGGGTTGTCCCCGGCGAGACAGATGGAGGCGTTGTCGAGAATTTCCTGGTAGTCGTCCCGGTGGGGGCAGTAGATCAGAAAGGTGTCCGCCTCCCTGCGGCAGACGATGCCGCCGGAATCGCGCACCATTTCGCGCACCCTCTCGCCGATGCTGCGCAGCACCTCATCGCCGTAGGTTTTGCCGTAGCGCTCGTTGATGCTGCGGAAGTGATGCACGTCGATGAAGATGGCATCCATGTCCAGATCCCGGTGGTGCTGGTCGAGCTGGCGTGCGTAGCGATAAAAATACTCGCGGTTATAAAGCCCGGTCAAACCGTCGCGCTCGGTGAGCTGGATGGTGCTGCGGTTCTCCGAAAGCTCGATGATGCGATTGACACGGGCAAGAATGACCTCCGGCTCCGGATAGGGTTTGGTGATGAAGTCCACCGCACCCATCTGTAGGCTCTGTACCTCCGCCTTGGCGTCGGCTGTGAGCACGATCACGGGGATCTGGCAGAGCTCAGGGTCATCCTTCAGAATGGCGACCAGCTCCAGCCCGTGCATGCCCGGCATCAGAAGATCCAGCATGATCAGGGACAAATGGTCACGCTGCTGCCGGATGATCTCCAGCGCACTCTCGCCGTCGGCAGCGGTGAGCGTGTTGTAATCATCCTCCAGCACCAGCTTTAAAAGCTCACGATTGATCAGCTCGTCATCTACGATCAGGACGAGCCGCTTCTCATCCTCGGAGCGGTGTTTTTCCTGCGTCTTGTACATGGTGCTCAACTTCTTTCCGGGGCGCGGCATCCGACCGGTTTACCCAATAATACAGCTTCGTATTATACACGAAATGGCTGGTTTTACAATGCTTTTCTTATCATGAATGTGAAGAAAGCGCTGATTAATCAGCACTTTCTCAAAAAAAACTTCCCCCGGGTTGCCCCGGGGGAAGACCCCGCCAATGCCGTGCCGGCCCAATTATAACCTGCACAAAGAGGCAGGTGGGTCGCCTAAGCTCTGTTTCGCTGCTTCCAACTTCCGGGGATAAACCCGGGAGGCCTGCAATCCGCAGATTCAAATCGGCATCCCTTATTAGAGATGTGGGTTTAATGAGCCGCAAGGTCGCAAAGACGCCACGCACACAGCAGGGAATATCATTCAATTGTCGCACACACCACAGTGTATGCGGAAGGGCGGGAACTTACTCCTCGTCTTCGTCGTCAAAAAGGAGAACGGCAAAATGCTCATACACATCCTGCAGCTCATCATCGTCGTCGATGGACTCAAAAATCTCGTCCCCGTTTTCGTCGATCACGGAGCGGAGGATGATGATGCCGTAATCGGGATCCTCCTCATCCATGTTGGCGGGCAGGAATGCGGTGTAGGTCTGGCCCTTGTAATCCATGGTATCCAGAACCTCAAGCTCAAACTCTGTGCCGTCGTCATCGACGATGGTAATAAAATCGCTTCCGAATTCTTCGCTCATACTGCCCACCTCCTGATTCACTGGCAATATTGTATACTATTTTCCAGAAGAAATCAATACTAACTTGCGTCAGGAACCCAAATCTTCCAAAAGCTGCAAAAGCTCTCCGCCGCTTTCGGCCGGAATCCCCTTCTGGAGCAGGAGCTTGTCGGCGGAGCGCAGTCGGGCTGTCTCGATTCCGGTGACGCGCAGAGGCTCACGGGAGCGATGTCCGGAGAACACGGCGACATAGCCGCCGCTTTCACGCAGAAAATATTCCGCGCCCTCTTCACGCCCGACAAAGCGGGCGGCTACCTCCTCCGGTACAATGGGGCCGGAAATCCGGTGCAGGGTGCGGTAGGCCCCGCACAGCGAGAGCGCCGCGGCAGACATCAGGCACAGCAGCAGCGCGGTTTTGATCTTCATGATCGTGTCCTCCTTGAAGGCTTTTTCGCTTTATACTGCCATTTTTTCCTTCCGGGGCGGAAATATTCACGGAGGCGGCGGAAATAAAAATTTACATTTTCTCTATCGCTGTACGGAAGACTGTGGTATAATATCCTATAATTGCGCTGATTATCAGCAGCGTGTAGCGCGCCCGGATTCTTCCGGCATCGGCGGCTGCGATGTTTAGCATTCCCTTTCACAGGTAATGATTTGTGGGAAAGCGGCTTGCGCTTCTCACATTTTGCGGCGGGGAGGCCCGAAAATCTTCCATGAGCAAAAAACGCAATCAAGAAATCGAAACAAATGAATCGGGGAGTATGGCGATGCCCGAGCCTGGGCGCAAATCCGCAGGGCGGAAGGTGCTGCACTTTTTCGGCAAAACCATCGACCTCACGATTGACCTGACGGCAAACGGGATCGTCTCCGTCTTCAAGGTGATCGGCACGGTACTGCTGATCCTGCTGGTGTCGGGGATGATGTTTGCCTGCGTCTTTGCCTACTATGTCAAGACCTGCCTGACACCAAACCTGGATCTGTCGCTTGAGGACTTCAAGCTCAATGAGTCCAGCACTGTCTGGTATCGTGACGGCGGCGGCGAATGGCGCGAGCTTGTTAATCTCTCCGGTCGGGAGAAGCGCGTCTGGGTCAATTACGAGGATATTCCCTGGTATATGGAAAAGGCCCTTGTCGCCATCGAGGATAAGCGCTTTTACGATCACAAGGGCGTGGACTGGTACCGTACCTTCGGCGCGTTCGTGGAGATGTTCGCCCGTATGCAGACCAGCTACGGCGGCTCCACCATCACCCAGCAGCTCATCAAGAACCTGACCGGCGAGGATGAGGTCACTATCCAGCGTAAGCTCACCGAGATTTTCGGCG
>Ga0310691_10005568_pt1 | contig 13715 bp, 11 predicted proteins | sample 176DNAGHGlowgp2_FD_203887 | JGI IMG/M metagenome (GOLD analysis project Ga0310691, IMG submission 203887) | Sheep rumen microbial communities from Palmerston North, Manawatu-Wanganui, New Zealand - 1766 DNA GHGlow gp2 (v2) (version 2) | ecosystem: Host-associated > Mammals > Digestive system >... | reverse complement strand
CCAAGCACTTCGCCCCTGCCGGCGGAGAAGGTGATCCCCTTCACCGCTTCGAAGGCGCCGAAGCGCTTCTTCAGGTTGTTGACTTCAAGCATGTCGGCTCCTTGTCTTGCCCGCCTCCGCGGCGGACGTGCCGGTCCGCCGGAAGACGTTTCCGCGGCCCGTTCCCCCGAAGTCTAGCAGAACTGTGTTAAGAAAATGTTACCGCCTCCCCCTCCGCCGTCTCCGGCCCCGTCCGCCGGCCCCCGGACGGAAATCCGGGCTCGGTTTCCGCGGGGGGGAGGGCGGGGGCGCGGATCAGGCGCCGACGGGCTTGAAGCGGACGCGGACTGGCTTGTCGGCGGCGTCGCCGAAGCGCTTGCGGCGGTCTTCGTGGTATTCGCTGTAGGAGCCTTCGAACCAGGTTACTTTCGAGTCGCCTTCGAAGGCGAGGATGTGCGTGGCGATGCGGTCGAGGAAGTAGCGGTCGTGGGAGACCACCATGACGCAGCCGCCGAAGTCCTGGAGGCCTTCTTCGAGCGAGCGGAGCGTCGCCACGTCGAGGTCGTTCGTCGGTTCGTCGAGCAGAAGCAGGTTGCCGCCGCTGCGCAGGAGCTTGGCGAGGTGCACGCGGTTGCGTTCGCCGCCGGAAAGGGTGCCCACCTTTTTCTGCTGGTCCGTTCCCTTGAAGTTGAAGCGCGAGCAGTACGCCCGGCCGTTCATCAGGCTTTTCGCGAGGGCGACGTATTCGTTGCCGCCGGTGATTTCCTCGTACACCGTCTTGTCCGGGTCGAGCGCGTCGCGGAGCTGGTCCACGTAGGAGATTTCCACCGTGGGGCCGACTTCAAGCGTGCCTCCGAGCGGTTTCTCCTTGCCGGTCATGAGCTTGAAAAGGGTGGTCTTGCCCGCGCCGTTGCCGCCGATCACGCCGACGATGCCGCCGCGCGGCAGGTCGAAGGACAGCCCTTCGAACAGCAGTTTGTCGCCGAAGCCCATCTTGAGGTCGCGGGCCCGGACGACGAGGTCGCCGAGACGGGGGCCGGCGGGGATGCGGATGCGGAGCTCCTCTTCGCGCGTGTCCACCTGCTGCGCGGCGAGTTCTTCGTAGCGCTTCAGGCGCGCCTGGCTCTTGGCGTGGCGGCCGGAGGGGTTCGTGTGGACCCACTTGAGTTCGTCTTCGAGGAGCTTGCGGCGCGAGTCGTTCTGCTTCTGCAGCCGCGCCATGAGCGCCTGCTTCTGCTCCAGCCAGGCTTCGTAGTTGCCCTTCCAGGGGTACGTGCGCCCGCCGTCGAGCTCGAGAATCCACTCCGTCACGTTGGAGAGGAAATAGCGGTCGTGCGTGACGACGATGAGCGTGCCCTTGAACGTCTTGAGGTACGCTTCGAGCCACGCCACGCATTCGGCGTCGAGGTGGTTCGTCGGTTCGTCCAGGAGGAGGATGTCGGGGTTCGAGAGCAGGAGCCGGGCGAGCGCGACGCGGCGGCGCTCGCCGCCCGAGAGCGGCGCGACGTTGGCGTCGGCGGGCGGGAGGCGGAGCGACTCCATCGCGAGCTCCACGTCGTGGTCGAGGTCCCAGAGGTTCTTTTCGTCGATTTCGTCCTGCAGACGGCCCATTTCGGCGTTGAGCCGGTCGAGTTCGGCGTCGTCCGACACTTCGCCGAGGAGGCCGCAGATTTCGTCGTAGCGGTCGAGCTTGGCCTGCTGCTCGGCGACGCCCTCGCGGACGCATTCCTCGACGGTCTTCGAGGGGTCGAGGCGCGGTTCCTGCGGCAGGTACCCGACTTTCGTCGAAGCCGGGATGATGCACTGCCCCATGAATTCCCCGTCTTCGCCCGCCAGGATCTTCAGAAGGCTCGATTTGCCGGAGCCGTTCACGCCGATCACGCCGATGTGGGCGCCGTGGAAAAACGAAAGGTTGACATCCTCCAGCACCGTCTTCGCGCCGTGCTGCTTGGTCACCGAAACGAGGGAAATCGCGTATTCTCCGGCCATGTCCAGTCCTTTTTCTTCTTCAAACCGCCGATCGGTGCGCAAGTCTACCAGAAATCCCGGTTTCCCGCTCGAACTTGCCGTCGGTGAATTGCAAGAGTAATGGCGCATCCTAGGCGACATTGGTTGACTTCCGGGCGTCCCCGGCCCGCCCGCGCCCTTCGGCCCTATGATGCGCCGCGCGACGCCCCTTGACACTCTTTGACATTCTTTTGACACTCTTTCGAGCATCGAAAGGGGCGAAAAACGGCAAACAAGGGAGACCGCCGAAAAATGCGAAAAAGCCCGTAAACATGCGGTTTTCTGCGTGTTTACGGGCTTTTGAAAATGGGGCGGGATGCGGGGCACGATCCCGCAACACCCAGATCCACAATCTGGTGCTCTACCAATTGAGCTAATCCCGCCATGCGTGGCGAACGGCGGCGCATACTAGCAAAACCGGGGTTCGGGCGCAAGCGAAAAATTCGCGGAAAATATCGGGCCCGGATTCCGGGCTTCCGCGGGGGATCAGCCGAGCTCCCGGCGGAAGCGGAGCGTGGAGGGGTGGATGCCTCCTCCGCGGGACGAAAGGTAGGCGATCTGGCCGTCGAGAAAGAGCCGCAGCGCTTCGTCGAGATCGCGGACCGCTGCGGCGCGGACGGCATCCGCCCCGGGGTAGTGACGGCCCGGTTCGGTGCCGTCGGCGAGGAAGACGATCTTGTCGAGAAGCGTCATGTCCGGGCCGCCGACCGTGTGCCGGCGGATCGCCTGGAGGATTTCGGCGTCGTCGATTCCGTAATCCCGGCGGGCGAGAAACGCCCCGAGAAATCCGTGCGCGACCTGCGGGCAGACCCGCGTCGCGGGGTCGAGCTCCACGCCGAGGCGGTCGCATTCCGCGACCTGTTCCGAGGTCGGGATCCCCTTCGCGCAATCGTGGAGAAGCCCGGCGAGCCAGGCTTTTCCTGTGTCCGCGCCGTGGATCGAGGCAAAGCGCCGCGCGTCTTCCGCGACGCCGAGGCTGTGCCGGAACCGCTTGTCGGGCACCGACCGCCGCAGACGGGCGACGAGCGTTTCGGCGCCGGCGGGCCAGGTGTCGGCGGCGGTTTCCGGGGCGGTTTCGGGGGGGCGGTTTTGGGCGGTTTCCGGTGTCATGGACGGGGAGTATACGAAAACCGAAATTTTTCGCTTGCGTTCGAAGGGGGCTTTTGCTATCTTGTCGCCCCGTCGCCGCGCAAACGGCGATCTCTTCGGAACCATCGGGGTATAGCGCAGCCTGGCTAGCGCGCTTGCTTGGGGTGCAAGAGGTCTCGAGTTCAAATCTCGATACCCCGACCATTTCCGGGAATTTCGCGAAAACCGCGCCCGTCAGGGCGCTGTTTTTTTGTCCGCCAACCCCCCGGGCGCGACCTCGATCCCGCCCGGCCCACAAGACGAGGCAAGCAGAGTGGCCGATTTTCTAGAGTTCCAGGGCGTGACCAAGCGGTTCGGCCAGATGACGGCCGTGAACCACGCCACATTCGGGGTGCAGAAAGGGGAGTTCTTCTCCTTGTTGGGGCCGAGCGGCTGCGGCAAGACGACGCTCCTGCGCATGCTGGCGGGTTTCGAGCAGCCGGACGCGGGGCGCATCCTCCTCGACGGGCGCGACATCACGCGCCTGCCGCCGGACAAGCGCCAGGTGAACACGGTCTTCCAGAACTACGCGCTCTTCCCGCATCTCACGATCTGGGACAACATCGCCTTCGGCCTGCGCCTCCGCCGCGTCCCGAAGCCGGAGATCGCGAGCCGCGTCGAAGAGATGCTCGACCTCATCCAGCTCCGCGACCAGGCCCAGAAGAAGCCGACCCAGCTTTCCGGCGGCCAGAAGCAGCGCGTCGCCATCGCTCGCGCGCTCGTCCTGAAGCCGCAGGTGCTCCTGCTCGACGAACCGCTCGCGGCGCTCGACCTCAAGCTCCGGCAGCACATGCAGATCGAGCTGGACGAAATCCACGACCGCGTCGGCATCACGTTCCTCTACGTGACGCACGACCAGGGCGAGGCGATGAGCCTCGCGGACCGCATCGCCGTCATGCGCAACGGCGTGGTGGAGCAGATCGACCCGCCGGCCACGATCTACGAAGCGCCGCGCACGTCGTTCGTCGCGGCGTTCATCGGCGACACCAACTTCTTCGAGGGCACGGTGTCGCGCCTCGTCGGCTCCGACTACTGCGACGTCGACGTCGAGGACCTCGGCACCGTCCGCTGCTACAACGACAAGCACATCCGCGCGGGCGCGAAGGTCTACCTCTCGGTCCGCCCGGAAAAGATGCACCTCACGCACGAAAGGCCGGCGGACCTGCACGACGGCAAGGTGAACGTCTTCCCCGTCACGGTCTACCAGAAGGTCTACCAGGGCGCGTACACGCGTTTCTGGGTGCGCCACGGCGAGGACGTCAACGACTGCTGGGAGCTTTCGGTCCTGCAGGTCCACAGCCGCTACCTCTTCGACACCACGCCGATCACGTGGGACGACAAGGTGTGGCTTTCGTGGCACGCCGACGACGGCTACATGCTCGAAAACTACGACGAGCGCGACGAAACCCTCCTCGGGCACCCGGAGGCCGCCAATGCCAACGGCTGACGTCCCTCCCGCGGCCGTTTCCGGCGCGGCGCGCGCGCCGGGCGCCACGCCTCCCGAAGAGCCGCCCGCGGCCCCCGCGCGCCCGCGCACGCTCCGGGGGCGGGTCCGGCACCACGCCGCCGAGCTTCTTCTCACCGCGCCTTCGTTCCTATGGATGACGGTCTTCTTCGTCGTCCCGACGATCCTCGTCATGCTCCTCACGTTTCGCCCGACGGCGCTCGACGGCGGGGTGGGGAAGGGCTGGACGCTTGAAACCTGGAAGACGATTTCAAACCCGAACTACCCCTCGATCGTCTGGCGCACGATCTGGCTCTCGTTCGTCGCGACCGCGCTCTGCATCGGCATTTCGCTGCCGTGCGCCTTCGCGATGGCGCGCATTAAGGCGAAATGGCGTTCGACGCTCGTCGGTCTCGTCATCCTCCCGTTCTGGACGAGTTTCCTCATCCGCGTCTTCGCCTGGCGCATGCTGCTCCACCCGGAGGGCTGGCTGAGCACGGTCCTGCACCGCACGTACTGCGTCTTCGGCTGGCAGTTCCACTTCCTGGAGCCGCAGACGACGCTGCTCTACAACGCCTTCGCGATCCTGCTCGTGATGGTGTACACGTACCTGCCCTTCGCGATCCTGCCGATCTACGCCGCCGCCGAGAAGTTCGACTTTTCGCTCCTCGAAGCGGCGCTCGACCTCGGCGCGAAGCCGTGGCGCGCGTTCCTGCGCATCTTCGTTCCGGGTGTCAAGGCCGGCGTCTATTCGGCCATCCTGATGGTGCTCATCCCGGCGCTCGGGTCGTACGTCATTCCCGACATGGTCGGCGGCCCCAACAGCGAGATGGTCGGCACGAAGATCTACCAGCGCGCGATCCCGGACCGCAACCTCCCGCACGCCAGCGCGCTCTCGGCGCTTCTCATGCTCGGCGTGCTGCTTCCGCCCGGCGCCGTCTGGCTCGTCGTGCGCAAACGCCACATCGGCGCCGTCGACACCGACGTCGTCGCCGCCATGGACAAACCTTCGCAGCTCGGAAACAGCGGCGGCCGCCGCAGGAACGGAGTCCGCTCGTGAAAAGACTTCAACGCCGCTCCCTCGGGGTGTTCTGGACGGTCCTGCTGTTCTTCTACGTCCCGATCGTCGTCCTCGTCGTCAACTCCTTCAACGCGTCGCGTTTCAGTGGCGCGTGGCAGGGCTTCACGCTGCATTGGTACGAACTGCTCTTCCGCGACCGCAACATCTGGCACGCGCTGGGCAACACGATGCAGGTCGCGGTCGGCGCGACGCTCGCCGCGGTCGTCCTCGGCACGCTCGCCGCGCTTGCGCTCTCGCGCTACAAGGGCAAGATCCAGAGCGCCCACTACGGGCTGCTCTACACGCACCTGGTGCTTCCCGACATCCTGATGGGCATCAGCCTGCTTCTCTTCTTCATTTCGATCGGCCTCCGGCAGAGCCTCTTCACGGTGTTTCTCGCGCACACGACGTTCTGCGTGAGCTACGTCGCGATGGCGGTGCTGGGTCGGCTCGAAGACTTCGACAACAACCTTCTCGAAGCGTCGCGCGACCTCGGCGCGACGCCGTGGCAGACGTTCTGGAAGGTGCAGTTTCCGCTGCTCCTGCCGGGCATCGTCGCCGGCGGGCTGCTGTCGTTCACGCTTTCGATCGACGACTTCGTCATCACGTTCTTCGTCTCCGGCACGGGGTCCGACACCCTTCCGGTGAAGATCTACGGCATGATCAAGCGCAGTCCGAACCTCCCGGAGATCAACGCGCTCTCGTCGCTCATGATGTGCGTGACGCTCCTCGCGGTGGTGGCCTCGCGCATGATGCAGGGCCGCGGGCGCGGCCAGGGCAAGTCCGGCGGCGCGAAGACCCCGGCCTCGATGGCCGACCGCCAGGAAGGCCGCGGCGGCCGCGTCCGCCGCTAGCGCCCTCCCTTCGCCCCGCGCCGCCGCCGCCCGCATCCCGGATTGACGGGCGGCGGGGGGTGTGGTAGGGTGCGCGTTCGCCATGGACAACAAGAAAAAGATTCCCCTCACGTACTTCTGGCCGTTCGGAAACATTCCCGAACGGTACCTTGCCAGCACGCTCCGCCAGTTCGCCGAAGCCGGAGCCGACGGCGTGGTGCTTTCGCCGGAAGAATTCCGCTCGATGATGGCGTCTCCGGCGGAGATCCTTCGTTGGCGGACGATGCTGGCGGACGCCGGGCTCGTCTTCCGCGACGCGCACGCCCCGTACGGTCCGCTCCAGGACCTGAGCTGCCCGCTACCCGACCTCTTTCCGCACATGGTCCGGATGCACGAACACTGCCTGCACCTCTGCGAGGCGTTCGGCGTGGAATCCTGCACGATCCACGTCGGCCGGCCGACCGAGTACTGCAAGGACTCCGCGGTCCTCCACGAAAACCTGCTCCGCGCGCTCGAAAAGCTGCTTCCGGTCGCGGAGTCGTGCCGCTGCGTGATCTGCATCGAAAACATCTGGGATCCGAACAACACGGCCGGAATGCTCCTCGACGCGATCGACCGTTTCCGGAGCCCCTGGCTCGGCGTCTGCTGGGACAGCGGCCACGCGCAGCTTTCCCGTTCCGACACGCCCGACGTGCCCGAGCAGTGCTGCCGCACGTCGTTCAAGAACAACGGGTTTCCCGCCGGTCCAGACGAGTGGAGCGACACCGGCGACTATCTCCGCCGGCTCCTGCCCCACGTTGTCACCTGCCACCTGCACACGAACGACCGCGTCCGGGACCGCCACTGGCTGCCGGACGATCCGCGCGGTTTCACCGACTGGAAGGCGGAAATGCCGCTGCTGCTCTCGGCGCCGCGCCTGAAGCAGCTCCAGAACGAGGCTTCGGTGAACGCCCAGAACCCGTTCACCGTCGGCGAACACGTCCGTTCCCTCGAAGCGGTCGCCGCGCTTGGATAGCGGCACCGCCGCCCCGTCCGCGCGGAGGCGCGATTGACCGGTTCCGGGGGATCGTGTATTCTGCGCGGCATGGACAAACAACACCTTTCCGCGTTCCTGACGTTCGTTGCCGCGGCGTTTTTTCCGGTTTCGCCGACGCGCGCGGACGTTTCGCTCGTTTCGCCCGCCGAGGGCGAAACCGTTTCCCTTCTTTCCGAGGGGCAGAAGGCCTGGCTCGACCGCCCGCGGGCGGAGCGGGTGGCGTCGTTCGCCGACGAAAAGGAGCGCGCCGCGATGAAGAAACTGGGGTACGTCCCGCGCAAGGTCGCGCTCGCGTGGGAATGGTCCGCGCCGGCGGACGCGCCGGCCGTGGCGGCGGGTGCAAGGCCGCGCTTCGCGGTCGAAGTGCGGCGCTTGCCGGACGGCGTTCCGGTCTTCCGCGCCGACTGCCGCGAGCCGCGCGCCGAGGTCGGCAACCTCGAAATCGCGCGCGAGTACGAGTGGACGGTCTGGGCGGACGTCCTCGGGCGCGTCGAAGCGCCCGTTTCCGGACGTTTCCGGACGGAGGACCATGCTCCGCGCCTGATCAACCTCGGCGCGGTTCCCAACGTCCGCGACCTCGGCGGGCGCATCGGCCTCGGCGGCCGGCGCGTGCGCCAGGGGCTCGTGTACCGCAGCGCGGGCCTCAACGAAAACGCCACGGACGTTTTCACGACGCGCGAGGAGGCGCTGGCCCGCTCGCCGGACCCCGACGCGCTCCTGGCCCGCGAAAAGGCGCTTCTCGAAAAGGCCGATGCGCTCCACGCGATGCTCGCGGAGCCGGGGCGGCTCCGGCTCGCCGATTCGGCGCTTTCCCCGGAGTGGACCGTTTTCCGCGTCGCGATGGACGACGCCGCGTTCCTCGAAAAGGGACTTCCCGCGGTGCTCGCGCTCGACGGCGTGCCGGACTCGCTCTTCGGCGCGCCGGCGGAAAAGGCGGCGCTCGGCCCGGACGGCGGGTTTTCGTTTCCGGACGAAGACCGGGCGGCCGCGAAAGGCCCGGCCGTTTTCATGCAGACCGCCGATTTCCCGGAAGACGGCTGGGTGGCGCTCGGCTGCGGCGCCGACTGGTGGTGGACGTTCTGCGCCAACGGCGAAATCGCCTTCGACCGTTCCTTCCAGCGCGGCAACAACCGGAATCCGGTGGAAGCGTCGAACCACGCGTTCGTCGTCCCGGTCCGCAAGGGCCGCAACGTCTTCGCCGTCGCCGTGAAGACCGGATCGGCCGGGTGGCGCTTCTGCTGCGCCGCCGCGCCGGCGGAGCCGGTCGCGAAGCTCCTCGGCGAGACCGAGCGCAACGCGCGCGAGAGCGCGGAATGCCTGTTCAAGGTCAAGACGGGCCGCAAGCCGGGCGCGACCCGCATCGGGCCGGACAACCGCTCCGTCGCGCTCGACGCGCTCGGCATCCGCACCGACATCGACCTGCGGTCCGACGGCGAGTGCTACGGCATGGACGGCTCTCCGCTCGGCCCGGACGTGGCGTGGAAGCACTACAGTTCCGGTTGCTACGCAGGCATGGCGCAGGATTGGGCGCGCGACGCCTTCGCGGAGGTCTTTCGCGTCTTCCTCGATCCGGCGAACTATCCGATCGACTTCCACTGCATCGCCGGGCAGGACCGCACCGGCGCCGTGGCGTTCATCCTGAACGCGCTCCTCGGCGTCGACGAGGAGGAACTCTGGCGCGACTGGGAGACGACGGGCTTCTGGAACCCCAGCGTCTCCTTCCGCCACGACCGACTCTTCAACCGTCTCGTGGAGGTGTTCGACGCGTATCCGGGCGACACGATCCGGGAGCGCGTCGAAGCCTACGTCCTCTCCCTCGGGTTCGGGCGCGGGGACATCGAAAAGCTGCGCGGCATCCTCCTGGAAGACTGACCGCTTCCGGGACCGTCCGTCCGCGTCGGCGGGGCTTCGCGCCCCGCCGACGCGCGCGTTTCACCGGCGCCGGAGGCGGCCCGCGAGCGAAAGCGCGAGCAGGGCGAGCACGTCCGCCGCGACGACGGTCGATCCGACCGGCGTGCCGGCGACGACCGACGCCAGGATGCCCGCGAGGGCGCAGGCCATGCCGGTCGCGGCCGAGAGGAGGAGCGCGGAGCGGAACGAACGGCAGACGCGCATCGCGCCGACGGCCGGGAAGACGAGGAGCGCGGAAACGAGGAGCGTGCCCACGAGCCGCATCGCCACGACGACGACGACGGCCGAAAGGACGGCGAGGGCGGTTTCCCAGAACGCGGTGCGCGTGCCGCAGGCGCGCGCGAAATCCGGATCGAAGACGATCTCGAAGATCCGGTTCCGGAAGAGGGCGAAGAAGAGGGCGACGCCGGCCGAAAGGGCCGCGCAGATCCACACGTCGGACGTGGAGAGCGTCAGGATGGAAGTCGAGCCGAAGAGCGTCGAACAGACGTCGCCCGACACGTTCGAAGAGCCGGGGAAGACGTTCATGAGGAGGTAGCCGAGCGCCATCGCGCCGACCGAAAGCATGGCAAGCGCGGCGTCGCCGCGCACCTTCGCGCCGCGTCCGCTGCGCAGGAGGAGAACGGCGCAGACGGCGGTGACCGGGAGGCTGAGCGAGAGCCGGTCTGCGAACTGCAGCGCGCCGGCGACGGCCATGGAGCCGAAAGCGACGTGCGAGAGGCCGTCGCCGATGTAGGAAAGGCGGCGCAGGACGAGCGTGACGCCGAGGAGCGCCGCCGCGAGCGCGACGAGAAGTCCGGCCGCGAGCGCGTTCTGCACGAACGGAAAGGCCAGGTACTGCCGGAGGGTTTCGAGCGATTCGGTCATTTGAGGCAATCTCCCGCGCAGAGCAGGTGCGGGTCTTCGAGCGAGGAGCCCACGGCGTGCCGGACGCCGCCCGGGCGTTCGCGGCAGTGGGCGTCCCACTCCGCCTTCGTCCCGAAAAACCCGCACGGGCCGATTTCCAGCACATGCGTCGCGTCCGCGACGCCGGCCGGCAGGTCGTGCGTGACGGAGAGGACGGCCAGTCCCTCGCGCCGCAGCGCGGCGAGCGCGCCGTAGAGCTCGCGCGCCGCGTCGGGGTCGAGCCCCGTCACGGGTTCGTCCAGCACGAGCATCCTGCGCCCGGCGCAGAGCGCGCGGGCGAGGAGCACACGCTGGCGCTGCCCGCCGGAAAGCTCCCGGAACGGCTCGTTCGCGAACGGCAACGCCCCGAACCGGTCGAGCGCGGCGTCGGCGGCGCGGCGCTCCCGCGAGCGGAAAAACGGGCGCCAGCCGCGCATCGACTGGCAGCCGGAGCGCGCCACTTCGCGTGCGGTGGCCGGGAAATCGCCCTGGACGGGGGTCTGCTGCGTGAGGTAGCCGATGTCCCCGCGCCGGACGGAGCTGCCGAAACGCACCGCGCCCGCGAGCGCTGGTTGGAGCCCGAGCACCGTGCGCAGGAGGGTCGATTTGCCGGACCCGTTTTCGCCGACGACGCAGACGCACTCGCCGGGGCGGACCGAAAAGCCGATGCCGGACGCGACGGCGCGCCCGCCGTATCCGACGGCGAGATCCGTGCATGCGAGGAGAGGTTCTTCCATGGAGAAAAGCATGTTCGGGGAAGGACGGACGGTTGCGGCGGCGCGTCAGTTCCGGCAGGCCGCTTCGAGGCGGGCGCGGACCGTTTCCACGGCGGCGCCGAGCGGCGGCGGGAGCGTGGCGCCGGCGGCGGCGCGGTGGCCGCCGCCGCCCCATTCGGCGCAGATGGCCGCGACGTCGTGCGGCGGCGCGCCGCGGAGGCTGACGTTCACCTTGCGGTCCGGCGAGACCTGGCGCACGAACGCCGCGTAGCGGCATCCGCGCACGGAGCGGGCGAGATCGACGAAATTTTCCGAGTCGGTCGAATCGCAGCCCTCGGCCGCATAGTCCTCCGGCGAAAGCCAGCCGAGCGCGACGGCGCCGCCGGCCGAGACGGAGAGGCGGTCGAGGAAACGCCGCTGGAGCCGGAGCCGGCGGAGCGGGACGCGGCCGTAGACGCGTTCCGAGATGGTCTGGACGCGCGCGCCGAGCGCGACGAGGCGCGCGGCGGCGAGGAGGGTCTTTTCGGAAGTCGAGGCGTAGCCGAAGCGCCCCGTGTCCGTCACGATGCCGGTCCAGAACGCGTCCGCCGCGGCGCGCGGCACGGGGAGCCCGGCCGCTTCCGCGACGCGGAAGACGATTTCGCTCGCCGATCCGGCTTCCGGCTCGACGAGGGAAAGGGCGCCCGGAAAACCGACCGAGCGCTCGTGGTGGTCGATGCAGAGCACGGGAATCGCGCCGGAGGCGAGCGGCTTCACGGCGTCCGGGAGGCGCGACGCGTCGCCGGCGTCGACGACGGCGAGGCGGTCGCCGGGGCGGAGCGCCGGCGGTTCCTCGAACGACGGCGGGGCCTCTTCGAGCAAGTAGTCGTAGACGTCCGAAACGGGGGCGATGCCGACGCAGGCGGCGTCGCGCCCGGCGGCACGGAGGCAGAGCGCGAGGCCGAACGCCGCGCCGACGGCGTCGCCGTCGGGCCGGAGGTGGGTGGCGACGAGCGTGCGCCCCCCGCCGGCGAGAAGGGCGGCGGCCATGCCGCGCTCGTCGGTTTCCGCCGGGGCGGGGGAGGGCGGCGCGGAGGCCGGTCGGGGACGGTCGTTCATCGCGAATCCTTGAACGTGATTTCGTTCACGCAACGGCGGAATTCGTCCGCGCCGTCGAGGAACTTGACCTCGATGCGGAGGAAGAGGACGGGGACCGCGCGGCGGTCGATGCGCGTCATGCGCACCGCGTCCTTTTCCGTGGTCACGACGGCGTCGGCGCCGATTTCCTGCGCGCGGTTCACGATGTCGATCGTTTCCTGCTGCGAGAAACGGTGGTGATCGGCGAAATGGCGGCGCTCCAGGAGGGTCGCGCCGAGTTTTTCGAGCGAGTTTTCGAACGAAAGGGGGGCGGCGATGCCGGAAACGGCGTAGACCTTCATGCCGCGGAGTCGGTCGAGGCCGGAACGCTCGCGCGTGAAGGCGTCCACGAGGCACGTCGGGTCGTGGTTGCACTCCATGATCCCGGCCGTCGGGTTCAGTTCGCGGATGCGGGCGCGCAGCGCGGCGGTGTCGCCGCCGCGGGCCTTCGTGATGCAGACGAACGAGGCGCGGGCGATGTTTTCGGCCGGTTCGCGCAGGATGCCGCGCGGCAGGACCCGGCCGTTGCCGAACGGGTTCGTGCGGTCGACGAGCACGATGTCGCGCCGGTGCATGAGCTTCTGGTACTGGAAGCCGTCGTCGAGGAGCAGCGTGTCGCACCCGAACCGGCGGATCGCGTAGCGGCCGCTCTTCACGCGGTCCTTGTCCACGAGCACGACGACGTCCGGCAGGTTCGTCGCGAGCATGTACGGCTCGTCGCCGGACATCTCGCTGTCCAGCAGGAGGCGCCTGCCGTCGGACACGACGCGCGGGGGCGGCGGCTTGCCTCCCCCGCGCGTGCGCTCCGCGAGCTTTTCCCAGAAGCCTTTTTCCTTCTTGCGGTAGCCGCGGGAGAGGATCGCCACCTTGCGGCCCTGGTCCGCGAGTTCGCGCGCGAGCTTCTCCACCATCGGCGTCTTGCCCGTGCCGCCGGCGGTGACGTTGCCGATGCTGATCACCTGGCAGCCGAGCGGATACCGGCGCATCAGGCCGGTGGCGTAGAGCCAGAGGCGGATCTGCACGACGGCCGAATAGACGGACGAAACGCGCGCGAGGGCCCAGAGCAGGAGCCGGACCGGCCATTCGTGGCCTTGGTCGCCTCCTTCGTACTGGATGAGCGGCAGGAGCGAGTTTTCCGCCGATTCGAGCGTTTTGCGCGACATGGTGCGACCGGCGCCCTAGTCGCCGCGTCCCACGGCCAGCAGCCCGCTCCGCGCGAGGGTGACGATCGTGTAGGGGCGCAGGAGGTTGAGGAAGTCGTCCACCTGGTCCTCCCTCCCGACGTACTGCATCGTGAGCGTCGTCTCCTTGACGCCCACCACCTTGGCGCCGAAGATCTCCGCGACGCTCATCACCTCGGACCGCTTCTGGCGCGGCGCGCCGACTTCGACGAGCAGCAGCTCGCGCGCGATGTGCTTTTCGGACGTGAGGTCCACCACCTTCACGACGTCGACGAGCTTGTTGAGCTGCTTCGTCACCTGCTCGAGCACGTGTTCGTCGCCGGGGACGGTGATGGTCATGCGCGAAAAACGCGGATCGGCGCACGGTCCGACGTTCAGCGTTTCGATGTTGTAGCCGCGACCGGAGAAGAGCCCGACGA
>Ga0310691_10005567_pt1 | contig 13718 bp, 19 predicted proteins | sample 176DNAGHGlowgp2_FD_203887 | JGI IMG/M metagenome (GOLD analysis project Ga0310691, IMG submission 203887) | Sheep rumen microbial communities from Palmerston North, Manawatu-Wanganui, New Zealand - 1766 DNA GHGlow gp2 (v2) (version 2) | ecosystem: Host-associated > Mammals > Digestive system >... | reverse complement strand
AAAGTAGCCGGTACCCCCTCATGTTTCACGTGAAACATTCCCCAATTGTCTGATAATTACCAACAACTCTGAACCCGTCCAAAACCGTGAAACATTCCGTGAAACATATCACAAAAACTTTAACAACTTTTCGCACTACAAACTATTGCATACCGCACTACGTTTTTATAGAATTAAAATGTACCAACAAACTAGACAAGGCTAAGCGCCAGGAGGTAACAATATGATGTATTTAGGGCAGCTACTCGACGTATTAGACGATAACGAACGAGTAACAATTCGCTCGTCTGTAGAGCGTACTATTACCTATATAGACGAGCTTAAGCTCTCGGAGGTTAAGACGAAACTAACTAAAGAGGCTCGCCAGTGCTCAGTCGCTCAGATATATAGCGATATGAGCGACAACGGTCGTGATACGGCTACGGTCGTATATATACGCCCAAACGGTCAATTTATAACAATAGAATAGGAGGTGTTAATAGTGTTACAGTTAGAGAGAAAAGAAATATACAAGCAGATACAACCCGCAGCGCTTACAGATAAGGACGGTCTAGAGGCGACTGCTCACTCTTATGATGATGTGCTCCGTTGTCTTAATCTTTTAGCTAATCATGGGATCTCGCCAGATGCGGACATAGAGAGGGATTACCAGGAGGCCTGTATATTATATATGTATGATATAATAGACACGCTGGCGGCGCGTTTAAGTTATGCGGACTCTGAGAGGTTTAAGAGCTAATGGACTTAATATTGTTAGTTCTGATAATCTACCCTGCGGTCGTCTACACAATCAAGTTGATAATTACCATAATAAGGAGGTTAAGAAATGAAAAATAAATATCTAAGTATTCGCACTGATGCGAAGATATTAAAAGAACTAAAGGAGGTTATAGAGTTTGCAAATAAAGACCGCCTCCCTGGCCAGAAGAGAGAGACTAAAACGTCAATGATTGAGAGCCTTATACATTTTGCGTATAAGACAATCCCAACGGAGCAGGAGCTCGAGGCTATCGCCCAGGGCGGGGAAATAGAGGAGGCTAAATAATGAATAAGGCAATAATTTACATTACACTCGAAGAAATAGAAAAAGGTAAGGCCCATATTTATAAACGAATAGAGGGAGACGGCTATTTAGTGTTAAAGGGCTTAGTCGATGCTATTAAAAGTATAGAGGAAGATGTGCAACCCGAAAATAGACCAAGTTACAGGGCTCTAGTGACTGATATGCTCGATTGGAAGGACTAAAATAAGGAGGGGGAGAAATGGCAAGAAAACCAGACTTTTTACAAACTACTAACTATTGGAACGTTAGCGCCTCCAGGGAAGCGCTGCAAGCCGTCCGCCGCAAGCTCGCTAAAAGAGCTAACCAGCGACTCGTTAGACTTGAGCGCTCTGTCTCTCCTATCTCTGGAGAAGCCTATCATGTAGGCGCCTATGATATAGCGCAGGCGGAACTAGGAGAGCGTAGACGCTATTCCGAAAAATTAGACTACTTAACAGACATAACAGATTTAAAAAAGGAGATAGGCCAGCTCCAAGCCTTCCTAAATGCTAAGAGCTCAACTGTTTCGGGCAATAGAGCAATAGAAAAGAAGCGTATCGAGACTTTAACTAATTTAGGGCGAGACGAGGAAGGGCACGCCGTTATAAGTTTGGAGACGGCAACCAGTAAAGGCTTTTACGACTTCATTAGCTCTAAGGCTTATATTTATCTTTCGGAGAAGCAGGTCGACTCCGAAGGACTACAAGAGATTTACGACTACTACACTGAGAAGAAGGGCCTAAGCTATGAGGACGTCCAGGGTATCGTTGACGAATATTATAAGCGAGTAAGTGCCGATGAAAACGCCGTTATAAGTTTTAGAGAGATAGCTGACGAGCTGGACGCTTTGGTATTAGATAGCAGAGAGGTAGAGGACGAGGACTAAATGCGAGTTTGTAGGCTTTTAAATAAGGAAGGTAAAAAGGAATTAATCAGAGCCTATCACGTAAACGAGTTTAGTGTCGTCTGGCTGAGTAACTGGGATTATTACGAGAGGCCGAACCGTAAGCAGGCGCCGAAAAGATACTGTAAAAATATTATTACATTCGACATAGAGTCAACGACCCTAAAAGAGCAAAAAGTCGGCTTCATGTATATTTGGACTATGTGCATAGACGGTTATTTAATCTACGGGGACACCTGGAGGCAATGGCTCGATTTTATGGATAGGCTGGCCGATTGGTTTGAGTGCGATAACCAGACGCGTCTAGTTTGCTGGATACAAAACTTAGCCTTCGAGACTCAGTTTATGAAGGACTTTTTACATGATGCTTTCGGCGACTGTGAAGTGTTTGCTACCGATAAGCGTAAGCCTATTAAGTTTATAGTCCCAGACAAGGGGCTAGAGTTTAGGTGTACTTATCGACTAAGTAATATGAACCTCGCAGCTATGGCTAAGAACGAGCTAGATGTTGAGCACTTAAAACTAGTAGGTGATTTAGACTATTCTAAAATACGAGTGCCAGGTTGTAAGCTATCAATCCAGGAGTTTAGCTACTGCGGCAGCGACACCGTTGTATTATACGAATGGGTTAAGGCCAGGCTTAAAGAATATAAGGACGATTTCTTCAGTATTCCCGTCACTTCTACGGGCTACGTTAGGCGAGACTTAAGAGCTGCAACTAAAAAGGATAGACGCTATAGAGACTATTTTAAGAAAAACCTAATGACTGAGGACGTCTACACAATGTTAAAAGAGGCGGGGCGAGGAGGTAATACTCACGCTAATAGGCATTACGTCGGGCGCATCATGAAAAATATAGACTCCTTCGACGAGACTAGCGCTTATATTTTCGCCCTATTTAAAAAATACCCTATAACTAAGTTTACCAGATACGGCAAGCCCGTTAACGTTGAGGAGTTTAAGCGGCTTAAAACTAAGTATTGTATGCTCTTTAGAATTGTTTTAGATAACCCGAGAGTTAAGCCAGGCGTCCCTATGCCCTATATTCCAGTCGCTAAGTTAACTAATAAAGGCCGATGCGGTAAAGTTGTCAATGATAACGGCCGAGTCTTAGCGATGCAGGACGGCGGCCAGATATACCTAACAGTTACAGAACTAGACTTCGATATAATATTGAATGAGTACGACTTCGATCATGTAGCAATTTACGACGTCTACACGGCTCGCAAGGGCTACCTCCCTCGATGCATCAGAGACGAGCTGCTTAAGTATTTTCGCGAAAAGTGCGAGCTTAAGATTAAGATTAAAAAGAAGGAGGCGGCGCTAGACGTTGCTATCAGTTCCGAACGTAAAAAGGAGCTAAGGGCGGAGCTGGCGGAGCTGCTCTACTATTATCAGAAGGCTAAGAACCGTCTTAACTCTATTTTCGGCCTTATGTACACCGACCCCGTTAGGGACTTATACGAGATAGACGAGGAGGCTAACTGGAAGGACGTTCAAAAGGCCAACATAGCCGAAGCTCTAGAGAAGTATAACACGAGTTACAATTCTTATCTAGTGTATGCTCACGGCGTATATTGTACCGCCTACGCGAGAGACTTGCTCGAAAGAGTAATAGAGGCGACGGGGCAAGGTAAAAATCTGTGCCTTTACTGCGATACTGACTCCAGTAAGTGCTTGCTTGCGGACTTCGAGCCTATCAATAAGCTAAACGAGGAGATTAAAAAAGAGGCCGAAAAAATAGGCGCTTACGTTGACGTAGAAGGTCAACGCTTTTATTTAGGAGTATTGGAGCACGAGACGAAACGCTCAAAATATAGCGGTTTCATCACGCAAGGAGCCAAAAAATACGCCTATACTGATAAGGACGGACTACACGTTACAGTCTCGGGAGTTGTTAAGGCTAAGGCTCCAAAAGAGCTTAAGAGCCTCGACAATTTTAAAGTCGGTTTCGTTTTCCGTGCTGCTGGAGGTAATACCTTAGTATATAATGATGAAGGAATACATACTATAGAAGTAAACGGCGTTAAAATAGAAACCGCATCTAATGCTGCTATTTTAGAGGACACCTATACTATAGGACACACTCACGAATACGAAAGGATAATCAATTTATATGCCGAAAAATTCTAAGTTTACCTGGATATGGGACTATTTAGACCCTCGCTATCCCTTCCAGTTTTTCGTCGGGGCCAGAGGCGACGGTAAAACCTACGGAGGACTAGACGGAGGGCTGGAGCGCTACGAGGCGACGGGCGAAAAATTCATGTTTAGCCGATTAACTCCGAAGGAGCAAAAGGAAATACTTTGCAAAAAGACCAGCCAAAAAGGTAATCCTTTTAAAAAGATTAATAAGGACGAAGGGCGCAGTGTTGGCATAGTATCAACGGGCGACTTAGTAAGCTCTATCTGCGACTACGAGATAGACGAAAAGGGTAAGATTATAATAGGAAGTAATAAGGAATACGGCTACAGTTGTAGTCTGGTAGATCTATGTGATATTAGAGGCCAGGACTACTCTGACGTTACGGCCTGGATCCTTGACGAGTTCATACCCGAGCAGCACAAGCGCATACCTTCGGGCTTAGGAGCTGCGCTACTCAACGGCTACGATACTATTAACCGTGATAGAGAAGATAGAGGAGAACCTCCGCTATATCTTTTCTGTCTGGCTAACGCCTTTAATATTTATAATCCAATTTTTAAGGAGCTCGGGCTCGTTTCGGTTTGCGAGAAAATGATTAATAAAGGCCAGCGCGACTATTACGACAAAAAACGCCGTTTTGGTCTGCATCTGCTGGAGGACTCCCAGGAGCTAGCGGAGGCCAGAGACAAGCGAGCGCTAACGGCCTTGACTAAAGGGACGGAGTTTTACGACGCCGCATATAATAACGAATTTGCATATAATGACTTTAGCAATATTGGCTATATGAAGGTTAAAGGGCTTAGGCCTCTGGTCGCTCTCGATGATATTTTTATCTGGCAGCGAGTAGGAGGCCGCCAGCTCTACGCGACATACACGGCCGCCAGAGTTGAACACTTCGAGACTAAGAAGCAGGCCGAAAAGCTACTATTTAAAAGATGCTACGGGCATAAGTTATGGATTAGCTATATTAAGGGATTAATCACTTTTGAGACTTACGACATAAAAGCGAGGTTGCTAGAGGTGATAGAATAATATATAATATGTAATGAGCCTAGCCGCCCGCGCTGGTGAGGCGCCGTGACGAAAAGCGGCTTGCGGGCTATTCTCACCGAATAGCTAGGCCAAAAATAAGAGCTACCTATTAACTAGGTAGCTCTTTTGCATTGCCTTAAAGTTCCTGCAGAACGCAAAGCTCACCGCCTGGAGCCGAAGCGGTTACTGTGTCCCCCTGCTTAAGTTTCAATGGAGAAATAAACTCCGCGCCGCCAGCGCCAGCGGCACCACTTACACTGGCTATAGCCGTGCCATTGATTGTTATAATCTGGTTACTAGTACTAGCTGCGCTAGTGATGCTGCCGCATAAATAACAGTCCTTCACGGCCGTGTATGTAAGATTATTACTTGTAAACTTATGCAAAGGATTAGCAAAATCAAGTAAAGGCATAACGCCACCTCCTATACTATCAATCAAATTTTTAAGGGCTACAATAGCAGCCTGCACGTTATTAGCTCCGAGCTGAGTAGCAGCGTCGCTATATGTAACGTCTGCCGCTGCAACTGTTCCAGGTGTAGAGCCTCCTAACTCGTCGGTAAGGATAGCAATATCCCAGTCGTTAGCGTCCCAGTCTCCTGCAGGTGTAGCACTGGCAGCGCTTGCCTTGTATAAAATGTTATTGTAATATACGAAGTCGCCAACGTTGTAGCTCTCCTCTGGGTTGTACTCTGGGGCGATAGTAGACTCGCCAGCCTTGCCGTTAAGTCTGCGACTAAGCTCTGTCTGGCGGTTAGTTAAGTTAACTAATCGCTCAGCGTGCTCTGCTACTGCGCCCTCGACAGTCTCAAGTCTGCCGTCGTACTCGCCGATAGTCTGCTCTGCTTCAGTCACTCTCTGGGTTAAGTCTGCGATAGACTGCCCGTCGCTAGCTTCCTGCTGCTCAAGAGTATAAATCTTTTCGTCGAGCTGCTCCTTCATTTCGTTGTCGTCTGTCCCGTTAAAAAAGTCGTTTTCGCCAGGGAGAGGCCAGCCGAAATGTGTAGTCTGTTCTGAATAACTCATGATTAAACCTCCTTAATTAGTTGTTAGGGTTAAAGGACATCATCTGTCTATAAGTATAGCCGAGAGCCTCTAATTCGGCAATTGTTTTATTGCTAAACTCCCCGTAGGTGTGCGAGCCGTAGATTTTGGCGATTAAAAGGCTTAAGCTCTGGCGGGTTGTTTCTAGTAGTCCAGTAATAGGGCTAAGGGTTGCGCCGATATACTTAAAGATTTTACCGCCGTTGAGCTCGAGGTCTCTGTTAGTGAACTTAGCAAGCTGTGCATAAGTTCTAGGACGCTCTAGCATCTGGCCGTATGTAACGCCATTAGCTCTCAAGTCAACATAAACCTTCCTATTATTATCTTCGAGCCCCAGCTTCTTAGCAGCAATAGGGTTGTAGACTTCCTGGACTACCTTCTTATTAAGCTCCTCCCTAAGCTGCTCTATAGCTCTAGTAGTATCGCCCGCGAGCTTTTCGAGTCTCACGCCCAAATTATAGTCCGCAAGTATTCGCTCGGAGGTCTCGAACTCAATAGAAGCCTCCAGCTCTGCCTTAAGGGTCGCAAGCTTAATATCTACAACTCTAATAACCCCGTCGTAAGCATCAGACAAATAGTTTACCTGGTTTCCTAAGTCCAATAAATCGGACTCAATGTTTACTATAGCGGCCTTAACCGACTGGAGCCCGCTAGTAAGCGAGGCAATTTGAGCGGTATGAACTGAGCTAGTAGTCTCGAGAGCAGTGATACGGCCGTCGAATTTATTAAATTCTTTAATAGCCTCCTCGATTTCCTCGATTGTAGACTTCCAGCCGTCGAGGGTTGCCTTAAACCTTTTAATCTCGTTGAGCTCCCAGTCTGTATTGACTCGGTTAGGGTCAATATAAGGGTATTCTGTATTATATGACATTTTTCTACCTCCTTATAATATGGAAGAAATTAGTTTCTCCCTAAATAATATCACTACCCATAGATATATATCGAAGTTAGCGAGCTCTAAGGACTCGTTAATCATTTTTTGAGTAGTGGTTACGCCGATATTACCGTGAACCCTTCCACCGTGTACGCTATACTTTTGCTCGTCTCTTGAGGCCTTGCCGTCGGTGTTGTTCGTAGTAGTTCCTCCGCTTTCGCCTTCCGATGCGCTGCGCTCGCGGTTCTTAAAGGTTTCATCGTCGTAAGGGGCAACCTGGTTAACTAGAGAGTTAGCGCTGCTATCACTGTTAGAGGTCGAAGCGTGCACGCTTTCGCTAGTGCTCTCCGATGTACTGGCGCTATCGCTCCAGTTCTCGATGCGGTCGTAGTTCTCAATAGGGTTATAGTCACTATATAGAGCGTCCCAAGCCCTCGTGAACTGTTCTTTATATCGACTAAAAAACTGCTCAATCTGGCGCTTAAGTGTCTCGGGCCTCTGGTAGTAAGGGTAGAGGTCGCCGCACTCGTCCATTATTAAGTCAACGAGTATTTTCTTATCATAGCGGCCCTCGGGAAGATCTATATTATTAAATAGGCCGCCCTCGTTCTCTAAATAATTCTCAAACCCGTTAAGTGTCGCCCTCGCTATCATCGGCTGCGCCTCCTTCCTCTGTGTTAGGTTCCTGGAACTGTCTAAACTTAACAAAGCACTCGCTCTCGCTTAGGCCAGTAAGGAGTCTGAGCTCCTTAAAACCTTCTTGTAAGTTTTCCAATACAATAGAAGCGATTGATTTTACTTCCTCGTTATTGGCGTTAACCTCGTCGCCGTTTAGGCGCTCCCTCTTATCAATATTTGCATTGTTAAGCCCTATTATTGTTAAGAACTCGTTTATTATAAGCCTCTTAACTATCATTGTCTTATCGGCTATAAACTCGTTTTTAAAATCTCCCATAATAGACTTAACGTCTAATCCTTCGAGGCCTTCCTCCAGTACAAATACTGTAGGGTTTCCCTGCGTAGCGTCTGCAATAGCGAGCTTCATATCGTCGGCTTGCTTCTTATCTTTCGCTGCGAATATTTTAGAGCTTAAGCTGGTCATAAGATTAATATTTACGTTGCGGTCGCATTGCGCCAGCATCTCCGCATATTTAGTAACGATATTATCAAAGCCGTAGTAGTCGTCGAAGCAATGGATTATAACTGCATTAATACCGACTAGCCCGCGCTTAACTTCTGGAAGGTTCGGATTAGATACAGTAACCTCTTTAGGCTGGTAGTTAATATCTAGAGCACTAACGCCGTAAGGCTGCGCTATCCAGCCGAACTCCTTAGTATAAATGAAGCAAATACTGCCGAACTCGAAAGTCCAAAATCTAAACCAGTTCATAGCTACATTTTTAGGGAGCCCGAACTCGTAACGGCTTTTCACTTCATTATATAATATGCGCTTATAGTGCTGGGTTGCCTCATTATATAAACCCTTAACGGCTGACGGCTGCTGGTTCATGAAGGCCGTGTAACTTTGGGCTAAATAGCCCATAGGCTGAAAACCATTCATATTTTTAGCCTCCTTTCCTTATTCTATATAAATTCCGCTATCTAGTAATTGCTCTAGATGCCTCGTTAACTCCGCCGTAGCGCTGAGCTTTAAGCTGGCGTTTACTGTCCTGCAATACCCGCTTAGGTTTTCCAGGCTTACAACCTTCATAAGAGGGCGCCCCTCTAACTCTGCCAGATTATCGGGCTCGTTAGCAGTCTGAAACTTTTCGCAGACGACTCTAATTTGATTAGTCACAAACTCGCTACGGTTTCCGCTATAGCTGCCTGCTACGGAGCTAGTCTTCTGGGCCGATGCATAAAAAGCATTAGCTACTGAGGCGATAGAGCTAACGGCTCCAGTAGTCGCAAGCGCTGGATTACCAGTTAAGGCTCCTAGTCCAAAAGTTAGAGCTGACGAGCCTACGCCGTACACAATACTAGAAGCGTTAGCTATCTGCTGGGACGCTATCGGTATAAGTGAGCCTATCTGTCCGCTATAACTTGCAATAGCCTCCGACTCATTGGAGCCCGTCTGATATAGCGTGTAGGTAATAGAGCCAGTCATCAAGTCAATATCTAGACGCCACTCGAAGCCGTTAGGGAAGTCTGAGAGTGAAACGTCAACAACTCCAACAAAAGGCAGCTGAACCCTACAATTAACGTAAGGCTCCGCGCGTCTAAAATCGAGATAGGTTGCTGGAATACCGCACGAACCCGTCGCCTCTATGTGCGTCTTATTAATACGCTGGAGGCCGATAGGCTCGGCCGTTCCCCCGTCTACTGGGCTATTACCTAAGTATAGTTGATAAAATACGCCGTCGGTAGGCAGGCAAGCGGGACGAACTGGCAAGCGCATAATCTGAACTATTGAGCCCATAGCGTCGCCGAACTGGTCGCGCAGTGAGTCCCAGATGCTATCTGTATTAGTTAGGCCGTCAATAATACTTTTAACGCCTGCCTCGGTTGTTATCCAAGTAACGAGACCGCCCTCAGTCTGTGCCGTCGGGTCGTCGATAGTGCCGCCGCCCTTTGAAACTGTAGTTATAAGCACGGTCTCGTTGTCGCTGGCCTCAAATAGCGGCATATTGTTCACTATGATAGCGCTAGCGCTATGCACATAGTCGGCGCCGTGTAGGATTAAAGGGACTCTATCGTCTCTAATCCAGCGGTTGAAGTCGCTAGACGAATACATAACGAACTGATTAGATTTTAATATATCGCTCTTAAGAGAGGCCAGGCCGTCAACCTCACACTCTACCTCGTAGACTTTCGCGGTTCCTAGCTTATACTTCCTTATAAAATAGAAGCGCTGCCACTCCTCAACATATAAATAGTTAGCGTCGTAATATTCGCCGCCCAGCTCGAAAGTCGGGAAGTCAATATCTGTTTTCTCTTTTAGATGCGCAGCCGTAAATACATGGACGGGAGGATTTAGCTCCTCGTCTAAGTCAATTCTAAATGTTGACTTAAGGCGCTTCTTAACCTTGTATAGTCTGACTCTCATACTCTCACCAACTTCCCTGCCTTAGCTAATGCTATCAATTTGAGGTTCTGGCTAAGTGTGCCCTTATACATCTCAATGCCGTTAATATTAGCAAGTTTCTTCCTATTATTAACAGAACCATAAGGAGCGCCTACTGCCTTAAGTATCTCGTCGAGTCTAACAGATGCGCCGCTATATTTTGGGTAGTAAGGGTTAGCTATTCCAGCCAGAGGGTCGCAGGCCGCTACTAAATCGCGCCGTCTAGTAATCTTCGAGCGGCTGACTCCTTTACCTGGGTTGTATTTTGAGTTAGCCTTGCTACCTATAGACTCGTACATATAGCCCGCGCCGTCTGATATCGCTACATGCGTGATATTCATTGTAGAGCTACCAAAAAATAAAAGAGCGCCTTTAGTTCTAGGTTCGCAAGGGTGACTCTTAAATTTATTATAGTAGCCCTGGGCTTTTAATCTGCCAACTTTTAACCCCGCCTCATTTAAAACAACGTCAACGAAGCCGCTACAATCGAAACCTCCCTCACTCCTGGACTCGCCGCCCCAGACATAAGGAACGCCTAAATATTTTTTACATATATTAATTAGGTAATCTCTCATATTATCACCTCTTTATAAGTTCTTCCTCGCTAATATCTAACTTAGCCATTAGCGCAGTTATCGCTCTAGTGTTGTTATAGAGCGCGTCTGTGAGCTCCTTGTGTGTTGTTTTGATGTAATAAGCCATAGCGCAGCAGGCTACTATAGGAAAACCGACTCCGCCGACTAAGCTAACGATTGCGTTGTAATCCATATTATTACCTCCTATATAATAGAAGGCTAGCCCTAAGACTAGCCTTTTAATTTAAAGTTTAAGCCTGGGCTGCTAAAATAGCTTCGATAAGCTGCGCCTTAGTCATTGAAGAATAACCGCTAATAGACAAGCCTCTAGCGATATCCTTAAGCGCGTCGACTGTTAAGCCGTTAAGCTGCTCCTCTGTGTAAGTAGTAGCTCCGCCTGGGCCAGCATAGAAAAGAATGTGATTTTCACTGTAATCTGTCCAGTTATTGAAGCGCCAGTGATAGTACAAATTCCAGTAGCCGCCTGCGGAATTGAACGGAGTCACGCTCTCATAGTCAAACTGAGGGAAGTAGCCCATAAACTCTACATCGTATAGCATACCTAAAACACAATCAAGAGCTACCGCGTCGGTATCTTTACTGGTTCCGTTGGTTACGTCTACAATGTTAGCCTTAGCTACGCTGATTTTTTCTGGCTGCTTTGGATCCTGCCAGAAGTTAACGCCCTGGTAATCTCCGATAGAGAGCTTATCGGGGTTGAAAACTGTAGGCATAACCTCAGTCTCTGCGTCAATAAAGTAAGGCTCATACATGATAAGGCGCTGGAGAGCCTCTGGAGTATGTCTCAAAAATGCAGGCTTGCCTGTCAAGTTAGCGTGATAGAGAGCGGTAGAGTCTTTTAACTTCTTTCCGTACTTCTTAATAGTTCCTACAAAATATTTAAGGAACTCCTCAGCGTGTTCACTAATAGCCTCGTCGCGTGTGTAAGTTGTGCCCTTCTTAGCATTGAAGCCAGCTATTACATCAACGGCGCAATATGGAGCGTCGGCTCTCATTGCATAAGTGCCAGCGATAGCGTTAACGAGTACGGCTCTAACTCTGGCCTCGTTGCGGCGCTCGATAGAGTTATAAAACTCTGTCATAATCGCATCAATAAAGCGCATAAATTCGCCCTCACTCTGGAAAGCGCCCGCCAGCTGATCACGATAACGGGTGATGTGAGTCTGGAGCTTCTTAGTTCCCCAGAAGTCGAGCTCAATAACCTTAAGATTTCTAATCTTATACATATCAATAGACTGGCCGTCTGCTAACTGTGTAGGGTTTAAATCTGTGTTGTAGTCCTGGCTCTCCTCTGCGTCCATGTCGAGAGGGTTGATCTTTCTTACTACGGCGCCCCAGCGCTGCTCGTCTGCTCTTAAAATATCAAGTCCAGAACGATAAGGACGAACTCCGTAAATTGTTCTAGAGAGCACTAAGCCGATAGCGTTTAGTGTGTTCTCCTGCTGGTATTGTGTAGCAGTAAGAACGGCGCCTACTGTTACGAATGTGCTAGTATCTACGGCTCGTAAGTCCTGGCGACCAGTTGCCTGGGCTGCTACTTCGTTAACTATCGCGTAGACGTCAACGGGTGTAAATGTGTTAGCCATTTATTTATTATCTCCTTTCGATGATGTATCAACTCCGTAAAGGGAGTTAAACCTAGTAGCCAGTACGTCGTCAACGTTAGGGGGTAGGTCAACGCCCTTAGCTACTCCGTTAATAGTGTACTGCTGGAAAAGCTGGGTTGCTTGCTCAACGGTTAAAGGTGTCCCCGTTGGTGCTGGAGCTGGAGCTGGAGCTGGTGCAGGAGCTGGTGCTGGAGCTGGAGCTGGAGCTGGAGCTGGAGCTGATGCTGGAGCTGGTGCTGGTACTACGCCTGCCGATGCACCTAAGCCCGCTAAATAATTAACAAAAGGTGTTACTCCTGGAACTGGTGCAGGGGCTGGAGCTGGAGCTGGAGCTGGTGCTGGAGCTGGCGCTGGAGCTGGAGCTGGTGCTAGAGCTGGAGCTGGTGCTGGAGCTGGTGCTAGAGCTGGAGCTGGAGCTGGTGCTGGAGCTGGTGCTAGAGCTGGAGCTGGTGCTGGTGCTGGAGCTGGAGCTGGTGCACTCATTGCTGCAACTTGTGCGGCAGTATAACCCATTTTTCCAAGTGTGATGATGTCCTCTAAACTTAAATTCATATTTTTTCTACCTCCTAGCAAGAGTATATTATAGAAGAAAAGCCCCGTCAATTTAGCGGGGCTTTAATTTCTATCTTCCTATTGAATTTGTGACAAGCGCCTAAAGCGCTGGTTAATAGTTACTAGAGCGCCTTAAGTTGTGTGAACTTGCGGCCGTTCTTGCTAACCTTCTGCACAACCTCGACGCTGACAGTCTCGCCCGACTCCTCAGCCTCAGCGATAAGCTCGTCTAACATTGGAATAGACTCTGCTACTGTTGAGCTAATGCCTGCGTAAACTGTGCCGTCATTATCTACAAGTACGGAAACGGTAACGTCGTTGCCGTCCTTGTCCTTATCTGGATAAGTACCTACGGCCTTAACCTCGATAACGAGCCCCTCTGTGAGCTCCTCTGATGATGAACGCGCATTAAATAACTCTTTCTTACTTAACATAATTTTTACCTCCTGGCTTCTCGCCTCTTGTTTTGTTGTTTCTTGTCCTCTAGTGTCTGCGTTGTAGTTTCCCGCTGGGAACGGGCTCGTCAATGTCTCCCAGTAGACAATAACGGGGTCGCGCTTTTCTTATATAAGAAGGCGGCGGCTGCGCCTAAATGGCAGCGGCAGGGTTCGAACCTGCGGGCCCTGGAGAGACGTGACGCCCGCCTCTTCGGAGCTCTTGCTATTGATTAGCTCATTATACGAGGACTCGAACCCCGACACATATATTAAAATATGTGCGCCTGGCCTGCTCGTTAATCAATAGCTCAACCTTAGGCCTCTCGGTCACGCTGCCGAGGGAGAAGGAGGCCGAGGGGGTCGGCCTCCAACGCACAATAAGGGTTACAGTCGAATTACTTCGTCTGCACTACTATACTAGC
>Ga0310691_10005565_pt1 | contig 13722 bp, 12 predicted proteins | sample 176DNAGHGlowgp2_FD_203887 | JGI IMG/M metagenome (GOLD analysis project Ga0310691, IMG submission 203887) | Sheep rumen microbial communities from Palmerston North, Manawatu-Wanganui, New Zealand - 1766 DNA GHGlow gp2 (v2) (version 2) | ecosystem: Host-associated > Mammals > Digestive system >... | reverse complement strand
TGAAAATGTAGTATGTGGAAATATTTGTGATATTCCTTCGGAGCAGATTCCAGATCATGATGTGCTCATTGGTGGATTTCCATGCCAATCATTTAGCACCGTGAATCCTACAAAAGATCCTTTTGATGATCGAGCGAATCTTTACAAACAAATGGTTCGCATCGCAAAGGACAAACAGCCAAAAGTCATCATAGCCGAAAATGTCAAAGGACTTATGACTCTACATAATGGAGAAATCTTCAAAAAAGTAAAAAATGCTTTCCAACGCGCGGGATATACATTAACGTACAAACTTGTAAACGCTGCTGATTATGGTGTGCCTCAAAAGAGAGAACGAATGATTATGGTTGGATTCAGAAAAGATCTGAATATCTCGTTTGAGTTCCCGGAGAAAACCAATGCTGATAATTGGGTTCCACTATCTGTGGCAGTACACCAGTTAGCAATTCCTGAGCAGAAATACTACTTTTCTCAAAAGGCAGTAGAGGGAATGAAAAATGCCAAACCGAATATGAAGAGAGGCTTGTGGCAAAAACTTGATGAACCATGTCTGACAGTTACAAGTCATCTGGCAAAAGTAAGTCTCAATTCTAGAGATCCTGTTTTACTAGTTGATCCGGAAACTGAATTATATAGAAGATTCACTCCTCGGGAAGCCGCAAGAATACAATCTTTCCCGGATTCATTTGAGTTTGCCGGCTCTGAAACTGATGCTTATCGACAAATAGGAAATGCTGTTCCACCAGTTCTTTTTTGGCATATTGCAAATCAAGTCGCGAATCAACTTCGATTGAAGGAAAAGAATGAAAGTGAGAAACATACGAAGCGAGAATAATGGACCGATTAACAAAAGAACAACGTCATCGGAATATGAGCAATATCCGAGGAAAGAATACCAGCATTGAGATATTACTGTGTAAGGAACTTCGCAAGAGAGGCTTCGGATATAGGAAGAACTACCCGAAGTTGCCAGGTAAACCGGATGTTGTTCTCACGAAATACAAAATAGCGGTTTTTTGTGATAGTGATTTTTTTCATGGGAGAGATTGGTTAAGTCTGGTAAAACGTCTTAAAACTGGTAATAATCCATCTTTCTGGATAAGTAAGATTGCAAGAAATATGGAAAGAGATGAAAAGAATAATAGAGAATTATCCAACATGGGATGGAAAGTAATGCGCTTTTGGGGTTCTGAGATCAAAAAAGATGTTGCTTCCTGTGTAAATGAAATAGAGGCTGAGATTATTGAAATCAAGGCGGAATGTACAAATTAAGGTCTCTTTGGCAGTTCGGAAGCTTCTTGCCTTTCGTTTTTGGGGTTTTTCAAACCATGTGTTATCTAACGGGATTAAATGGTAGAATATAGAAAAAGTGGTTTTGTGAGGAAAATATGGCATTAACACATATTGATTGTTTTGCTGGCCCGGGTGGTATATGTACTGGTTTACATGCTGCCGGTTTTGATACACGGGTTGCTATAGAATATATAAAGAGCTGCGTTGATACATACTCTGCTAATCATCCCGAGGTTCACGTTATCCATTCGGATATAAGGAAGGTGACTTCAGAACAAATACTTCCCTACATTCCTAAAGAAGGAGTTGATTTAGTCACATCTGGAATGCCTTGTGAGACATTTTCAACTGCAGGTAACACTTCAAGATCCTTCTATGATGATCGACAGTTTCTATTCCGAGAAGGCATTCGAATAGCCGAAATTGCTAATGCAAAAATGATCCTGTTCGAGAATGTTCCGGCTATAACAACAAAAACTGTTGAAAAAGGGTCAAAGACTTTGATAGTTGACGTTCTGAAGAAGGAACTCAAAGCAGCTGGATATCCGAATTATATTGAAGTTGTACTTAATGCAACTGATTTTGGTGTCCCCCAGAGACGCAAACGTTATTTTATTCTTGCGACTAAAGATGAGAAAATTAAGCTTAGTTTTCCGATAGGAAATGCAAGGGAAATCAGTGTTGCTGAAGCATTTGCAGGATTGCCGAATGTCATTCCTAATACCAGTAAGGAAGCAAAAGAGTATAGTGGCGAAGAGTCACAGTATTCACTGTTGATGAAAGATAATAGTTTCTGGAATCGTAATGGCGACCAAACTGTATTAACATACCAGATGCCGATGAAACATAGAGAATGCACGATCAAACGATTCAAACTACTTAAACAAGGGGAAAGTTTGAAAGATCTCTTTGAACGTTACTTAGGAGAAGAAAGAGAAGCTTTGCAAGCGCAGCGGATTCTTCCAAAGAAGATGTTTATAAAGCGTAATTACAGACTTGTTTCGGATCAGCCCTCGCCTACAGTAACAAGTCACTGCCTGGATGAGTTTGTTCATCCAAAACATAATCGTGCCTTGACTGTTCGAGAGTGTGCCAGATTGCAATCATTCCCGGATTCGTATGATTTTTGCGGAGGCCCATATCTAACTCCGCATCTCCATAATGATATACAGGATAAGTATGAACAAATAGGTGATGCTGTACCACCGTTGTTAGCGTACGCTTGGGGCAGAAAGATAATTGAACTGTTGCAAGGAGAATAGTTATGGCAGACGAAACCTACCATGATTTTATCATTCGTGTTTACGAGGATGCATTTAAGAGGGAATATTTGGTTAACAACCTTAATTCGCAATCAGAGTTAATGAACGCAAGATTGCGTGCTCAAAGAAAGGCGCTGGATGAGGCGTTGGTTTCAGCGCTTGTGAAGTATTCCCCAAGTGTTTCTGAGAAGGCTATTTGGGAGCAGATTGGTACAATTCACAAGTTGAATGTTGCCAATCTGTCCGAATTTGGCATTTCCTCTGATGATCAGGAAGCTGTTATGAAGAGATGCCTTTCGGCTCATCAGAGCTGGATCAAAACAAGTGGTCATTCGTTCGAACGATACATTTCCAATATCGACAATGAAAAGCTCAAGAAAAACGAGATTCGTTTTATTCTCCAATCGGAATTAACGCAAATGATAAAAGACAATCTCCTCGCCAATACTGATGAAGACATATCTGGTCTACGTGCTTGGGGAAAGGATTTTGATCTATATGCAATTCAGACGGTTCATGGTGAGACGCACGTTTTTGGCTGTATTCAATCTAAAACAAGCATTCGGGACCGTGTTGGGCGTGATGTTAACTTCTCTAACAATGCGATGGAGGGTTTGTTTTGGTCTGTCGCTGTCACCCTTGATGGCAGTTTTTTGAACATGCCTGAATTCATTCATATGGTAAATGGAGGAGCATCTTACAAACATAATGGATGGCACGGAATGTATGCCATGTCGGGAATTACAGAGTCCAATGGCCGTATTTACAAAGTAAATGATACCCTCGATTTGTTTGTTGACCACGCTGTTGAGGCTGCAAAACAGTTCATCAAAGATCGAAGAAGACTTGATCACAATTGGATTCCGTTAATCAGATAGAAGGAGATTTATCCTTATGAAAACTGTGCACGGAATAATGAGAAAACTGCTTAATCAAAATAGAGAAAATATCCGTATGAAAATGGGATCCGGTGCATACGGTGTATATTTTGATTGTGACAATAAAAGAATGTCGATAGATTTTTCTGGCAATTCAAGTTTTATGGGAGAGTCACCCCATTGTTACAGAAATGACAGCACGGTATTACTGTTTGTAGCGCATAGTTATAAGCAGTCTTTCCTTGTTATAGAACAACAACTAATGTCTTCTTTTGAAGATAAAAACGAGAAAGAAGCCAAACATCTTATGATGCCATATTACTTTTTGTTCAGACATTATTGTGAACTTGAACTGAAGTCGTTTTTGATAGGTGTTACAGGCGCTAATCCACCGGCTATCCATGACTTGAAAAAACTGTGTAAGTCTTTTCAGAAGAAAATAAAAGCGCTGGTCTTTGATAAAGATGTCGCTGGAGCTACTAACTATATAGAATTCAATGCTCACAAGGATACGGTGCATAAATCACTTATTTTGATTCGAGAAGAGCTCAGGGCTTTCAAATCATTTGAACCTGCCGATGAATATTTCCGTTTTTTGTATAGTAATGATTTTGAGTTAAAAGCATCGAAGATTGATTTTGACTACAACTTTCAAACTGTCTTATTCCATAAGATTGTAGAGTTGTTTTCAAGTATTGAAGATCATATGTGGTATTTAGTACGTTTTAATGCGCTGATGGGCGGATAACTGTATTAGAGTACATCATGTCTGTAATGAATAGTAAAGGAGATAATTGAGATGGGCGAGTATGACGAATGGAATCTCCCTGATTTTTCAAGACTGCAAGAAGTATTATCGAGTATTCAGGAAATAGTGCGCCCAATTTCAGAAGGGATGCAAACGTTGCAGCAAATCATTCGACCAATTTCAGAGATTGTTGAAGAATATAGACCAAAGATTGTCGCAGGAAGCCAGATTATATTGCAGATTGGGCGGAGACTGAAAGCTATAGACTATTTAGGAGAGGCACAGTTTGTCCAGTGGGACTATATGAGTCAGGAATTCGTAGATGATATTGTTGATGCACCGAATGTAAATGCTATGCTCAGACAGCACATGATACGAGACCATTATAGAAAAGTTGATGAAACCATTACTAGAACTATAGAAACTGAACAGATAGCGCCATTTAGACGTTTATATATTCAAGCCGTAGATAGTTTTAGAGGAAACAATGCTGATCTTGCTGTTGTTGGATTTACTGCTGTTTTTGATGGACTTTTATCTGAAGTAAGCAATGATACAACTCCAGGCTTCAAAAAACGCATTGATGTAATAAAAGAAAAAATGGATGATAATATAACATTAAGCCACGAAGAAGTTGTTATGATAACACTTGCGTTAACACTCGAGAAGACGCTGGATAAGTTTTCGGCGTATTCTGACTTCAAACATAAGGAGCCGAAAGGTCTCAATCGACACTGGATTGCACACGGAAGAACTCGAAGAAGAAAAACAAAACTCGATTGTGTAAAAATGATAAATTTACTCTATGGATTGATACTTGTTTCAAACCTTGAGCATGAGGTTTAGATTGTATGAGTGAAAAGAAGAGTTTAACAGATCTTTATCCTGATATAGCTGGTGAATGGCATCCTACAAAAAATGGAGAGCTGACACCTGAGATGACAACTCCCAAATCCGGCAAAAAAGTTTGGTGGCTTGGAAAATGTGGCCATGAGTGGCAGTCGGTGATTGCTAGCAGAACAAATGGACATGGGTGCCCGTATTGTTCAGGAAATAAAGTACTTGCTGGATTCAATGATTTGGCTGCTCTGAATCCTCATCTAGCTAAAGAATGGCACCCTGCCAGGAATGGTTCTCTGACTTCTAATATGATATCGCCTTATTCAAATAAGAAAGTATGGTGGCTCGGAAAATGTGGCCACGAATGGATTGCTACAGTGAATAGCAGATCCTATGGCAATGGGTGCCCAGTTTGTTCAAGTCAGACTGTTCTTTCTGGGTTCAATGATTTGCGTACGAAAGCTCCTGAAATAGCAAAAGAGTGGCATCCCACAAAGAACGGAAAACTCAAACCTGATATGGTCACCTCGCAAACTGGTAAAAAGGTTTGGTGGCTTGGTAAATGCGGCCATGAATGGCAAGCTGCAATAAGCCACAGGACAAATGGCAGAGGATGCCCATTCTGTGCAAATAAGAAAGTGCTGAAGGGAGACAATGATTTTGCAACGTTGAAACCCGAATTGCCAGACGAATGGCATCCTTCTAAAAATGGAACACTTAGTCCAGATAGTTTTACCGCCGGTTCACATAAGAAGGTTTGGTGGCTTGGTAAATGTGGCCATGAATGGCAAGCTTCCATTAAGGACAGAATACGTGGAACAGGCTGCCCGGTATGCGCAAACAAATTAGTTCGTAATCGCTATAATGAGTTAGCAACTGAGCATCCAGATGTGGCTAGTGAATGGCATCCTACTAAAAACCAGGGATTAATGCCTGCAGAAATTACATCTGGCTCGAGTATGAAAGTATGGTGGCTTGGAAAATGTGGCCATACATATCAAATGACAGTTCTATCAAAAGTGAATGGTTCAAGATGTCCTGTCTGCGCAAACACTCAGGTTTTGTCTGGTTATAATGATTTAGCAACTACTTATCCAACTCTAGCTAAAGAATGGCATTTCGAGAAGAATAACAAATTAACCCCGACGATGGTAGTTGCTGGATCTGACAAGAAGGTATGGTGGCTTGGAGAATGTGGTCATGAATGGCAAGCCACAATTGAAAGTAGAACAAGGGGCGGAAATGGGTGCCCTGTTTGCAGTAAGGAACAAAAGACATCCTTCCCTGAACAAGCAATATACTATTATGTAAAAAAGTACTATGAGGACGCCATCAACGGTGATAGAACAATCATAGGTGTTGAGTTGGATATTTTAATACCTTCATTAATGATTGCCATCGAGTACGATGGATATAGATGGCACAAAGATAGTAAATATGAAAACACTAAGAATCAGTTGTGCCAGAAAAACAACATAAAACTAATCAGAGTAAGAGAAGAAGGTTTGCCTGTCTTTGATACCTGTTGCTGTATTATAAGAGAGAACGTCAACAAAAAAAGCAGCCTTAATGAAGTTATAAAAACTATTCTCGTCAAATACCTAAATGTAGATACTCCTGATGCTGATATACAAAGAGATGAATCTAGCATCTATGAGAGTTATGTATTGGGAAAAAAAGAAAAAAGCCTTGAGCGTTTAAGTTTCAATATTGCTCAAGAGTGGCATCCTACCAAGAATGGTCGTTTAAGACCGGATATGGTTGCGGCGCGATCAAAGAAAAAAGTGTGGTGGTTAGGTAAGTGTGGTCATGAATGGCAAGCATCTGTAGACACAAGATATAGAGGAAATGGGTGCCCAATATGTGCCAATAAGTTAGTCCTTGCAGGATTCAATGATTTGCAAACTAGGAATCCCATTATTGCTCAAGAGTGGCATCCTACTAAGAATGGTGCATTAGCGCCCAATTTGGTAACACTAACTACACACAAAAAGATTTGGTGGTTAGGTAAGTGCGGTCATGAATGGCAAGCACCAATATCTACTAGAACAGGAGGTCACAATTGCCCATTTTGTTCGGGAAACAGAATTCTAGTAGGATTCAATGATCTTTTCACAGTGAATCCCTCGTTGGCTAATGAATGGAATTATGAAAAGAATGGTACATTATCCCCCAATATGGTAACGCCGACTTCACACAAAAAGGTTTGGTGGTTGGGTAAGTGTGGTCACGAATGGCAAGCGACCGTTAATCATAGGGCCCGAAGTAGAGGATGCCCAATCTGTTCTAACAGCCAAATTCTAGTAGGATACAATGATTTGTCGTCCAAGAATCCTTGTATGGCTGAAGAATGGCATCCAACAAAAAACGGAAATCTCACTCCTAACATGGTAGTTCCTGGTTCTGAAAAAAAGGTTTGGTGGCTCGGAAAATGTGGCCACGAATGGTATGCTTCGATAGCAAGCAGAACTAAAGGTAGTGGATGTCAGATATGTTCTGGCAGGCAAGTCCAGACAGGAGTTAACGACCTTGCAACTACGAATCCAAACCTTGTTACGGAGTGGAATTATTACAAGAATTCAGAATTAACCCCACAAATGGTGGTGGCAGGATCTGACAAAAAGGTATGGTGGCTTGGCAAATGCGGTCATGAATGGAAAACAGCTGTAAAAGAAAGAGTGCGCGGCAGGTCATGTCCGATATGTGCAGGAAAGAAAATCTTAACTGGATTCAATGATTTGGCCACTCTAAATCCTCAACTAGCGAAGGAGTGGCATCCAACAAAAAACAGAGAACTAACGCCGGAAAAGGTAGGTGCAGGTTCCGGGAAAAAAGTTTGGTGGATTTGTAGCAAGGGGCACGAATGGCAGAGCATTATAGCATACAGGAATAACGGAAAATGTAAGTGCCCTTCTTGTATGCGGGGCGGTCATGATTAAAACAAAATTTACAGCCAGAGCAAGAAAAGAAAATTAAGATTCTGTAGAATATACTTGTCTTAGTTTTGTCGTGCGAAGTAACAGGTATGAACGAGGATAAGTACATATTTAGATTAGACGTTGGAAGAAGTTTAATGATAATCTGAGGACGGATAATCAGAAACACTATAGAAATGGAGTTCGTTATCATGGGCTATATTACTTTCCCGCTATCAAAAGATTCTCAGGAGCAACTTCGCATTATTCAAAGCCGATTTGCAAACGCTGGTCCTATTGTTATTTTGAATGACGATGATAATACGCAATGTTCTGACATTCTAAATGAGATGATAAACCGTCACATAATTGCAGATGCAGAGATAAACGGAGCAAATGCGTACCAGATAATAGGGAAGCTAGACAAGTTTTTTGAATGGATAAGTTCCAAAAATGAAGAGGTGCTATCGAGCACAGATTTCAACTTAAATAGGAGAAATGCTATGAATTCATACGAAAGATTAAATCATATCATAAATCAAATAGATTCTCTGATCGACAAACAGGTCACCTCGGATGATCCGAATTTTCAAGCTTGGAAATCAGAAACAAATCGATTCCTAATTGGCAAGTATGGGGAAGATAGCTATGAGTATAAGGAGTTTAACGCTTTCCCATTCGCCCCTCTTGTTTTTGTTCTTGGAGAGCCAGACAGCGTGAATGTAGATGCTTGTAGAAAAGATCTTGAACGCGCTAAGGCGATTCTACAGGGTTATTTGATAGATGTGAGCGATGAATCGAGTAAGACGAACGCGGATGATTCCTTAGATGATTCAGAGAAAACTCTGATAAAGCTGTTTTCAAGATTCCATAGAGTGGCACTTCAAATACAAAAAAGGCATGAAAACCGAAACTCAATCATTATTAAGGATGAATATGATGTTCAGGACTTGCTCCATTCGTTGATGAAGATCTTCTTCGATGATGTCAGAGCCGAAGAATGGACTCCTTCCTATGCAGGCAAATCTGCTAGGATGGATTTTTTGCTAAAACAATGTAAAACGGTTGTAGAAGTCAAGAAAACACGTCAAGGCCTTTCTGATAAGGAATTAGGAGATCAGTTGATTGATGACGTGGAAAGATACAAATCCCATCCTGATTGCAACAGATTATTCTGCTTCGTTTATGATCCAGAAGGACGAATAGATAATCCAGAAGGACTGATGAATGATTTAAATCATCGCCATATGGGATTTGCCAGAGTTATTATAGAACCACGTCATTAGAGAACGTGTAGCTCTTACTTATTTAACTTTATGCCTGCGTGTTTAAGAGGAAGTCAATATGAAACAAAATGAATTGCAACCGACATTAGATAGCATTTTTCAAACATACAAAGATGATCCAATAGGACGAAGAAATGATGTTCACAGTTTTGTTCGCATGTTGAATCAATTAGATGCACCATGTTCAATTATGCTAAACGGAGCATGGGGGTCGGGTAAAACATTTTTCGTTAAACAAGCACAACTGGTTCTTGATGTGTTAAACCCCAACTCTGAATATTTTGACAGTAATATTGCAAAATCGGTTGTTGATACATGGAGTGCAGATAAAGAAAATGCCAACCTTGATATTGAACCTTTTGTCACTGTTTATTATGATGCTTGGGAACATGATGATGAAGAGGACCCCATTCTTTCGATAGTATATGAAATAATTAACGGAAGTAACGGCGAAAATATACCGAACAAAAAGGACATATGTAATATTGTCGCTTCTATTGCTGATGCTGTGCTATCGACAAATATTTCTGGCGCATTGCAGGAATTGCGCGGAAAGAATGATTTGGATGGAATAAAGAACAAACTGATTCTTCGGGATCAGATTAAAGAGTTCTTTTCCTCGCTTCTCCCGGAAAAAGGCAATAAGCTAGTTATCTTTGTTGATGAATTGGATAGATGCTCACCTACTTATGCTGTAAAACTTCTTGAACGGATTAAACATTATTTCTCTCTGGATAACGTAATTATTGTTTTTTCCATTAATCGGATTGAATTACAAAAGACTATTAAAAAACATTACGGTGATGAGTTCGAATCAGCTAGGTATTTGGATCGTTTCTTTCAGCTTCGTCTGGGAATGCCTTCAATCGATATTCAAAAATACGCAACCTTAGTTGGATTATCTGAATACAGAAATGTTAGAGAAAATGTTTGCTATGAAATGATCAACAGAACGAACATGAGTATGCGTGAAATTGTCCATTATTTGGCGTATTCGAAAATGGCAGCTAATAAATACACTGATAAATCTTCCCGAGATAGATCGTTACTATTTGATCAAGGCTATGCCAATGATATAGCTTTCTGTATAATCGTTCCTATTATGTTGGCGCTATCAATTACAAATCCGGACGAGTATCTGTTGTTCCGAGATGGAAAGTCTTCGATTTGGCTTGAAGATATACTCGAATCGAATTCAATGGATGGGATGGCTGATTTGTTGTTAGACCCAACCGAATCATATATTGACACTAATGGATTCCAAACCGTATCTCGGAAAGAAAAGGCTAAAATCGTTTACGAGCTTATATTGGGTCATAAAAGAAAAGATGAGTATAAACAAGGAATAAGAGTTGGCAAAGCATTTTTTTACTATGGGATCAAACAGAGAATTATTGATGCAGTAAACTTGTTCTCCCAGTATACCGATTTTTCTGTATAACGTTAGAGTAGTTATGATTGCACTTGTAGATCGATTATAAATGTGGAACAGTGAGAAATCTGCTTAACGAGCGTAAAAATGGTTGTAATGAGATTCCGGTTGTATAGAGCCGGATTCATGGAGAAATTGATCACAGAATATTCGATGTTTTTAGAATCAGGAGAACTAGAAACCTTATGCAGGAACCATCGAGAATAATTATTGAAAACTACTGTTTGACGCATTCGTCTGCGAAGAGCAGAAGATTAAAGAGACTGGTTGAGCTCTCTTATGATCTTTCGGCGGAGGCTTCGGATGCGGATGCTGTCTTTCTTGAGAAACTGATCGATAGTGAGAAGGATCCGGAAATGAAAGAAGCGCTAGAGGATCTCAACGACTTTCTGTTCAACTATTGAAATGTCTGGGAAGGAGCCGGATTAAGACTATGGACGATATAACCGTTAACATTCTGGGTGGAACAACATTCTACTATGACGATGATTACGAAGCTTTTCGGGCGACGGTGGATTTTGCCGGAGAAATGGTGGATGTGAATGTGTCTTTTGTTCCGGATAAAGAAGATCTCCTTTCTCAGAAAGTGGCGTTGCTCGAGAAGATCTACCAGAATCCGGAGAAGTGGATGGAGACTTGGAAGGCTTCGATCAAGAAGGATCTTCTTCCGAAACTGGAAGGAAATCCCAACATGCGGAAAATCACTCCAGTGCTTTTCGAACAGGAATTTGCACTGGATAATATATCGATCATCAATTATGAAGGTAAAGAGTTTCAGATTGATGCTATATTTGAAGAGATCGAACCCGAATTCGAAAATGATGCGTTTTCGCTTGGTGTCTCGTGGAGTCTGGAGAACGGTTTTCTAAACTTCTACGTGGATGGGAGTCTTCTAGATGCTTTTCTTCAGGAAAAAGCACTGTTGAAGCTCTTTCCACCGAAGAAAAAGGCATTCCTTTTGCAATGTGGTGAGATTGCGGAGTATGACTTCGAGACCGATGTGTACTACGCTGTGGTGGATATGGCGGATCAGGAGGTCGGATGCTATTTCTCTCTTGATAAGGATGGCAAGTTTCCGAAGAAGTCGATTGCGCTGTTTGAGAAGGTCTATGAAAAAGCAGATGCTTTTGACGATATGGCAATCAGATTCCTGATTCCGCGTATGACGGAGAAGATCCGAGATATTCAGAAAGAGATGGGTGAACCTGATTTGACCATGGATAAGCTTCTGAGTGAAATTGCACTGGATGCAGCCGTTTTCAATAATGACGGCACACTAGAATTTGCTTATCTATACATGGGAGAGACCTATGATCTTCGAATTGCAGCACAGGGCTCATATGCCATGGGGTTCACCAAGGCGTTGTTTGAGGTGGAAGAGCAATAGAAGGAAAGGGATAGATGGGATAGATGGCAAGATCGTTCGTAATAACATTTGATACTGCTGATTTGAGATATCCGGGCGGATTTGCGGCCTTTATTCAGGATATCTATGCCGGGTGTGCACATGAGACGGAATGGATCGTAAGCAATCCTTTAATTAAAGAGAACGATATCATATATTTGCTGAAACTGAGTGAGCCTGGACGTGGCATTGTTGCGAGCGGAGTATCTGAGAGCAGAGCTTTTGCATATGGAGAAAAGGACTCGGTCAAGGCAAAGAAGCAAGGTAAAGAACTGCGTATTGTCGCGAGGTTTGATCGTGCGGTGGATTATCGGAAGGGTGAGGCTTTGAACCTGGATGTGCTGGCAAAACGATGCAAGCGTCAAAAATGGGACTTTCCTGAGTCGGGAATGGAAATCAGAGAGAAGAATGTTCCAGTTCTGGAAGAACTGTGGCACAAGTGTATCGATGGAGCTTCCGGAGAGAGACCGCTCCTTCCGAGTGATATCCGCCATAACATCCTGCTGGTACGAATCAGAACAGAGTATTACCATCGGCTTTCCGAAAGAGGCATGTATGAATGGACTCGCGGATTTTGGAACCGGAGTGTCGAATATGTACAACCTGCGCAGTATGCGCTCACGGTCATTAATGGAAAAGTGGCTGAGGTCTATAAAATCAAGGAATGGATCCCGGCCAAGGACGTGGATAATTACTTATATACGTATATGAAGTCAAAACATGATGGGAAGATCGCCTTTGTGGGAAAGGTTGCCCGAAGGGATATCCGAGACTATTACATCGGCAGGCGTGTCGATTCGTTATATCAATATGGTGAAAGCAGCCGCTTACGGCTCTTCCTGAAGGACGGAAAGTCTTGTTTTGATGATCCGCGCGAAAAGAACTCTCGCCGCAAAAGCGCCGCTGATAAGGATAAGGTATCCAAGGTCGAAAAGAAAGAGAATTTGCGTGGGGTGGCGTTGGAAGAGCCCATGATGCCGAAAAAAAGGATGCGCAAGGCGGATGGTACTCTTCGCTATATCTGTGGCCGCTGTGAAGCGTCGTTTTCTAAGTCGGATCGCTGCCCGGAATGCGGGCAGCTCGTAAAAGTGTTGGGAGGAAGAACACTATGAAGATAGTTGAGACCGTTCTTGTTGCAGAAGGCGCCAAGATCGTGGGAGAAGACCTTATGATTGGAGCGCATAGCAGTGTGTGGTACAACGCAGTGATCCGGAGCGATGACGGCGAATATGTGCATATAGGAGAGAAGACCAACATTCAGGATCTCTGCATGGTCCATACCTCCCCTGCCCACTCGACAGATATCGGTAATGGTGTAACGATCGGTCATTCCTGCATCATTCACGGATGCAGTGTGGGAGATAACTCGCTCATCGGGATGGGGACGATCCTTCTGGATGGATGCGTCATCGGAAGAAACTGCATCATCGGTGCCGGTTCCCTCGTCACGAAAAGCACTGTCATCCCGGATGGCAGTATGGCCTTCGGTCGTCCAGCAAAAGTGATCCGCCAGCTGACGGAAGAAGAGATTTCTTCAAATCGAACAACTGCGGACTTTTACGTGAAAGAGGCAGAGAAGCATCGGAAGGATTGAGAAATCTTCGTGTAGCTAACTGCCCTATGATTTCCATGTCCTTCAATCTGCGCAAATGAATAATACTTG
>Ga0310691_10005562_pt1 | contig 13723 bp, 14 predicted proteins | sample 176DNAGHGlowgp2_FD_203887 | JGI IMG/M metagenome (GOLD analysis project Ga0310691, IMG submission 203887) | Sheep rumen microbial communities from Palmerston North, Manawatu-Wanganui, New Zealand - 1766 DNA GHGlow gp2 (v2) (version 2) | ecosystem: Host-associated > Mammals > Digestive system >... | reverse complement strand
GCGGTCTACGGTGATGTTCACCCGGACTTCGCCGGCACCTATGCAGCGGTAGGCGGGAATAGGCAGGCGGCTTGCCTTGCGGCCTTCAAGTTCGTACGAGAGCACGGAAGGGCCGCTGTATCTGGTCTCTTCGCGCGGCTTCTCTTTCTTCGGTGCGGGAGCGGCGACCACCTCGTTTTCTTCCGGGATCTCCGCCTCCCTGGCAAGGTCTTCCTTCAGCTTCTCGACATCCTTGTAAAGCTGCTCGGCATCTTCTGCGGAATGGCGGTCGTCTTTCAGCGCCGAACGGTCCACGGCGATGTTGCGCACCGGTTCGTATCCGCCGGCAAGCATCTCGTTGAGACGGTCGTTGATAGCCTGCTTGAGGTCGAGTTCCTTCTTCAGCTTTTCCATCTGCTCCGCCTTGGTGAAGTCGAGCACGAAGGAATTCTCCTTTTTCAAAGTCGCACCGAGCTGAATGCTCATCAGGATGATGAGCACTACGAGGTGTACGATGACCGTAATGTACAACCCGGCCCGGTCGTCTTTGGAAATGCGCATTTTACTGCTCCGCCTTGCGTGCGTTGCGCAGCGCCTTCTCCACGGTGTTGAGGATCATGTTGATTGCCACCTTGTTGTGACCGCCCTGGGGGATGATGATGTCGGCGTAGCGCTTGCTGGGTTCGATGAACTGCAGGTACATGGGCTTCACCGTCCTGCTGTACCTCTCGATCACCCATTCCACGTTCTTGCCGCGCTCGCGGATGTCGCGGGCCATCACGCGCATCAGGCGGTCGTCGTCATCGGCGTCCACGAAGAGCTTGATGTCCATCTGGTCGCGGAGTTTCTTGCAGGTGAAGATGAGGATTCCCTCGATGATGATCACTTCGGCGGGATTCACCGTCACCGTCTCGGTCTTCGACCTGGAGCAGCTGATATATGAATACACCGGCTGGTGCACCGTCTTCCCCTCCTTGAGCTCGGCGAGCTGCTTGCACAGCAGTTCCCAGTCGATGGAGTCCGGATGGTCGAAGTTCTGGTTGCGCTTCTGCTCATCGGTAAGATTGCTGGAATCCTTGTAGTAGGCATCCTGGGGGATCACCACCACATCTTCCTTAAGGCGGTCCTTGATGGCTTTTACGACCGTGGTTTTGCCGGAGCCTGATCCGCCGGCTATTCCAATAACTAGCATATTCTAGAATTCGGCATTTTTAGGAGTTCTCGGGAAAGGAATGACGTCGCGGATGTTCTGCATGCCCGTGACGAAGAGCAGCAACCTCTCGAAACCAAGTCCGAAGCCGCTGTGAGGGCAGCTTCCGAAACGGCGGGTGTCGAGATACCACTCGAGGGTACGATGGCTCATTCCGAGCTCGTCGATGCGTGCGTTCAGCTTCTCGAAGCTGGCTTCACGCTCGCTTCCGCCGATGATTTCGCCAATCTTCGGGAAGAGCACATCCATAGCGCGCACCGTCTTGCCGTCCTCGTTCTGCTTCATGTAGAAGGCCTTGATGTCCTTGGGATAGTCGGTGAGGATGACGGGACGCTGGAAATGGTTTTCGACCAGGAATCTCTCGTGCTCGCTCTGCAGGTCTACGCCCCAGCTGACGGGATACTCGAACTTGTGTCCGTCCGCAACGGCCTTCTCGAGGATCTCGATACCCTCGGTGTAGGTGAGGACTTTGAACTCGGTGTTCACCACGCTCTCCAGGCGGGAGATGAGCTCGGAGTCATAGCGGTCGTTGAGGAACTGCAGATCTTCGCGGCAGTTGTCGAGGGCATAGCGCACCAGGCTCTTGATGAAGTCTTCGGCGAGGGCCATGTTGTCCCCTATGTCGTAGAAGGCCATTTCGGGCTCTATCATCCAGAACTCTGCGAGGTGGCGGGGAGTGTTGGAATTCTCGGCGCGGAAGGTAGGACCGAAGGTGTAGATTTCGCCGAGGGCGGTGGCCCCGAGCTCGCCTTCGAGCTGTCCGCTCACCGTGAGCGAAGTCCTGCGTCCGAAGAAGTCCTTGCTATAGTCGATTCCTCCCTTCTTGTCGCGGGGGAGGGGCGCGTTAAGGTCGAGGGTGGTAACCTGGAACATGTTGCCTGCCCCTTCGGCGTCGGAAGCCGTGATGAGCGGGGTGTGCAGGTATACGAAACCCTTTGAGTGGAAATACTCATGGATGGCGAAGGCCATTTGGCTGCGCAGGCGCAGCACTGCTCCGAAGGTGTTGGTACGCGGGCGCATGTGAGCGACGGTACGCAGATACTCGAAACTGGTATCCTTCTTCTGAAGAGGGTAGCGCATGGGGTCGCACTCGCCGTAGAGTTCGATGTCGGAGGCCTGTATTTCGACTGCCTGGCCGCTGCCTATAGATTCCACGAGTTTGCCGCGGACGGCGATGCATGCTCCGGTGGTGATCTTTGCGAGCAGAGCGGGATCGGTGGCGGTCTTGTCCACCACTATCTGTATATTATTAATGGTAGATCCGTCGTTCAGCGCTATGAACGCAATCTCCTTGTTTCCTCTTTTGGTGCGCACCCAGCCCTTTGCGAGAACTTCTTCACCGGGTGCTTTTGCGAGAAGGTCCTTGACCTTCGTTCTAAGTATTTCCTGTGACATTTTGTAATATAAGCATTTTAAAAAGCAGCCCTCATAAAGGGGGCTGCTTTACGGAAGACGGGCGGAATTATTCGCCCTTTCTTGCTGAGTACATGATCTTAAGCGCAGAGCAGCGTCGCAGCTCCTGCTTAACATCGGTAATGATACCCATACGAACGTCCTGGTCAGCCCTGATGCAGATGGTCATGAAGGAACGGTCGGCCTCGCTCTTGGAATCACGCTCTGCTGCAACGAAGTCGCGGATGTCGTCCACGGTCTTGAAAGAGTCGTTGAGCTGGATACGTGCATCGGTACCGTACTGCGCCTGAAGGTGGCGTATAGGTGTTCCGATGTTGATGTATGAAGAGAGGTCCTTGCGCTCGAGCTTCACGGATTCAGATGCCTGGGGGATCTTGACGACAACCTTGTTTTCGGTTTCCCTCATCTGGGTTGTCACCATGAAGAAGAACAGGAGCATGAACACGATATCGGAAAGCGATCCCGAAGAGATTCCGGGCATTTCCTTCTTTCCTTCTTTTTTGAACATTGACATAATTATATCCTCCTATCTTCTTTTACCTACATCCTTAGGCTCGGCCTCGGAAATCTGCTGAGGCACGAGAGCCTTGATTGCTTTCTGCTGATCTTCGTCAAGAGCAAGGAACTTCTTTCCGTACTCCTTCATCGACGCCTCGTCACGCAGTTCGTTCACGGCTTTCACAAGCTCGTTCTGCACTGCGATGTAGGCCTGATAACTCGTACCGCGGTCGTTCTGCAGGGAAATGACGCCCTTGCTCACGTTGCGGGTGCCGAGACCTTCGATTTCAATGGGTTCCTTGACAGGAAGGGATGCATCGTCGGTGGGGTTGGTAAGGAAGATCTTGATCTTGTCTTTAAGTTGGCTAATGTCTATGGGCTCACTACCGGCCAAAATTCTGTCGGCAGAGTTAATCTTCACAATGATGATATTGCGACGATTAACCTTCTGGTCCTCTACCTTCTGGTTGGGGTCGGGCATAGGAGGCAGACGACGGCTGAGTCCGGTCTGACTTCCCATAGTGGTTGTCATGAGGAAGTAGCAGAGCAGGAGGAATGCGATGTCGGCCGTTGAACTCGAATTAATCGCGGGTGTTTTCTTTGCCATAGTGCATTAACCTTTTTTGTTCGTGATTGCGAGACGGATTTCGCCGACAATGATGGCAACGACTGCCAGGATGCCTGCAAAATAGGTCAAGTAAAGAATAGTATCAGTCAGCTTGAGTGTTGCTGCGCTGGGCTGGTCCATCGAAGTGAGGTTCACTGCGGGAGAGCCCGGGGCGATCAGGTAGGCCACGAAGCATACGACAGCGACCACGACGAGGCCAAGGCCGAGCTTGACAAGGCTCTTGGGATCGTTTGCGACGCCGACGATGAGACCTACGATGATAACCGCTGCGAGTGCGAGGCCTACCATGCAGTAGGTCCAGCCGAGCAGGGTGTCAACGTTGCCTTCCTTCCATCCTGCAGAGAAGCCCATAACGAGAAGGACTACACTCACGACGATAAGGAGCACCATCGCCCATTTGAATATTTTGTTTAAATTTTTCATTGATCTGTTGTTTGCGTATGATTATTTCTTCTGGCCGTACTTGGTGAGTACATCGATGAGGCTGATGGAGCTGTCTTCCATGTCGATGGTGATGCTCTCGATCTTGGCAAGGATGTAGTTGTAGAACACCTGAAGAATCATTGCAACGATAAGACCTGCCACAGTGGTGATAAGGGCGACCTTCATACCACCTGCAACAACGTTAGGGCTGATGTCACCGGCTGCCTGGATGGCGTCGAATGCCTGGATCATACCGATAACGGTACCGAGGAATCCGAGTGAAGGAGCGAGGGCGATGAAGAGGCTGATCCAGCTGAGACCGCTCTCGAGTTCGCTGTTCTGTACGGAGCCGTAGGAAACGATGTTCTTCTCGACAACGTCGACGCCCTGATCGTAGTGAAGGAGTCCCTGATAGTAGATGCTGGCTACAGGGCCGCGGGTGTTGCGGCAAACTTCCTTTGCCTTCTCGATTCCGCCTTCCTCAAGAGCCTTCTCGACATTGGCGATGAGCTTCTTGGTGTTGGTCTTGGAGAAGGAGAGGTAGAGAATACGTTCGATCGAAAGTGCAAGACCGATCACAAGGCAGATGATGATGAGGGACATGAAGCCTGCACCACCTTCGATGAACTTGGTCTTGAGAGCCTGGGTGAGGGGAACCTCAGGGGCTGTCGCGGTGAGGGCTGCAAGGTCGTTGGCGGGGGCCTGGGCTACTTCTTCAGTTGCGGCCTGCTCAGCAGCTGCTGCGTCCTGTGCAGATGCAATGTTTGCAGTGAAAGCCATAAGGGCCGTAGCTGCGAGAATCATGAAAAACTTTTTCATAACTGTTTTTAGTGGTTTTAATTGATAATGTTTATTGATTGATATTTCTTTCAGTTACATAAAATCAACGCAATTTAGCAAAAATATTTCATTTGCCAATACTTATTTTGATATTTCCCCTCTGATATTCTTCTCGAGAAGACGCTTTACTTTTTCATTATCAGCATATTCGCCCATCAGATAAAATAATTTGGCGAGTCCTCCTTCGGTGGTGATGTCGCTGCCGGACACCACGCCCGCGTCCTTCAGGGCCTTGCCCGTGGCGTAGAGATTCATGTTCACGTCGCCCGCCAGGCACTGGGTCACGTTGAGCAGGATTCGCCCGCTTGCGGCACTCTCCCGTATGATGTCGGTGAACCATGGTTTGGAGATGGCGTTCCCGGAGCCGTAAGTCTCTATGATGACAGCACGTATTCCATTGCCCAGCAGCACGTTGCGTGCCACCTGCTCGGTGATTCCCGGGTGGATTTTCAGGATAGCCACGCGGGTGTCGAGTTCCGTGTGTATGCAGAGCGGACCGGCTCCGGCGGCGGGGTAGCGTATGACCGCCTTGTTGTAGCGGATGCTGATGCCGGCCTCGGCGAGAGGCGGGCAGTTGGGCGAACGGAAGGCGTCGAAGGCGGTGGAATTCACTTTCGTGGCGCGGTTCCCGCGGATCAGCTGCGAATTGAAATAGATGGCCACTTCCGGCACCATCGCCCTGCCTCGGGAATCGCGGGCGGAGGCTACTTCGATGGCCGACACCAGATTCTCCTTGCCGTCGGTGCGCAGACTCCCCACGGGCAGCTGGCTTCCGGTGAAAATCACCGGCTTGTCGAGGTTCTCCAGCATGAAACTGAGCGCTGAGGCGGAGTAGGCCATGGTGTCGGTGCCGTGGAGCACAACGAATCCGTCGTACTGCTCGTAGCGGTCGCGGATTAGAGTCGCGAGTTCTTTCCACATCCCCGGTTCCACGTCGGAAGAATCGATCAGCGGGTCGAAGGCGCAGGAGTCGATCTTGAAGGTGAACTTGCGGAGTTCAGGCACTTCGACAAGTATCTCCGAAAAGTCGAAAGGCACCAGGCCGTGCCCGCTTTCCTTCATTCCTATCGTGCCCCCGGTGTAGATGAGGAGGATGGCTGATTTGGATGCTTTGCTCATATTGCGAAAAGTCTTTTAGCGTTGTCCGTAGTCACTGCCGCAACCGTCTCTATGTCAATGCCTTTCACCTCCGCCACCTTGGCTGCAATAAGCGGGATGTTGGCACTTTCGTTGCGCGTTCCGCGAAGCGGCGTCGGGGCCATGTAGGGAGCGTCGGTCTCCAGCAGAATGCACTCCAGCGGAATCTGCTTCACGGTCTCGGGCAGGGAGGCCTTCTTGAACGTTATCACTCCGCCTATCCCCACCGACCAGTCACCGTATTTCCGTATGCGCCTGAAGGTCTCGATGCTGCCGCTGAAAGCATGCAGGTTCCCCCTCAGGCCAAGGTGCCGGCAGTCGTCGAGGATGCGGAAGAAATCGTCGGTCGCATCGCGCAGATGTATGTTCACGGGCAGCCCCCACTCCGCCGCCAGTTCGAACTGGACGCGCAGGGCTTCTTTCTGCTGCTCCTTGAATTCGACGCCGTAGTGGTAGTCCAGCCCTATCTCGCCGATTGCGACCGCCCCCTTGCCCTTCCAGGCCTGCAGGGCGTCGATTTCATCCCTCCAGTTGCCGTCCACCGAGCCCGGGTAGAGACCCAGCATGGGGAAGAGCACGCCCGGATGCCTTGCGACCGCGGCATACATGGCTTCCCTCTCGCGGGTGTCGATGTCGGCGAGCAGCATCCTGCCCACTCCGGCGTCCAGTGCCCTTTGCACGAAGGCATCCTGCTCTTCGACGCTGGGGAAGGATTCGTCGGTGCAGTGGGTATGGGTGTCTACGAAAGTCATAGACCACAAAGTTACTAATTTCTGGGATTGATGGTACACCGGCCCGTCAAGTCGATGCAGATGAATCCGTCGGCCTCCAGTCTGGTGGCCAGCCGGGCGGTCTCGTTGTAGGGGTATCCGCTCTGGTAGCAGAGCTCTTCGAGGTCGATTCCGCGCTGCCCGGCAATGAGCCCGGCGAGCCGCACCAGCGGGCCGTTTTCGTCGCTTTCCGGCCGCGATCCGTAGAAATCGTCCACCACCTGCACGAAATCTTTTTTCCTGCGCAGGTCGTACCTGCCCAGCCCGAGCTGCTCTCCCAGTCCGGCGAGCCCCGTGACCGCCTCTGCCGTCCGGTTGCGGATGAGGGCGTTGCAGCCTGCCGAACGGGGATCGTCCACACGGCCTGGAAGGGCGAAAACGTCGCGCCCGTAACTATCTGCTAGTCTGCATGTTATCAAACCTCCTCCACTTGCCTTCGACTCCACCAGCACGGTGCTTCCGGCGAGGCCCGCTATGATGCGGTTTCGGCGGATGAAGGTGAAGGGGGCGGGGGATGTCCGGGGAGGATAATCGGTGACCAGGGCGCTGCCCGGGCTGGATGCTATCTTCTCCGCCGCCTTGCGGTGCGAGGCGGGATATACTTCGTCGATGCCGCAGGGGAGCACCGCAATCGTTCGCAGCCCTCCGTCAAGCGCGGCAAGATGTGCGGTGATGTCCACCCCGAAGGCCAGGCCGCTCACTATCACAGGCTTGACCGGTGCCTGGGCGCAGGCGTCCACGATCTTCCTCGTCCACTCCCGCCCGTATGCGGAGACATCGCGCGTGCCCACCACCGCTATCGCAGGCCCTTCCCGGAATATCTCTTTCGGGCTGGAATCGCTGCGGTAGTACAGTCCGGCGGGGCAGTCCGGACAGTCTTTCAGAATGGCCGGGAATGCCTCCTCCGTGCTGGCGATGAAACGGCATCCCGCCGTCTGCAGCCTCTCCAGTTCTTCCGCCGCGTCATCCAGCGCAGCCGCGCATATCATCCCCCGGAACTTGCTGTGCGGCCCGAGCATCCTATCGATTTCGCCGGGAGGCAGGTCGAAAACCGCCGACGCGGAGCCGAGCCTGCCGGTGAGGCCGGAAGCATACATGGGTTCATATCCGAAGATCTTCACAAGCGCCGCGGCGCACACTCTTTCTCTTGTCATGTCCATCATGCACCCAAGTTATGCAAAATGAAAATACCCCCGGGGGTAAAAACCGGGGGTAAAAGCCGAAAAATATTTTTTATTATGCTCTAATCCACTATCAGCAAGGCATCTCCGTACGGGCCGAAGCGATATCCTTCCTTGAGGGCGACGTCGTAGGCGTTCATCACGTTCTTGTATCCTCCGAAGGCGGCCACGCACATCAGCATGGTGGATTCGGGCCTGTGGAAATTCGACACGAACGCGTCCGGAATCGAAAAGGTGTAGGGAGGGAAGATGAACTTGTTGGTCCAGATGTCGTTGGCTTTCACCTCGTTGGTGGTGGTCACGTATGTCTCCAGCGCGCGGGCCACGGTCACGCCCACCGCAAGGATCTTGTGCCCTGCCTTCTTGGCGGCGTTGATCTTCTCTGCGGACGCTTCGCTGATTATCATGCGCTCTCCGTCCATGCGGTGCTTGGAAAGATCCTCGACGTCCACTCTGCGGAAGTGGCCGATGCCCATGTGAACGGTAATGAAGGTCTTGTCTATGTCCTTGAGGATCATTCTGTTGAACAGCTCGCGGCTGAAGTGGAGCCCGGCTGCGGGAGCGGAAACCGCACCCTCGTGCGCCGCGAATATGGTCTGGAAATTCTCGGCGTCTTCGGGAGTAGGATCCTGCTTCACCCATTCGGGAACAGGAGTCTTGCCCAGCGCGAACAGGTTGGCCTTGAACTCGTCGTAAGGTCCGTCGTAGAGGAAGCGCAAGGTCCTGCCGCGGGAGGTCGTGTTGTCGATCACCTCGGCCACCATGCTTTCGTCGTCGCCGAAATACAGTTTGTTGCCTATGCGGATCTTGCGGGCGGGCTCTACTATCACGTCCCAGAGTTTCTGCTCCTTGTTGAGTTCGCGGAGCAGGAATACCATGATGTCAGCCCCGGTCTTCTCCTTCTTTCCCAGAAGCTTGGCGGGGAAGACCTTGGTGTCGTTCAGCACGAAGAGGTCTCCTTTGCCGAAATAGTCAATGATGTCTTTGAAGAGCCTGTGTTCGATGTCTCCGGTACTCTTGTGGAGAACCATCAGCTTGCACTCGTCCCTCCATCGTGCAGGTTCGGTCGCGATGCGGTCCTGGGGAAGGTCGAATTTGAATTGCGATAGTTTCATTGTTACGAGGATAATACTTTTATTATACGGCAACAGCCCTATAAAAGTTTCATGGCCTCACGAAAAACTTCAACTATCGAAGGAAAACTGTCGGCAAGATAGGGAGGAAGGCTGGATCTGGCCACCCAGCTGGCCTTCGTGATGTCCTCTTCGCGCTGGGGCGTGAGGTCCACCGGGTCGGTGTAGAGCATGTCGTACCACCAGGTGTGCTTGAGGTGCCAGATGCCGTCGCGCAGATAACAATGGTCCGTGATGCAGATCAGGCTCCTCAGTTCGAGTTTGTCCACGCCCGTCTCTTCCTGCACCTCGCGGAGAGCCGTCACCTTGATGTCCTCTCCGTCCTCCTGATGCCCTTTGGGAAGGTCCCACATGCCTCCGCGCTTGATCAGGAGGTAGTCGCCGCGACGGTTGCTCACAAGCCCTCCGGCGGCGTTCACTTCCTTGAACTCGGCGCACAAGCGGTGGTAGACCTTGTCGGTATTCGAAGCCGGAATGTAGATCCTGCTGAGTTCCTTCGACGATTCGAACATCAGCACCAGGGTGTGGACGTCAATCTTCTCGCCCAGATGGAATTCCACGGCGTTAGGGTCGGCGAGAGCCTGGTCGCCCGGCTCGCATATTATTATACATCGGTTTTCGAAATAAATCCTGTGCATGTAAAAATTGTTATCTTTGCGAATTGCTGCAAAATTAGAAAAAATACTCTTATGAGCGCACAATATTCAAGCAAACACGGGATAGTTTCCCGTCCACAGGCCGAGCTTTACATGGCTTTCACCGACATGCGCAACTTCGTGGCGATGCTCCCTGAAGACCGCAAGAAAGACGTCACGGCCGATTTCGACACGATTTCCGCAACTGTCCAGGGCTTCACCGTTGGAGTGAAGGTCACCCGCCGCGAACCTTATGTTTATATAGAATTGCAAGACAACGGCGCACCCTTCCATTTCATGGTCTCCCTGCATTTCGCAGAGGCCTCCGAGCCGGGCAAGACCGATTTCTGGATCGACCTCGTGGCGGACCTGAACATGATGATGAAGATGATGATCGGAGGCAAGCTCAAGGATGCCCTCGACAAGCTGGTAGACGCCCTGGTGGCCGTTTCCGAAGGCCGCAGGCCCGAAGGCATGCCGGAAGATTTCAAGTTCTGATGGGGGAGTCTTCGACATCCATAAGACTCAATCCTTTCAAAGGTTGCGACGGACCTGAGGGAACTCCGGTGCCGTGGAGCCCCTATGGACGCATCCTTTCCGAAAGGCCCAACTTCACCCTCGACCCACTCTTCCACGCCGGCTGCTACTACGTGCAGGACAGCAGTGCGATGTACGTCGGGCACTTGTTCCGCAAGCTCGCTCTCGGAATGTGGACCGGGACCTTGCGTGTCCTGGACCTTTGCGCCGCGCCCGGAGGCAAGACCACCGACCTTGCGGCATCCCTGCGTGAAGCCTGCGGCGACGCCTTCGAACTCACGGCCAATGAAGTCATGAAGGCCCGCGTCAGTGTGCTGGCAGACAACGTCGGCGTGTGGGGAGACCCCAACGTGACCGTCACCAGCGTGGATCCAGCGGTGATTGGCAGGGTGATGAAGGGATGGTACGACGTGATAGTGGCGGACGTGCCTTGCAGCGGGGAGGGAATGTTCCGCAAGGATCCCCGCGCTGTTGCGGAATGGACTCCGGAACTTCCCGGCATCTGCGCGGCGCGCCAGCGTCGCATACTCGCCGACGTCTGGCCTGCACTGAAGGAAGGCGGGCTGCTGATTTATTCCACCTGCACCTACGAGGACTGCGAGAACGACTCCAACCTCGAATGGGCCGCACGCGAACTGGGAGGGGAGATCATCCCTCCGGAAAACGAATTCGGCGGGTACGGGGTGGAACTCACCCGGTGCGGAAATCTGCTCCGTGCGGGGGTCGTGCCTGGCGAAGGACAGTGGGCCGGCGCCCTGCGCAAGACTTCCGGCGCCCCGTCCGCACGCTGCAAGACATCCGACCTGAGGCCCCTGGAGAGCAGATTGCAAATTTTTGATCCTTCAGTGCCAAGAGTGGAACTGGATTTGCAGCAAGCTCTCAAGTATCTGCACAGGGACGCCTTGTCCCTGCCGGATGCGCCCCTGGGAATGTTGGTCGTGTGCTACCGTTCTCATCCCCTGGGTTTTGTGAAGAATCTCGGCTCCAGGGCTAACAACCTTTATCCCAAGAGCCGCAGAATTATTATGGACGTATGAAGAAGACAATTACAATAGCGTTGCTGCTTTCGTGCATGGCCGCCGCGGCCCAGGATGCCGAGCAGTTCCGCGAACGTTATACCAAGCAGGTGAAGGCCGTCGGAGCCGACGGCGTGGGAGTCGAGTACATTCTCAATTCCTGGGAGAAGGCCTTCCCGGACGACTGCGACATGCTCGAGGCGCGTCACGAATACTATCTGGCGAAGTCCCGTTCCGAAGAAATAAAGGAGAAGCCGTCTCAGAGGTATCTGGGCCAGAAACCCGTGCTCACCCTCAAGGATTCGCTCGGCAGGGACGTCAATTATTTCGTGGTGCCGCAGTTCAGCGATTCCCTTTTCCGCCTCAGCCAGGAGTACATCGACAAGGCCATACGGCTGCAGCCGGATGCGCTGATGTACCGTTTCGACAAGATCACGGCCCTTGCCGCCTACGAGAAAGACAGCCCCGACATGGCTGCGACGGCTATGCTGGACCTGATCGACTACGATGCATCCGAGCATCCCTCGTGGACCTTCCGTGGCGAGAGCGTCAGCAGAGAGGAATTCGAGGAGGCCGTGCAGGAATACTGCTATCTTTTCTATAAGGTCGGAAGCGCGAACTCCTACGAGTCGTTCCGCATCCTTTCCGAGCGCATGCTCAAGCTGAATCCGAAGAGCACCCTGTTCATGAACAATCTGGGCGCCTACTGGCAGGTGGCCCGCCGCGACGACAAAAAAGCCGCCAAATACTACAAGAAGGTTCTAAAACTGGCCCCCGGCGACGAAACCGCCAAGGCGAATCTTGCGATAATCGAAAAAAACAAGCAAAAAAAGAAATGATATGAAAAAGTTGATTTTGTGTATGCTTCCTTTGATGATGCTGGCAGCCTGCCAGAACAAGGGCGGGGAGAAAGTTCCCGCAATCGACCTCGGCAACCTCGACACTTCGGTTGCTCCCGGTGAAGATTTCTACAAATATGCCACCCACGGCTGGCAGGAGAAGAATCCCCTCGGCGCAGAATACAGCCGTTTCGGCACTTTCGACCAGCTGCGCGAGAATAACGTCACCCGTCTGAACGACCTCTTCGCGTCGATGTCGACCATGAAGACCAAGCCCGGTACCGTCGAGCAGAAGATAGTCGACCTCTACAAGCAGGGCCTCGATTCCACCCGTCTGAACATCGAGGGTGCGGCTCCTCTCCAGCCCCATATCGCCAAGATCGCGGAGATTTCCTCCAAGGAGGATTTCGCCCGTGCGCTCGCCAAACTGCACCTCGACGGTGAGGGCGGCCTGTTCGGAGCATTCGTCGAAGCCGACCTCATGAACAGCGACAGCCAGATCCTCTACATCAGCCAGGGAGGCCTCGGAATCGGCGACCGCGACTATTACGTGAAGCCCGAGAACGCCGCCCTCAAGGAAGGCTACCGCATCTTCCTGACCAAGGTCCTCACCCTTGCAGGCGTCGATAACGCACAGGCCGTGGCCGACAATACCGTCGCGGTCGAGGATTATCTGGCCGAGAACTCCTGGACCAGGGAGCAGGAGCGCGACTACACCAAGCTCTACAACCCCATGAGCACCGCTCAGATCGTAGCTGCTTATCCCGGATTCGATTTCGCCGCCTTCTTCGAGGCTGGCGGTATCCCCGAGCAGGAAAAGATCATAGTAGGTGAGCCTTCATTCTTCAAGGCGCTCAGCGACTATGTCGAAGCCACCGACCTCCAGGTTCTCAAGGACTATCTGCTCGCCCACCTCGTGAGCGGCGGATGCGGAGCCCTGAGCGACGATTTCTACGCAGCCCAGTTCGATTTCTATTCCCGCCAGATGGCCGGTATCCAGGAGCACAAGCCCCGTTGGAAGAGGGCCATGTCGGTTCCCAACGGAGTGCTCGGCGAGGCGGTAGGCAAGATGTACGTGGAGCGTTACTTCCCCGAATCCTCCAAGAAACAGATGCTCACCCTCGTGAAGAACCTGCAGGCAGCACTCGGCCAGCACATCGATTCGCTCGACTGGATGGGTGACGAGACCAAGGCGAAGGCCCACGACAAGCTCAGCAACTTCACCGTCAAGATAGGATATCCCGACAAGTGGAAAGACTACAGCACCCTCGAGGTGGATCCCGAAAAGAGCTACTACGAGAATCTCCGTGCCGCAAGCCGCTGGTATGTGGCCGACAACCTCTCCAAGCTCGGCAAACCCACCGACAAGACAGAGTGGGGCATGACTCCCCAGACGGTGAATGCCTACTACAATCCCACCACCAACGAGATCTGCTTCCCTGCAGCCATCCTTCAGCCTCCGTTCTTCAATCCTGATGCCGACG